>ERZ827450.2758-NODE-2758-length-13516-cov-2.413862_pt1 | contig 13516 bp, 8 predicted proteins | sample MGYA00519773_ERZ827450 | MGnify/ENA primary metagenome ERZ827450 (study PRJEB31778, sample SAMEA3449306) | human gut metagenome | biome: human gut; feature: human-associated habitat; material: faeces | place: United Kingdom | collected 2010/2012 ...
TCCTTATTTGCACTGGTTTTCAACCAGGGAGTTTTTATCTTCGGATTGTCCCTCACCTCCCCCATCGACGCCTCTATCGTAACAACAACTTTGCCTATTATTACCATGATCGTGGCAGCCATCTATCTGAAAGAGCCGGTCACCAACAAGAAAGTGCTCGGTATCTTTGTCGGAGCGATGGGGGCATTGATATTAATATTGGGCAGCCAAACTTCCGGAAACGGAAACAGCAGTATCTGGGGAGACCTTCTCTGCCTGCTGGCACAGCTTAGTTTCTCAATCTATTTAACAGTTTTCAAAGGACTTACCCAACAATATTCGGCAATAACCATCAATAAATGGATGTTTATTTATGCATCGATGTGTTACATACCTTTCTCCTATCACGATGTGGCTGCTATCGAATGGAGCACCATTTCAACGCTTGCTATCTGGCAAGTCCTTTATGTCGTATTGGGAGGAAGCTTCATAGCTTATATCTGTGTGATGACTGCACAAAAATTACTTCGTCCTACAGTAGTGAGCATGTACAATTATGTACAACCTATCATCGCATCTATCGCTGCCGTAATCATGGGTATCGGAACCTTCGGCTGGCAAAAAGGAATAGCTATCGGACTCGTATTCTTGGGAGTATATATTGTGACCCAAAGCAAGTCGAGGGCGGACTTTGAGAAGGCGGGGAAAGAGGTGTGAATTAGTAGTTAGTAGTAAGTAGTTAGTAGTAAGTAGCTGGTAGTTAGAATCCTTTCGGATAACCACGTTGACACACTGCATAGATTCTAACTACTGACTACTAACTACTTGCTACTTACTACTAACTACTAATTCTCACCACTCTATAAACTTACCGCGTGCCTTTCTTTTTTTCAACTCTTCTTCCAGGCATTTTTGGCGGTCTTTAGCAATATAACGACGGGCAAAGATATTAGGAACAGCAACTCCCAATGCTATACAAAGAATGATAAGAGCGGAATTGATACCGTTGAAGAAAGCAACCGTCACCTCTCCTACAACCCCATGCATGTCAATAAAGCCAAGCAAGGAACGATACATCAATACACCGGGAATCATCGGGATAACCGAAGGAATGGTCAATACGTGATTGGGAACATGAAACCAATGTACAGCTTTAACAGCAATCAGGCTGACTACAAAACTTCCCATAAACGAACCTATTACCGGACCGAATCCCAACTCAAAATTCACAAAGTTACGGGTACATACGGCAATAATACCTCCTATAGCCACCACCCAAAGCAAACGACGCTGGATATTGAAAATCATGGAAAATCCCATAGCCGCAATAGCGGCAGCAATGGCATATACATAATAAGGATCATGGGGAATCATACTTAATTCACTGAATTTCTTGTCGATAGTCACATCCTCCATAACACACAGACGGATAGCCAATACAATACCAAAAGCCATAGCCCCCACCATCATAACCGTATTAGCCGCACGGGTAATACCCACCAGCAAATAATTGTCTATCATATCGTCAACAAAATTTATCAACGGAACCCCCGGAACAATAAATAAGGCACAAGCTAAAAGCGGATGATAAGGAGTAGAAGACCATCCGGTAAATGAACTGGCATAAGCCAAACAAGTAGATACAAAAGCGGCAATCGCAATACTCATATATACATTAACACCAAACTCGATAAAACGGGCACGTACGCGAAAACCGACAAATGCAGAAATTGATGCTAAAAGAAAAGCCATCCAGTCACAGCCGAACAATTTACAAAAGCCACCACATGCAAAACCGGCTCCCACCGCTACCAGATATGGAACATAATTACGAGGCGTGTGGGAAATTCTTTCCAACTCTTTCTCGTATTCATCCAAAGAATAGTCTTGTTCGATAGCACGCCACGACAATTTACTGATAGCAGAAATGGCCGTCATATTAATCCCATGCTTCTCACATTTCTGGAATTTAGAAAAAGAATGTGCTTCATCACTTACATTAACCATCAACATCGTATAGCTGACATCAATATGAAGCTTTTCTTCCGGTAGCCCCAAATAAGCAGCTACACGTTTCATATTCCTCACTACACGGTTTGTATCCGCCGCACTCTCCACCAGTAACTTACCTGTACGCAACAAAAGATCCAATTTACGTCGCAACAATAAAGTTTCTTCCTGCTCAATTATCTTATTATCCGTCATCTTGTAAATAGAAATAATTAATTTTCTTTTGGGGTGCAAAGGTACAATTTTCTTTTCAAATTAGAATCTAAATAATGTATCAATTGAATAATATGCCAATGGGTCAATATGCCAATGTGCCAATTACCTGCGTTATCATTCCGCATGGTAAATTGGCACATTGGCATATTGACCCATTGGCACATTATTATCTATTTCTTCAATTCATCAAAATAAGTATCAAGCAATGTTTTTGCAGCCACAAACGAGGTCAGATTCCCTCCTAACACCTGCTGTTCCTTCTCTGACAACATAGATTCTATTTTGGCATTATGATAGAAACTGTCACGTAACTGTTCGTTAATGCTTTCGTACATCCAATACTTACTTTGCTCATTACGACGATACTCAAAATAGCCGTTCTCTTTTACAAAATCGATGTACTGGTATATCATATCCCAAATCTCCTTTACGCCCAGATTGTAAAAGCCGGAATAGGTCAATACTTGAGGTGTCCAACCGGAATCGGGAGCAGGGAAAAGATGAAGAGCGTTACGAAACTGTGCCAGTTTGGCCTTGTCTATGTTGCTACCATCGGCTTTATTTATCACAATACCGTCCGCCATCTCCATGATACCACGTTTGATGCCCTGAAGTTCATCACCCGTACCGGCCAACTGAATCAGCAGAAAGAAATCCACCATAGAGTGTACAGCCGTTTCACTTTGCCCTACGCCTACTGTTTCTACAAAGATCTTATCGAAACCGGCCGCCTCACACAGGATGATCGTTTCACGGGTTTTACGGGCTACCCCTCCCAACGAACCGGCAGAGGGGCTTGGACGAATAAACGAATTGGGATGTACAGACAGTCGCTCCATACGGGTTTTGTCACCTAAGATACTCCCTTTACTACGTTCGCTACTCGGATCGATGGCCAATACAGCTAATTTTCCACCTTTTTCGAGTACATGCAAACCGAACACATCGATTGAAGTGCTCTTACCGGCTCCCGGAACACCACTGATACCGACACGGATAGAGTTACCTGAGTAAGGCAGACATTTCTCTATCACCTCCTGCGCCACAGCCTGATGTTCGGGACGCACACTTTCCACCAACGTCACTGCCTGACTGAGAATGGTTATATCACCTTTTACTATGCCCTCCACAAACTCGGCCACAGAAAGCTGTCGTTTTTTAGGTTTACGTTTCAAATAAGGATTTACTGACGAAGGCTGTTCAATGCCTTTATTAACAACCAACCCTTTATACTCTTCGCTGTTTTCCGGATGTTCCATGATGGTGATATTTAAGTTATCGTTTTACGTTGATTTCCACTTTCGGCTGCGCCGGGTCATTGGTTATCATCAGTATGCGCAAGTGATGTTTTTTCTTTCCTGTGTTCTTTTTATGGATGGTTACCCGCAACTTAGTCGTTTCCCCCGGCTGAAGAACTGTCTTTTTCAGACTCACTCCTACCGAAGAATTAAATACCTGCAACTTACTTATCTGCAAAGGTGCTTTCCCTACATTTGTAATAACAATATCATGAGAAGCTTTGTTCTTTTTCGCGAGACGGGCACTGAGATCGATATCTGTCTCAGACAGACGAATGACAGGCGCATTTAAACTATCCTGTTCCGTCATTCCGGAGAAATCGGGAAGAAGAATGGCTGATACGGGAATCTCGTTTTCTTCGCTGACCTTATCACCGGAAAAGCGGGCCAAATAGACAGAAGCCTGCGTCAATCCCAAATCGGTCAATTGCTTGGTATCAAGGGTCAGCTTGACAGTCCCCCTCTTTCCCTTCAGAACCACATTCGGTTTCTTCTCCATTTTCAGATAAGGAGGCAGATGCATCAATACCGGTTCGTATGGACGATCGGACAGATTTACGACACTAAACGTAAGAGTCGGTTCTTCACCACGATGGGCATCCGGAAAGGCAAATTCGTTCCGGTCCAAACGAATGGAACCGATAGCATAAGGATGTGTCTTCGTAAAATCAGTAACTTCCTGCACTACCTCGCCTACAAATTTCAAATAGACAAGGCTGGGTTGTGCATTACTATAAATACCCACAGTTTTCTCAAAATGTCCGAGTGCCTTCGCATCAAAAGTAGCACTAACCGTTCCTTTCTCACCGGGAGCGATGGGCGTTTTCGTCCAACTGGCAACGGAACAGGCACAAGAAGTGGTAACATTGGTCAATACCAAAGGCTTGTCTCCGGTATTCGTAATGGTATACTCCACATTTACAGGATGTTTCCATTCTATCTGCCCGAAGTTATGTGTCTCTTTATTGGAAGAAAGACGAGGTTGGGCAATGACAGACAAAGTAATAATAAAAAGGGTAATTATAAAGGATATACTGCGTTTCATGCTCTACATATTATATTTGGAGCACAAATGTAGGAGTTTTCAATGAGAAAAGGAACGGATTGAAAGGATTATTAAGGGTAGATGGTAAAGAATGCCGGTTACATCCATCAAAAATGTAACCGGCACTGATTGGCACTTGATTCAAAATACAACTTGTCTATCCGGACAAATACAACCGGCCTTCAAGTGTAAATCATTTTATCGTCACTTTCATCGAAGCGGAGTGAGAAACATATTCGGGTGCATATGCACTTTGGATGGTTGCCAGTCCGGTTTCATACATTCCGGCACGACTGATACGATAGCTATATTCAAGAACATAAACACCTTTGCCCAATCCATCGAAGAAGAAATTGGTTGAAGCATCTTTGATATCGACATAATAACCGAAACCGTTGTTCCAGCGATAACCGGATAACGTACCGATAGGTTCGAAACAGGCGGCACGCTGGTCTTTCAATTGGATGAAATCCATCGGACGACCCAAACGGACCGTAAGGCGTGAAACGACTTTATCTCCTACAGCCAACTCCGTAGCGGCTGTTATCGGTTGTAGCTGACGAACATTATTCACCAAACGCTCCACATACAGTTTCTTCTCTACACTCAGTTCGTTACCTTGCTGTTTCACTTGATCGATATCTTCCTGATACTGTGCATAGACTGCTCCCCAGGCGATACCGGCATCCCGTTTTTCGACAGTTATCTTACGGGCATCCACCACTTTCTTGTCAGTGAAAGTCTTTTTAATGTAGCCCAATCCGGGAACAATCGTTTTGGCAGGAGCCAAAGTTTCCAATACCTCATTAGCAACAGTAATACGTACATCACCTTGATTATCGAGCAGATTGACACCACGTTGCAACAGGGCAAAAACCGCATTTACCGTAGTCACCGGAGAATCCCATGCCTGCGTTTGCTTCTGCTTCAAGAGCCAGAGTTTCATCTCTTCCACCGTAGAGGAGTCGCCGGATACAAGTTCAAGAGCTTCCATTACCGTGACATGGGCCGGGATCTGTAAACCGCCCCAAGTATAAGGATTCTCATTGAAAGCAAAGAACATTCCCTGTTCGTCCGTCTTTGTCAAGAACTCTTTCAAAGAAGCAATAAAATTCAATGCTTCCTGCTTCCTTCCGGCTTTATCCAGCACAATGGCGGCAAGTGCCTTATTAGTCATGGAACGGCTGGTCAGCGTCTCCCCTACTTTCGACAAGAAGTAATTGTAAGCAGTCTGATTATCGGCAAGCGGCATTTTTTCACCGGAAATAGCAACAAGGTAGAGATACTTCAACGCCTCATCGGAGAGCCCTTTTACCTTTTCTCCGTTTTTCTCTGCTTTACGGATATTCTTATACTCTTCCAACGCTTCTTTATTCAGAAAACTGAAAGCAGAACGCTGCATCGTCAAAGCATCCCCTTCCAGTGGTTTACCGGTAAGCAAAGCGAGACGGGCATTCAATTCGACAATAAAGTTCGTGATAAATCGGCTACCGTTCATACCTTTATACCATGCCCACGAGCCATCGGACTGCTGAAGTTCTTTCAACCGGGTCAAGGCAGCAATATTGTTATTACGAATGTTGTTCAGATCGAATAAAGTAGCGATGCGCTTTTTCTGTTCTTCTTCCGTCCGGGCCTCCATCACCCAAGGAGATTCAGACAACAAGATGTTCTTCACCTCCTGATTCTTTTGCAAATTACTGAGGAAAGTCTCCTTCGTTCCGCCTTGCAACTTCCAACTATCGAACACGGCTTTGATGCGTGGCTGTGAATTCATTATATAGGCAGCCAACGTATTCGCATAATAAGCGGCAGCCCAAGAGATGGCATTATTGTTCTCGGGCATACCCAACGATGGTAATGCCTGTATGGCGTACCAAGCCGGATTACCTGTAAACTCGATAGTCAGACGACGGTCGATAGCCGATTTGCTGTGATTATTGAATAACTTATCGAGCGGGAAAGTACGTGTTTCTTCTCCGCGAACAGGCATGGCCACAGTCTCCACCAAATCCGCTTTATTGCGAAGTACGGGTAAGAGGTGCTGCTCGCCGTCACTGAACGAACCACCGTCGGCAATCATACGGCAACCCAATACATCGTATTTATCGGTAACAATAAAAAGGAAACTCACTCCCGTGCTACGTCCTGCTTCTACAGAGAACTTTTGTTTCTGCGTACTGATCACCTTTTCCGTCATCGGGTCAAAAAGAATAAAGCTAACCGTTCCGGAAATATTCTTTCCGGTAAGGTTTGCCACAGAAGCGGCTACAGAAGTTTTATCTCCCACGCGGACGAAACGCGGCAAGTTCGGAGTCAGCATAAAGTCCTTACTGGTCACAGCAGTAGCATCGATCATACCTGTCATCATTCCTTTGGTATGCGCATATCCCCGGAAATTCCAACGGGTAAGGCTCTGCGGCATGGTGAAAGAGAAAGAAACTTCCCCTTGCTCATTGGTACGAAGTTGCGGATAGAAGAAAGCGGTCTCGGCAAAATTGGTACGCAATTCTTCGGTAGCCCCAGGAAGGGTTTCTCCCGCTCCGGTATCCCTGTCGGCATCAGCCGTTTCGGCATATTCAACATCGGCTTTATCGCTGATGACGATAGACATACCCGCCTCGGCTTTCGCCATTCCGCGTACCTTTGCGCTTCCAACAACCGTTGCGTTCTGTCGATAATTACAAAGGGGTATCATTTCCTCTTCGAAAACCAGATTACTGACGTAATTGAATGGAAGCACGAAGTGGTCGTATGCCATCGGATCTACCTTCAGGCTCTTGGAAGGGAACCAATAATTATAAGAGTTCATTCCCCAATAACCATCCATCCAGCGTGTTCCGGGCACAGAAAGGTTGTATCCGATTCTCAGGCTCTGATTATTTTTCCATATCTTATCCAGCGAAGCGTCATACATGGTAGCCAACATTTCAGCTGCGGCCGGCATTCCTTGCGGGGTTTTGACAATCAGCTTCCACTCTTCTTCCTGTCCCGGACGCAGTTTATCACGGAATACCTCCCATTTCATTGTCAATGTTTTATCCGGCAAGCGTTTCGTCATTCTTACCGTCTGCTGATTTACGGAACCATCCTTCACAAAGCAGAAAGTAGCGGAAAGCCCGTTGCCATACGATTCTTTATAAGGATATTCAAAACGCTCAATTGAATCGGACAAACGAAGCACCTTGCTTTCCAGCATCCGGTTACCACTGAACAGATTCATCATCACATACGCGTCTTTCTTGGAAGTTCCGAAATAGAACACAGCCGGATGAGCGGCATCAAACGAGGTATTTTCTGCATAATACCAGATCGCCTTGTCTACCGGAGGGCGCTTATCTTTGATCGAGAAGAGTATGACTTCCTCTTCGCCCGTCACTTCACGACCCTGATCATCTTTGGCAGACATAACCAACAGATATTCTCCCGACGGCACAGAAGTCCATCCCGGAAGAAGCGTCTCTTTATTGGAAACAAACGTACCCGTATAAGCCGGAGTGCCTTTCATCACCTCTTCGGACTTCGCACCACCGACTACGGGATAAAGTTTGTAGTTACCCTCTACACTAACGGGCTGGCCATCAAGATTGGTAGCTTTAAAAGTCAGCTTGATGGAGTCTTCCTTGCAAACAGGATTCTGTATCTCGGCTCCCAGTAGCATTGAACGGTTTCCGACTCCTAAACTGTAAGTGGAAGCCTGCGTCTCTCCCGCCACATTCGTAACCGTCGCTTGAATCTGGAAAACATAATATCCCATATCGAACCCTTTATCACCACTCAAGGATACCGGAATCGTGAATTGTCCGTCTTCATTCAGCGAAACGGTGCCCGATGCAATAGGTTCAGCGCCCAACTGCGCTCCTTGCCAGCCAAAACGCATAAAACGGGTAACTGTATAATTCAAAGGCAAATCCTGCAATGACACACCACTAAAGGTGGCTACCGTTCCTTTCACATCGATTTTATCACCCAAGCTATACGACCCGGTCATCTTATCAAAAGTTATATCGAAAGTAGGTCGCTTATACTCTTCCACGCGGATAGTGGTCATTCCTTCATCGGTAGTTAGTGTGAACGTACCGTTCAAGCAAACGGACGGCAAAGTGAATTCCGTAGCAAAGGAACCGAACTCATTGGTACGAAGCTCTTTCTTTCCAACCTCCTGCCGATTGGCATCGGTAAGCGTCAACGTATAAGTGCGATTGACAATGACATTAGCTGTATCCAGTTCCTGCTCATAAGCAATACCTTTCACATATACGGTTTGCCCCGGTCGATAAAGAGAACGGTCCGTCAGAAGTTTCACCGAATTCACCGGTTTCTTATCCGTGTAGTAATTATAACTACCGCCATAAATACCTTGCAAGGGCATTGCGGTATCATCGCCTTTGGTAGCGACTAAATAGCGGTATTCACGTTTATAGGGGAATGTTGCCTTTCCTTCGGAATCAGTAGTAAACTCCGTCAATTTCTTTTCATCGTTTGTATAAAGAGTGACAACGGCACCTTCCACAGGCTGTCCGCTCATACAGTCGAGGACAACCACTTCGTATTGGTCTCCCGGCAAACGAAGTGTCAATACCTTAAAACGGGTAACACTCAGCTTGCTTTCACTATTTTCCCGTGCTTTGGCATCGGGTACGATACGCATCACATATTCTCCGATTGCCGGAGCTTTCAACGTAAATACAGTATCCTGATTCTGATAATTCTGAGGACGCAATAAAGAATAATGCTGTTCGGCCACCCGCTTTTTCGATTGGTATAATTGCACCGTAAAACCATCTATATTCTTATGGTTCACCATCAACTTCATATCAGTATCCGGATAAACAACCTGGTCGGCACGTACATACAAAGCCGGATTCAAAATCTCCTGTTTCAAATTCTTTAAGGCATTGATGCGTTTATAGTCCGGATAAAGCCTGATAGCCTCATCACAAATCTGCAAAGCCATCACCTGTTGCTGTTTTTCCACAGCATAGCGGGCTTTGGCCAGATAAACCTCAGCACAGACATCATGCGATTTAAAATCAGCTTTCAGTTTATCGAGGCCGGCCAGATAAGGATCTTGAGTCAACCCGATTAAATTCTGTGGTGCCCGATAAGGCACAAAGGTAGGATCCGAATTCCGTTTCCAGTTCAGATAATCGAGTTTGCAGAGCACATAACCATCATCCATACCGGCTTTTTCATAAACATCGAGCATACCTAAATAAACGTTTTCAACCGATGTCTGTACAACAGAATCTTTATCCAATCCCATTACATTGTTCAAGGCATCCACCCCTCTGCTACCCAGCAAATGAAGCATATCATGATGATAGTATTCACTGGTATCTCCGAGTTTCACAAAAGGAATATAAATGCGCGAAGAGGTATTCAACAGCAATCCCGTATCCTGCAAAGAACCGGCTGTATATTTCATCACCTGTTGCACGAACATATTACTGCTCCATTCCCGTATATCGGAGGAGGGAGCTTCGTCTACAATATTCGTCCGCTGACGAATCTGCCAGCGATTGCTGGATGCATAATCTGCATAAATACCGGCTATCAGGGAATTCAAAACAGCACGGTCCATCGGTTTATCCGTTGTTTCCGCCCACTGTTCCAAACCTTTCAAACTTACATAAAAGCTATCGGGAGTCAACGTTTCGCGGTATTTCATCCGCCACGTATACGCCTTCAACATCTGTGGAGAGTTTCTCTCTGTTTCCGCTTTTTTATAAATTCGATCTGTCAGTTGGATCACTGTTTGTAGCAAACTCTTCTGTTCAGCCTGCTCCACCTGTTTCCATAACTTGTCAAATGTTTGAGCTTTTGCCCAAGGTGCTATCCCTAAAGAGAGCAATACCATCATACAAATCTGCTTTATTCTCATACGTTCAAAGTTTAAGTCCTTTTATATTAAGAACAAAGAAAGAGAATAAAGTTTAAAGAAAAGCATTTTTTAGCTTAAATTTAATGACCTGTATACTATAAACACACGATTTTTCAAAATCATATCTGCCCCTAAATCCTAATAGGTTCAAACTATCACCTCATTTTAGTTCAATATGAATAAAAAGAACTTTCACATTTAGTAAAGACCAAACTACTGTCTTAACCGCCAGTTTACCATATTCTCCAAGCTTCAAGAACTCTATATATCGTCTGTATTTATCTGATAATCAACATCTATTAAAACGAGGTTATAATTTCTTAACATACACTGTTCCAAATTATAATCGTTCGTCTTATAGAGTTCTTCAATTCTTAAATCACCGGTCAGTCTTTTTTCTATGACATTTTCAAATTTTAAAATATCACAAAAATTATTCCTTATACATCCTTTACTAAATATGAGACAGATATATTTTATCTGCTGTGTATACTCAGAAGTTAAATCCTCTTCCCAACCAAAAGGTATATGGATGACTTGCACACACCAGTATAAGAATCCCTAAATGAAAAATTTTTACTTTATTTTTATTCATTCCACAATTCGTCAAACTTCTCCTTTCTAAAAACCTTCTGTAGTCTTTCATTTGCCATAACATGTTTACGGATCGCATCCAACACATCTGTCTCTCTCACTTTAAGCGTAATGTGCACAGTATATCTACCGTCTTTCTCTTTCACCGGAATTTCTTCCGCAATAGCTATATTCTTTAGAATAACTTGAGCAGCTATTTTACTTTCATTGATAAATTCCTCTTTCAATACATCATTTCCCAAATCTTCCGTCAGATAAGATTGGCTGACACTGGTTATTTTTCCATTGATCTGAGTAGCCAATTCACCTTTGGTGTTGAGTAATGCTTTCTGTTTGGCAATCATCAAAGATGCCGAAGTAGCACATTGATGTGCTACGAAAAAGCCCTCTTCCTGGTCTTGCGCTTGCAACGATAGACATAAGAAAAGAGCTAATAATAAAGGACCTACATATTTCATTTTCTTAATGATTATCTATTATTAAATCGACTATGCTGATCTGCAAGTCTTTTTTCCGTATCCTATTGGCTTGTAACCACTGAACAAACTGTTGTGAAGTCACCGACGGTAATTCGCTATATCCTTTCGGTAACTCAGGATGGGAAATACCTTCGTCATCAGCCGATGAAAAGAAAAAATCTTTTGTAAACGGAGTTTCCGAAAAAAGATAGTAAATGCGAATGACATCGTATTTTTGATCTGTAATCAATTCCAGTTCATCAATATTCTCTTTTGGAAATCCGGAAGGTTCCGATATATCAAAGAATGAGTACCATTGATTTGCTTTGACAGATACGTCGTCCACATTATCATAAGCATAATAAGGCAACATGCGTTGGGCTTTTTCCCCATTATCCATAAAAAGAGCCAAATGACCGGATTTCGAACTACGGAATTGTGTAATGAACAAATCTCCTTGATGAAATACAGAATCCTGTCCTGCAATGAGTTCACTGCCATTCAAACCGATTTTCTGCTCTACTACGACATTCTTTTTATCATTCAGTATTTTAAATTCAAAGCGGGGTAATATCTGATGAAGCTGTTTTGCATAACCATTTACCGCACAAGTCCATTCCACAGCAGGTATCTTCTTTTTAAAATTACCTTTCCGGTCCGCCCCTAATATTTCCGTTTTCCGAGAAGTGAAAACGGGTTCTGTTTTATCACTACACCAGACTCCTTGAGCAAACTGGGATTTCATATCCACAAAATGTTCATAATGTTGCAACTCACTTTCGTAAGTCTTCATAAAATTTCCATAGACAATAGATGTGCCAAACTGATTTTCAATTGCCGTTTGTTGAGCCAGACGGAGCAATTCCTGGTGCTCCAGTTTTTCTTCTTGCGGTAATTTTATAGAAGCTTCTCCTGATACTTCAATCCATTCTGCCGGTGGAGTGCCCTGAAAGACCTGGGCACTCACCGGTGAATAAATATATTGAATCCATGACAATATCAATAAAACAGCCGTTTTCTTCATTACTTGAATATTTAATTAGTAAACACTCAATTTAGAGTTTTTCTTAAACAGCCGGTTACCTCCAAAACGCCATCCCATAGAGACAAAACCACTGCCGGCTTTCTTCTCGCCATCACTTTTATAACCATAAAAAGTGGAGAACAAACCACGATACCCAAAACCGATTCGGAAATTACGAAATTCAATACCAGCCTCTGTTGTACCTCCTACTTTGAAACGGCATCCTCTCTCTTCTCCTTCGTAACCGCTATAATAAGGATCATCTATAAACAAAGCATTAAACGTTACCCCAGCATTAGCATATACACGTATATGATTATTAATCAGATATTTTACTTCACCGACCAATGGAATCCCCACACCTTGTCCCCATATAGATTCACCATAATAATAACTCTCCGATTCTTCATTCAAAGGTAACTCTTCATAATGAGCATAATAAACTCCACTTTTTATTGAAAGCGGCAGATAGAGTGGCATTATATGCCGTGGAAGTACGTATTCAAAAGAAAAACCGGCATGTGCTGTAGGCATATAAGTGCCTTCATCATCGTAATAGCGGGTTGAGTAAAAATAGGATTTAGGCATTCCACACGACCAATCTATCCCCATCCTAAATTGTGCCGAAATGGGTTGCAACACACAAAACAACAATCCTATAATTCCGATTATTTTATTTATATTTTTCATTGTTATTCTTATTATTGTAAATTAATACTCGATTTTGGTTAATACTTCACAAATGCATCTTTAGCACGAACGCTAACCTGAATAACCGGATTCTGCCGAACCTGTTCCCCCTCCAGTTCTTTCGCCAAATAAGGAACCCCATACTCCTGATTATCAGCCAAGTATTTATACAGTTCATCAAATGTAAGTACTCCATCCCCATTCAGATCGGATCTTTCCTTATCCTGCATAGCTTTAAAAAGTACATAAGAAAACAGTCCGTGTTTCTTATCTTTATACCAATTGGCATACTGTTCTTCGCTTGCAGCCGAAAGTATT
>ERZ827450.2764-NODE-2764-length-13494-cov-5.367438_pt1 | contig 13494 bp, 9 predicted proteins | sample MGYA00519773_ERZ827450 | MGnify/ENA primary metagenome ERZ827450 (study PRJEB31778, sample SAMEA3449306) | human gut metagenome | biome: human gut; feature: human-associated habitat; material: faeces | place: United Kingdom | collected 2010/2012 ...
ATCATCTATGTAAATGGAAGGTATGAAGGTAATGATGATATAGGTCGGATGATGAAAGATTTTCACCAGTGCAGGCCGGAGCAGATAGAAAGTGAGACATTGTCAAAAGCAGTGGCTTATTACAAAGAAAAGGAAGGACGTGGTGCTATGAGCGAAGCAGTAAGACAGTATGCAATGGAATATGCAAAAGAGTATGCAAAGGAATATGCCAGGGAGTATGGTGAGGAACAGAAGGAAGAGGGGATTCTTCAGGGAAAAAATAATATGTTGTATTCATTGGTTTCAAAGGGAAGGTTAAAAATAGATGTAGCAGCCGAAGAGGCAAATGTCAGCCTTGGAGAATTTGAAAAATCGATGGAGGAAGCAGGATATAAAATTCCTGAATTGGTATAGTTTAATAGTTACAAGATACGTTAAATATAGACCCGGTTTGCATAAGTATGTGCAGACCGGGTTTTTATAATAAAAATGCAATGTATGATACAAAAAGTTTACAACTGACATATATACTCATTATAACAATATGGAACACAAAAAAGGAGAACCACATATGGATAAAAGGGGTAACATATCTTCACGAAATATGAGATTATTTGCAGCAATTATGACACTCATCGAGGCACTTGTCCTCACATCACTCGCAGGCTGTGCCGGTAAAAAGGTGGATTATGGTGTGGACACGGAGGTAAAGGAGCAAAAGAACGCTTCTAAGGTATCTGATTTAAGGACTGACAAGCCATGGGTCGAAAATATAACTGTCCAGACAAAAAAAGGAGATGTAACCCTGGGAATCGATGCCAAAATACTGGTGCCGGATTGTGAAACCATGCATGTTGTTGGAGTGGAGGATGTGAAGCTCGATACAGAGTACAAGAAAAGGTTTTTAGATGCGTACTTTGGTGGTGGAGAGTATTATTATCATGATTTAGAGCATTATACAGTTGATGAATTGAATTCTTATATAGATTTAAAATCCAGGGAGCTGAATGAAATGAATAGCAGGGATGATGTGGATGATAGTACAAAACAGGAGCTGGTACAGCAAATGGAGCAGGATTTATCAGGTTATCGGGATTTACTGACGGATGCGAAAATCTCGTATACAATTGCTTCTGATTTACAAAGCTGTGATGAGTATGCCGGCTATAAAGGAGATACATTTTGTGAGGTAACATTTAAAGAGCATTGGGTAAATGCTTATGTCTTTAAGCTCGATGGAAAATATTACGGACCACCTTCATTTAAGGAGGAAAATTATGATAATGTCTCGCAGACATTTCAGGAGGATAATCTGACAGACAGTGCCGGAGCTGATGGAAATGAATGTACAAGAAGTGCGGCAGAGTCAAAAAAAATTGTGCAGGACTTTATGGGAAAGCTTGGACTGTCAAATCAGGTTGAGCGTGGAGAGTGCGATTGTAACTGGCTGGGATTTAATAATGGGGATGAAAACTGGGAGAGCCGCAGGAACACATTGTGGGGATATGTGTATTCGTATGGAACAGGCATTGATGGACAGGTTTTTAAGGATAGTTTTGATTCATCAGAATGTGACTCTATGCTTCGCGAGGATGCGAAAGACATTACATTGGGTGACAGTATTCAGCTAACTGTTACAGACAATGGAATAATTGATGTGGTTATAGAATATCCGGTGAGTGTGACAAGCATATCCGGCAGTGTGGAGATGCTTTCTTTAAAGAATATAGAGCAGATAATTAAGGAGCAGCTAAAAAACAATGCCGACAAATATGAGCTTGAGAGAAACACAAGCTTTAACAATATGCAGCTTACATATTTCAGGCTGAAAGATAAGAATGAAACTGCAAAATACAGTTATGTGCCTGTATGGTCATTTTCGCGGCTGGTTGATTCACAAAAGAAAAATGTGATACTTGTAAATGCAATAGATGGCACAATAATCAATTCTGAGGATGTATTTTAAAATTTATGGAGAACTATTATGGGAAAGAAGAAAAAAGCAATTATGACACTCATCGAGGCACTTGTCCTCATATCACTCGCAGGCTGTGCCGGCAAAAAGGTAGATTATGGCGTGGACACGGAGGTAAAATCCCAAAATGTGGTAAGCAGTGTAAAGGATATTGACACCAATACAAGTTTTAATGATGAACTTACAGTAAATATGGGTGGTACTGATGAAAAGGTGAAAATCACGGCAGATATCAGAGTGCCGGAATGTGATACCATGTCAGTCACAGAGGTAGAGCGCATACCTTGTACCAAGGAGTTCAAGGAAAAGGTGATAAAGGCATATTTTGGTGATTCACAGGTCTATTATTACGACTATGCGCACATGACAAAAAAGGAGCTTGAGGAGATTATTGAGACTCTTGACAGGGACAACAACAGTCTGTCGGATGATGCCTCTGAGGAGATTTTGAAATGGCATGATGATATGAAAACTGAGTGCACAAAAGCACTTGAAACGGCAGCTGATGTGTGGACAGAGGCCACAGAATATGATTCCTGTGATGATTTTGTCGGAAAAATAGGTGATACCTGGTTTCACCTTCAGTTTTCAAGGCCAGATGATGACAACAGTGTGCTATCAGGCATCCAGAGCTATCCGCTTGACAGATGTGTGAAAAGCGTTTCAGATGGGGATCCGGATGAGAGGAGTACTAAATTTGATGATGGCTATGTGAAGCAGTACTATGGACCAAAATCACTGAAAGAGTATGACACGGTGAGGTATTTAAACGGTGACTTTATTGATGGAGACCTGCCGGTAAGCGATGTCAATGAGGCAAATATTTCGTTTGATGAGGCAAAGAAGAAAGCAGGTGACTTCATGCAGGCAATAGGAATTGAGTCAATGATTAAAACAGGAGAAAGCGACTGTGAATGGGAGGGATATAACAAGACTGAGGATAATGTATATAAGGAGGGGGATGTGCATAGAGCCATATGGGGCTATGCGCTTGAATATTCGCTTGGCGCAGATGATGTAGTGTATTCAAAATCACTGAATGTATTTGATTATTCAGCTTATAACAAATTTTGTCCTATGGACTGTCCTGGTTATGAGACAGGCAGTTTCAATGTAAATGAATATGGTGTCTATAGATTTGATATAGCAGAGCCGGTAAGCATTGTGAAAAAACAGCAGAAGGTGGAGCTCTTACCGGTGTCAAATATTTATAAGATTGCAAGAAATGAGCTTGAAAGCCACCCGGATAAATATATTGTGGAAGCGGATACACAATATCGTTATCTGACACTTGGCTATATCAGGGTAAAGGACAGCTCAGATTCACAGAGATTCAGCTATATCCCGGCATGGAGCCTTGAGCTGCTGCAAAGAGGAGAGGTCGAATCGTGTCCGGTATTTGTAAATGCAATAGACGGAACAGTGATTGAGCCGGAGCAGATATTCTGAATCAGAGAGAAGTGTGCATGGAGACTAAGGGAAATTATATAATAAAAAATGCAATACATGATACAAAAAGTTTATACATGGAGTTACATTTTTAGATAATAGATCAGGTTCATATTTATTTGGAAAAGATGTGAAAAATATATGATTAATAAAAAGAAAAAATATATAGGGCGTTTGACACTTGCCACTGCAATTACCTCTATTTTATTTTCAGGATGTGGGGCGGCACAAAAGGAGCTTGCACAGACGGACAGAGCTTCCTACGAGAAAATATCATACCAGACAGTTACGGTACAGAGCGGTTCACTCACACCGCAGACTACCATCAGTCTGAGCGCGCAGGGCTATACCAGGTTTTCCTATGGTGCGACAAACACGGAGCTTACGCTTGAAAAGGTAAATGTGGCAGTGGGTGATCATGTGAAAAAGGGCGATATACTGGTGGCTTTTAAATCCGGGGAGATACAGAAAAAGATTGAGGACTACAGTGGGCAGATCAGTCAGAATAAGCTTCTGGCAGAGCACTACAGGGCTATTATGAAAATCGATGATACTCAGGATTATTCAAGCGATATAGCCCAGCTTGATAAGGATACAGAGGTTGCGCAGCTTTATCTTGATGAGGCTAAGGAAAAACTGTCGAGATATCAGATCACGGCATCCGAGGATGGCACGATCACAGCAATGAACAATTCGCTTTTGGCGGGAGTTTTTGAACCGGGCAGCAATCTTATAACAGAAATCAGCGGAAACGGCAATTACGAGGCTGACAGACCGGAAGGTTATGACTTCAATGTAGGTGATATATACACGGCAACAGCATCTGATATAGAGTTTGAACTTAAGGTAAAAGAGGTGGACGATAAAAAGGTTGTTTTTGAACCGGTATCGGACATGTCGGCAGTATCGGATGCACAGATATTTTCCATGGAAGTGACGCGCCCTGCTATAGAAAATGCTGTGTATGTGCAAAAGGACGCAGTACATGAGAAGGATGGCAGGTATTTTGTATACACACTGGATGAGAATGGATACAGACAGGCGGTATGGATAAGTGCCGGAGATCAGGTGGGAGACTACCGGATCATCACAGAAGGACTTAAAAGCGGGGATGAGGTGGTTTTGCAGTGAAGATCAGAAACCTTTTATCAATAAAAAAACTGGCAGTACTGGGAATATGTGTATCGTTTGTGGCAGGCGGCTGTGGAAAAATGACAGAAAGCAGTATACCAGAGCTTGAAGAACCTGTAGCGTTAAATGAAGCCTACAGACCTGTGGAATACGGTACGATTGGCTCCATACAGGTGCTGATGGCTACCGCAGTTCCTAGGGATTACTGCAATTACTACAGTGCCAACGTAAACATTTCACAGATATATGTGGAGCCGGGAGATACAGTAAATGTAGGGGATGTGCTTGCTGTCTGTGATGTGGATGAGGCAAAAAAACAGTTGCAGCAATGTAATGATGCGCTGGCGCATGAGAATGAGACATATGAGATATCCGCTCAGATCTCGGATACGCAGATCAAATTATGGGAGAGTCAGGCTGCGGATACGGACGAATTTTCAACAGAACAGATTGAGAAAAAAGAGAGCACAGAAGAGGATTACAATACGCAGATTGCCACAGAACAGGAAAATGAACGGTACGATAAGCAGCTTCACGAATACCGAGTGCAAAAGATCAATGAACAGATGGCTTTATATCAGCAGATTGTTGATGATGGAACGCTTAAGGCAGCCCACAGCGGTCTTGTCACTTACACTAAGAAGCTGACAGATGGAAGGTCTGCTGCGGCATACGAGAATATAGTCATTGTCTCCGATACGGATGACCTTGTGCTGGATATAAAAGATACAGCCATAAATGAGTACAAATACAGCGATTATGACAAGAAATATGTGATAGTCGATGGCGAAAAATATGATGTCACCGAGTCTCAATATACATCAGAGGTTTTGGTACTTTCGAAGATAAACAACCGCTATCCGGATGTGTGCGTGGAAAGCAGGGAAAAGCCGTTTCTTACGGCAGGACAGATGTATCCGGTATATTTTGAAAAGACAAAAGCAAATCAGGCACTTGTCGTGGGAAAAGATTCCATCTATAAGGATGGCGATACTAGATATGTCTATGTGAAAAATGATGAGGGCGGCCGCGAGAAACGCATCATAACAACAGGTGAGTTTGATGAAAACTATACACAGGTCACAGAGGGCTTAAAAGAGGGGGAGCTAGTCTACTATAATTCTACAGATCAGGTTCCGACAAAGTACAGCAAATATACGGTAACAAGGTCTGACTTTGATATAGCAAACTACGGTGTGCGCTACAGCAGATCTGACGCAGGGACGATAACCGAAACCTGTGATTATGAAGGGCAGATCGTTTCTGTCAATGTGAAGCAGGACGATACGGTAGAAAATGGGATGCTGCTTTACGTTGTGGATACCGGAGAGGGCAAAGCTGCCATAACAGAGGCGAAAAATGCGATCGACTCGGAGAATGAATCCTATGCGCAGAAGATTGCTGATTACGATAAACAGATAAAAGATTTATCTGAAGGTGGTAGTAGCGCAGAAGAAAATAACCGGCAGGATGAAAAGCCGGATACAGCATATGATGAGCAGCAGTTGAAATTGAACTTACAGCTGCTTGATCTGCAGAAAAAACTTGCCTGTGCAGACCACACCTATCAGCTTTCCAGGCTACAGTCAGCATATGACAGCATAAGCGCAGGAAATGACGGCAAAGGAAATATTTCAGTATATGCCAAAAATGACGGAAAAGTTTCAAAGGTGAGTGTCAAGGCAGGAGATAATGTGGAGGAAGGCTCAGATATCCTGCAGATAACCGGAAATTCCACGGACGTACTGCTGGTTCAGGTAAAGGATAGCAATAGCTATAAAGTATATAAGGACAATATAGCAGATGTGGGAGAGCGCGTATCACTTGAGCTGGACGGTACAACGATCTACGGAAGCTGTATCGGTTTTGCCGGTTACGGTAGTGTTGCTCAAAAGGGATATATAAATCAGGATGATAAAGGTGTGCATATTACCGGAAACACAGATTCGGGATATGGAAATGCAGCATTTTATATAAAACTTGACAATGGAATACCGGATGATCTGACCAGGGCATCTGCTGTAAAGTTTTCTTATGTTTCTTTTAAAAAGGTGGTAGTGGTGCCGACTTCGATCATACACAAGCAGGTCAATCCTATGGACAAAGATGATATATCATACTATGTGTGGAAAATTGATGGGGACAGCGTGGTAAAGCAGCCGGTAATATTGAGCGATTATACATCAGGCAGCAATACACTTGTGCTTTACGGTATTGATGAGGGCGATGAAATATGTTTGGCTTCGTAATTAATAAATTAAAAAACAGAAAATGGTTAAATCTGTGTCTGCTTATGGGAGTGGCTTTGTTTATAGCACTTTTTGTGTGCCACCCTATGTTTGAAAAGGGTGCGGGCAATCAGATACTCGACAGACTTTTTACGGATCATGCCACACAGCAGAATGAGTTTCCTGCACAGATGAGCCGCGAGGGAACATATGTGGTGGCAGATTATCCTGATTCGCAGTCAGTGCTTGATAAGCTGTCAGGATACGAAAAGAAGTGGACTGAATATGTGGATATAAACAAGGTTTCCTCACAGCAGCTTATCACACTCTCAGGAGGACGCGCAGATACAGAGTTTGGAGGACTTAACCATTATTTTACAATAGGATATCTGCCGGGACTTTCGGAGTACGCGGATGTTGTAAAATCTCAGACTGACACAGCCACATTCGAATGCAGTATAAGCGAAAAGACAATGGATCACTACGGACTTGTAGCAGGTGAAAAAATCTATTTACATGTACCTGATGGCAGTGGGAAAAAGGAAATTTCTTTCGTCATATCACAGATCTGCCATGAAAAAGATATAAACGATCCATATTGGGCCAAGACGCTTTCGGATATGGGCGATGTGATATTTGTTTCGCAGGATGTTTTTGACGAAATGATGCAGTATTACAGCGAGGACAATATCAGCTACAGTGATTTTCTCATGCTGGATTACAGGCAGATCAACACGGAAAATGCCTCACTTTATGACGGTTATATGGAGCAGTTTAAGGATGCTGACAAGCTCTACAATGACAACATCCGTGATACGCTGGAGCGCTTTTTTACACAGCAGAAGACGATAAAGCTGATGCTTTGGGCGTTGGAGCTGCCGTGTCTTGTGCTTTTGATTTTATTTATAAGAATGATATCTGCACAGATACTTTCGCTCGAGGAAAATGACATACTTGTTTTAAGAAGCCGCGGTGCGACAAAATTACAGGTATTTATTTTGTACCTACAGCAGTCGGGAATAATAGCGTTTGCGGGCTGTGTACTTGGAATAGTACTCGGATATATAATGTGCCGGGCTGCCGCATCTACAGACGGATTTTTAAGATTTACGGCAAAGGATATAGGCACTTACAAATTTGTATGGCAGATGCTTGTCTATGCGGTGGCAGCGGCAGTTATCATGGTGCTGTTTATCACAGTTCCGGTGTGGAAAAAATCAAAGGATGCCATATCAGAGCGCAGCAGGGAACGAATATCAAAGAAAAAGCCTCTTTGGGAGAAATGCTTTATAGACGTTATACTTTTGGCTCTGTCAGCATATCTGCTTTACAATTACAACAAGCAGAAGAGTACGCTTGCGATATCTGTTCTTGAGAACAGGAGCATAGATCCTGTCATGATACTGGACAATTCGCTTTTTATATTTGCAGCGGCACTTTTGTGCGTAAGACTTACCGGACTTATTATTCTGCTTGTGGACAGGCTCTCTAAAAAGCATTTTTCTCCGGCAATGTATGCATCATTTTTACAGCTAAAACGAACCAGATACAATCAGGGATTTCTGGCAGTATTTCTTATCATGACAGTGGCTGGCGGTATTTTTGACGCGAATATGGCGCGCACCATGAACAGCAATATGGAAAAACGGATCGTCTACAATGTGGGTTGTGATGCGATATACAACGAAGATTTCAGACTCAGGATACAGAAGAATAAAGATGGCTCTGTAAGCTGGATGTATGACGAGCCTGATTTCGGTAAATACGAGTCGCTCAAAAATGAGGGCATCTGTGACGGGGTCACGCGTGTGCTTGAGGACGAGCGGGTAGACATTTCCGCAGGCAGTGGTTCGATTTCGGATGCATATCTTATGGCGATAAACACAAAAGAATTCGGTGAGACTGCGAAATTGCAGAGTGACCAAAATGATGATATTAATGACGCGCACTGGTTCAATTACCTGAATGAGCTGGCAAAAGAGCCGGACGGAGTCATCATTTCCTCAAATCTGGCAAAAGCTCTGGGACTTAAAGTTGGTGACAGCTTAAATTACTCAAGGTATGTACCGGAGGCTGTCGATGATGATCAGATCTACGCATCCGAGAATGCAAAGGTATGTGCCATAGTAAAAGGTTTTCCGGGCTACGAGCGTTACACCTATGAGACAGATGTAGAAGGAAATGTGACCGAGCAGGAGAAATACCTGATCGTTGCAAATTATGCTACGGTTGTGGAAAAGTTCGGCATGACACCGTACAGTGTGTGGATGAACCTGTCAAAGGGAAAAACGGTGGATGATATATACAAAAATTTAACATCCGCGCAGCAGCTTATAGACGAGAATAAAAACTCAGCCACAGTGCAGATCACAAACGGTATGTTTACATTAAGTTTTATACTTTCACTGATAGTGTGCTCAGTAGGATTTTTGCTGTATTGGGTTATGACACTAAAACAGAGGGAGCTGCAGTTTGGTATATACCGCGCAATGGGAATGAGAATGAGAGAGGTAAAAGCAATGCTTTTAAACGAGCAGATATTTTTATCATTTCTGCCGCTTCTTGCGGGAGCAGGCATAGGTATAACTGCAACAGCGATGTTTGTAAGGCTCATATCGATCATATATCTGCCGCAGAAACACAATATCGGAGTAAATGTATATATTTATCCATCTGATATGCTGGAGCTTACAGGAGTACTTTTCGTGGCTGTAGCCGTATGCTATGTGGTTATCAGCAGACTGCTTAAGAGTATGAAGATAGCACAGGCACTAAGGCTTGGAGAAGATAGTTAGCAGATAAAAATGATTTTGTGGTAGTCGGTAGAAGGTTTTTATAGCATGGTAAATGAGGTCGTGACATATGGAAAATGCGATAATTGCTCAAAATATAAAAAGATATTTCAAGGCGGGAGATGGTACAACAGTCCACGCACTTGACGGAGTATCCATGGAGATAAAAAAAGGAACACTTGCCATCTTAAAAGGGCGTTCCGGCTCCGGAAAGACCACACTTCTTAATATCCTTAGTGCGCTTGATATGCCGACAGAGGGAAGTGTGCAGTTTCTGGATAAAAATCTCGAGCAGATGACCGAGAAAGACCGGGAAATGCTAAGGCGGTATGAGATGGGATTTGTATTCCAGTCTATAGCACTAATTCCCACGATGACGGCATATGAGAATGTGGAATTTGCCCTTAGACTTGCGAAAAATAAACGTCAGATACGGAAGAATTTGACTGATATGGATAATGACATTGGAGATGCAAAAAACGATGTGATAAATGAGAATACGCATGACAGAGTATCAGAGCTGCTGGAGCGTGTCGGACTGTCAAAGCGCATGGATCATATGCCGGATCAGTTATCGGGAGGTGAGCAGCAGAGAGTTGCGATAGCGCGCGCTGTGGTTCATCGCCCGAAGGTGGTCTTTGCGGATGAGCCGACAGGAGCACTTGATACCGCTGCTGGATTTGAAGTCATGCGATTGTTCCGTGAGTTGATAGACGATGAGGGCATCACAATAGTTATGACCACGCATGATCAAAACCTCATGGAGCTGGGAGATGAAGTGTTTGAGCTTAGTGACGGCATAGTAATTTAAATTAAAAGGGGGAAAAGTAGATGATAAATTGCGATGGACTGGTAAAAATATATGAGACAGACGATAAAAAGGTGATGGCACTGGAGGGGCTTGACCTGACGGTGGAAACAGGGGAGATGCTTGCGGTAATAGGAAAATCCGGCAGTGGAAAATCCACGCTCCTAAATATGATAGGAGGACTGGAAACACCCACAGCGGGAGTACTCACTATTGACGGAAAAGACATTTCCACATATTCAGAAGCTGAAATGGTGAGATACCGCAGGGACAAGGTGGGCTTTGTGTGGCAGAAAAGTGCCAAAAATCTGTTCCCATACCTGACTGTGCTGCAGAATGTCGAGGCAGTGATGATGTTTGAAAATGCAGGTAATACCGATAATTTAAAACACGGAGAAATTATAAAAAAACGCAAGGATAATAATAAAAGCTATGCCCTTAAACTGTTAAATGCAGTGGGATTACAGGAGCATAAGGATAAGCTTCCGGCTCAGCTATCGGGAGGAGAGCAGCAGCGCGCAGCGATAGCGGTGGCACTGGCAAATAAGCCGGACATACTGCTTGCGGATGAGCCGACCGGAGCCGTGGATACAAGGACTGCTGATACAATCTATGAGCTGTTTCATAAGCTGAACAAAGAGCTTGGTATAACCATCATCATAGTCACACACGATATGGCACTTGCAGGCCGTGTAGACCGCACAGTGCTTATATCTGACGGAAAGGTAAGTACGGAGAAATTGAAGAAACACCCTGCAATGGAATATACGGTTTTGGACAAGGCGCACAGGATAAAACTCACTGATGAGATGCTTGAGGCAGCGGGGATAGAGTCTAATAAGGTCAGGGTTGATGTGCAGGATGGAAGGCTTGTGATATCGCGGATTTAAAGATATATTAATCAGCAACCATAGTCTTGAGATCCTTCTTAAAGTCTGTAATTCTATACTTTATAAAATTGAGTATGCCATCCTGATTAAGCTTATCCATAAATGCGTGGAATATCATTTATGTTCGAATTTATGTCATTTATGCAGATTTGATTGCAAATGAATTATAGATTGTATATTATTTATTATAGAGTAAGTTTAGAAAAGGAATACAGGATGATGTACAGAATTGGAATATGTGATGATGAAGAAGCATGTAGAATAGAAATATCGGAAAGTATAAGAAATATAGCTTTAAAAAATGATATAGAAGTTAAAATTATCCAGTATGAGTCAGGAATTCAGGTTATGGATTGTGAGAAACCTGACATATTGATATTAGACATAGAGATGGAACACATAGATGGTCTGGAAGTCCGTGATTTGTTGGAACAGACGGACAATGAGGTACTGATTATTTTCTGTACTAGCCATGATGAAATAATGAGTAAAGCATATGGGCAAAATGTTACAGATTTTATTAAGAAGCCTGTGAAGGATGAGGAAATGGAAAAGAAATTGCTTCATGCGATAAATATCATTAATAGAAGAGTAAAATGGATTTTTCTAAATACTATAAGTGGAATGACAAAGTTTAAAATTTCAGATATAGTGTATGGTATTGCACAGGGAAGGTACTTAAAGATATACATGTTAGATGGGAGCGAATATTTTATTACAGATAAAGGTGTATCACAGCTTTATGAAATGTTGAAGGATATGAATTTTGCCAGAATAAGCAGGAGTGTTATAATTAATTTTGAAAATGTTAATACAATTGGAGATGAGATAATTATGACAGATGGGGTGAAGCTAAAGAGTAGTAGAAGAATGAAAAAACAAATACAAGAAGATTTTTTTAATTATATGTGTAAAGTGGCAAGGGTTGAAAGAGCAGATAGATGATTTTAGAATTAATATTATTTGAATGGCTGATATGTAAGCTGGAGATTGGTGATATCAAGTTAAAAAAATATTTTGCGTTTATGCTCATAATGTTAATGCAGTTAGGCGAAATTATCGTTATCTTTATTCGACCGACACAAAGCATATGGTATACCATATTAGCGCTTCCGAGTGCTTTAATTGCTACAGGGATACTATTCAAAGAAACGATGTGGCGTAAATTAGCAGTGTTTTTGTTTGCATATGGATATATCGATGTAATAGAATATCCGATTAAAATTATAGTTGGCAGCAATAATGATTTAATGGTATACATAATTACTATTATTATAATTTGTCTTATTGGCAAAATAATAAATCAATTCAAAAAAGTATCGTCCATGATAGCGCGTATTGATCCTATATATTTTATGGCTTCGTCCATGATAGAAATAATCAATATGGGAATAATTGTAATGACCGATGATATAATTTTACCTGGTCAGGATAGACTTAAAATTGTAATAAATGTATTAACAATGATTTCATTTGTTATGTTAGGAATATTTGGAATTGTTTTTATGTTTTTGGGTGCATATAAGAAGCAGCTTGAGATAGATAATAAGATAAAACAAAACTATCTGATTATTCAAAAAGAACACTATAGTCAATTGTATTCTCATATGCGAGAAATACGGAAAATAAAACATGATATGAATGCTCATATAAATATATTGTATAATCTGTTAGATTCAGAACAATACGATGAAGCTGTTAAGTATATATATGACATCAAAATGCATTATGATATAGGTAAAAAATTGGAATCATATTATGATAACGGAATAATTGATGCAATTATCTATTACTTTAATCAAAAAAATCCATTAATTAAGTTTATTTGTATGGGAAATTTTAGTGGCAGGAATGAAATTTCTGATTTAACAATTTGTACAATACTTTCAAATTGTATTTCAAATGCAGTTGAAGCATGTAATAGATTACAGAAAAAAAAGAAAGAAATTATGATTAATATATCAAATGTGAAAAATTATATGGTCATTATGATAGAGAACCCTATTGAATGGGAAGTTGATATATCTAAGTTGGGGAGATATACATCAAAGGATGATAGATTATCACATGGATATGGGGTAAGTAATATAATAGATGAAGTCAGGCTGTGTGAAGGAAATTATAACTTTTGCGCAGATGATGGAAAGTTTAGTGTAAGTATTGCAATAAAAAAATAAATACCATTCGTTACAAAAAAAGTACCGCTCATTCTTAAGGTGTTGAAAACAATTTAGAATAAGTG
>ERZ827450.2767-NODE-2767-length-13481-cov-3.480560_pt1 | contig 13481 bp, 14 predicted proteins | sample MGYA00519773_ERZ827450 | MGnify/ENA primary metagenome ERZ827450 (study PRJEB31778, sample SAMEA3449306) | human gut metagenome | biome: human gut; feature: human-associated habitat; material: faeces | place: United Kingdom | collected 2010/2012 ...
TGAACTGGAAAGTTAGCGTTTGACTGCCCTGGGGGTGTGTCCGGAAAGTCTGATTTTGCTGCATGAAAACTTTTTGATTTGCCGGATCGAAAAATTCAAAGTTTACTTTGCCTTGCTGAATAGTATCCGACAGGTTACTGACGGTTACTTGCAATTCCGTCTGATCGCCGGTTCTGAGGAAACGGGGCAGATTCGGGCGTACCATCAGCGGTTTGGAAGTAACGATCGTTTCGGATAATTGCCCGGTCCGTAAGGCGGGTGTCGTGGCGAGAGCTGTGAATTTCCATTGGGTTGTCGCGTCAGGTATAGTAAAACTGATATCGACATATCCTTCCGGATCTGTTTGTAGTTGGGGATAGAAAAAGGCGGTCTCCTGGAAGTTCTCCCGGTAGTTTATTTCGGGGGTTGGCATTCCGGATGATCCGGCTTCGTCTGATGCCGCTTCTGCAAAATCACTGGCAGCCAACTTGGCTGAACCGGTCATGTAGGTATTTCCCAACGCTTTGGTTGAAAACCGATAATGGGAATGTGAAGATACATAAGTCTGTAATTCACTGAAAGAAAGAGGTGTGACAGGATAAGAAGGACGTCTGAAAATATGATCCGACAAAATAATCCGGTTGTTGAAATTATAACGGAATGGACATATCCAGGCGTAAGGTGTGCCAGGATTTAAATAAATCGGCCGGAAATAAAAATGGTTCGGTACGATTTTGTCGAGAGAGGCATCGTACATCATAGCCAATAACTCGGCAGTCACCGGTTTTCCTGTTGCGTCGACAACCCGAAGTTTCCAGGTCTCCGATTGTCCTGGGATAAGATGGTCTCTGAAAACTTTGGTCTCTACGGTTAACTTACGATCCGGTTTTGCCCTTTGGATGGGAATGACCTGAGAAAAAAATTTTTTGTCTTTTACGTAGGAGATATACAGCCAGATTTGTTGTCCGTATTCCTCCAGGAAAGGAATATCGATCGGGATGACTTCGTTGGAAAGGATAGGGTAAGAGCGTTTGATTAATTTATCGGAAGTATAAATATCATATCTGACATAAGCTTCTTTGGCTGAAGTACCGAAAAGAATTCGGGCGGTTTCTCCCGGCCGGCAAGTGGTTTTTTCTCTGACAACCCACTCATAGGTAGGGAAAGGCGGTTTCTGATCCAGAGGGGAATAGAGGAAAAAGACTCGATTTGTCTTGATTTGGTTGCATTTTCAAGTTTTTTGAATCTTGGTTTTTCTCTGAAAATCGCCCGAAATACCCGTTTAGGGGAAAGGGTCTGCATTTTTTGCTCTGTTTTCCCTTTGATTTTCCCTTTACAGCAAATCGATCAAGGCCTGTGCCGCTTGGCACAGGCCTTGTTTGTTTTCTTCAGAATACCGCCGTCAGCAGCACATAATAGCCGCAGGCGATGAGGACGGTGAGCAGAAACAGCGGCAGGAGCTTTTTGACCGTGGCGAAGAATGTGACGCCGAAATAGTCCGAGATGATCGCCGTGCAGATGTGCGTGGGGCTCAGCTGACTCGAGGCGAAGCTGACGCTCATCAGCAGCGCCAGCAAAAACGCGCCGCCGTTCGGGATCATGGTGTAGGCCAGCGGGATAAAGGCCGCGGCCGCGGCGCTCGATCCCGCGACCAGCGTGCCGAACGCGTACAGGATCACGAGCACCAGAAACGCCGGAATGGGCAGATGCTCGAAATACGTCGGCAGCACATCGATCACGCCGCCGAGGATCAAAAGATCCTTGAAGACATACGTCATCGTAATACCGAGCAGCGACTTCAGGTCAAAGCCCTTGATGAGCGCATCGCGCACCTCCTGCGCGGAGAATTTTTCGACCAGCGCGTTGACAGCCGCGACGACGGCTACAACTGCCCACGTCGGCAGCGAAAACACGATGATCACCGCGATTGCCAGCAGCAGCGACCACAGGCTCCGCAAGAGCAGACGTACGCATTCTTTCTTACTGCGTCCCGTCTCGCCGACTGTGCGCGGCACGCGGCGCAGATAGACAAGATAAATCGTCAGAAGCGTCAGCAGCGCCATCGGGAGCATCCATACGAAAAAGGATGAAATGGAAATGCCGCTGATGCTGCACGCCACGATAACGCCCGTGAACGTCGGCACCATAGCCTCGGGAATGTGGCGGAGGTACGTGGCGACCGCCGCCTTTTCATCGTTTTTGAGGTGGTCGCCCGCCATCGTGTCCACCATGCCGCCGCAGATCGTCACGGTGGCGGGGCCCTGCATCAGGCCGATGAACATGCAGGCAAGCGACGTGTTGAGCCTCGGGTCGCGCATTAGTCCATTCATCGCCCGCTGTGCATCCTCGAACCGATGGCGCAGGTCAAGCTCGTAGACAAGTACCGAGATCAAGTACATCGCAAGGTTCACTGACCAGACATCCCAGCCCGTGATTGTGTGCAGCGCCGTCTGCCCCGCCGTGGCGATCGGCAGACGGAACATTACGATCATCAGGAGTGAACCAAAAATCATCGCAAGATAAAGGGGCAGGCGTTTGTTGAGCAGGGCGAGGATCACCACAAAGATGATCAGAACTTTGATAAGTGCCATGGTGCTGACTTCCTCTCTCCATTTCTCGCGCAAAGCAAGAAAAAAGCCGGGCGGCCACTTTTAGGGTACCGTCCGGCCAAAATGCTATTACGTAGTGCCTTAGTGCTTCTCTCAGGCCTTCTGCTCTCTCGGCAGCAGGTGGATAGCGTGCTTCGGGCAGTTGGGCGCGCAGATGGTGCAGCCCCAGCACTTGTCCACATCGTAGTGCACCTTGCGGTTGTCGTCCTTGTAGAACGCACCGAAGTTGCAAATCTTCGTGCACTTGCCGCAGTTGACGCACTCGTCCTCGTGCCAGTCGATCTTCCAGTTGGATTCGGGATAGATCAGGCGGGAGCCGGCCTTATAGGCCATCTGCATCGGGAAGCAGCACAGACCGTCGCAGTTGCAGATGAAGCCGTCCTCGCCGTTCTGCATGAGTCCGCTGGCGTTGAACTCGCGCACCTTCTTTTTCATGTCCTCAGGGCTGATGGGCTCGCCCATGCCGCGGTCGACCGCGCTGTTCGGCCCGTCGTTCATGTTGACGCACACATTGAGCTTGCGGTCGTGGAAATACTTCTGGCTCTTGCAGTTGCAGGGCACAAGATGGATGCTGCCGTGATGCCCGTCGATGATCTTATCGAACTCCTCGAGCGTCAGATACGTCTGGTTGTGGACATAGACGCCCTCACCGGCGACCTTGGCCTTCACTTGCGGCAGATAGATCGACTGATAAATCTCTGTCTGCCAGTCGTAGAGCGCCTCGATGAGCTCTCTCGGCAGACAGCCGAACTCATAGTACTCAAACTGCGCATAGTAGGAATAGCGGCTGTAGAAGTCGCTGATCTTCCAGGTCGGCTCGTCCGCATCCGTGACCTTGTTGAGTACGTTGCGGGAGTACATGCGGTTGATAAGCACGTAGGGCGACGCGGCCAGGCGGTTCTTCTCCATGAGCTTACGCAGCTCCTTTTCCGTCATGGGCTCCTTGCCCATCAGAAGAATGACCTGCCATTCCTCCTCGTGCACCATCAGGTCGGCCACTTCGTCGAACTGCTCGGGCACTCCAAAAAGCTCGTGCGCTTTCTTGCGATCTTCGTCGCTCAGCTTGCTGGTCAGTAAAGACATATTGCTATCTCCTCTTTTTATTGCTTGCCTGATTTCTTATTATATCTGCATTGCCTTTTCGGGGGCGCTATCCTCCGCCCTCCACAGCAATGATACAACGATGCTATGAAGCATTCTTATTTTATCATAATGCTTCGCCGACGAATTATCGTTGAATCCGCGGCGCATCGCCGCCCGCTTCGCCATGCGGGCCGCCCAACGGATTCAACGCTTTTTTCAACGGTAACTTAGTATAATCTTTTCACGCCAAACGGTCATGCGTTTCTGCGTTATGCACAAAAGTGGCATGAACCGGCAAGCGGCTGTTTCTTTCGCAAAAAAGCGGCTTTTCAGTTTCCGCTTGCCGAAAAAATGTGTAAACTCTTCCGTTTTTGCCACAAAACGTGCTAAAAGCGGTTTGTCATTCCCCCAGCGTTGGCGTATGATGAAAAGGTAGGCTGATTCCCTCGCGGAATCTGTCTTTCTCGTATTTGCTTTTTTTACTCTCCCATTCCGTTTCAAGGAGGTTCCCGCACAGTGGACGTTTTAATCACCCAAAAGAAAATGACCGACTCCGAGGCCTTTGTCAAGGCCCGCGGCGGCGGCAACCTGATCGGCAAGGCCATGTACGGCGGCGGCAAGATCACGATGAAGCAGCTCTACTTGCAGAGCTTTGAAGTCGTGTTCGACGCCTATTTCAAGCCCGGCCTTGTGGAGCGCTTTTTCACCCGCAAGGGCCAGATGGGCGGCAACTCGCAGAAGATCTGCATGATCGTCGAGGGCACGCGCTGCACGGCGAGCTATCACGAGCAGCCGCTCCCGCTTTACGAAGCCGACCTCGATCCCGACATGTGCCAGGATTCCACCTTCGACAAAGAGAAGATCATCGCCCAGGCCAAGCGCGTCGCCATGCGCATCATGCGCCGCCATTCGGGTCACATCATCACCTCGATGGAGGTCGCGTCCTACCGCCCCTTCTACCGCCCGTACTACGTCGCGTTCTACGGCGAGATGGAGATGGGCAAAAAGGTGCGCTACATCGCCATCGAGGCCGACGGCTACAAGACCGACAGCTCCCTGTAAGAGAGCGAGCCCCACATTTCAAGAGGTACGATCCGATATGAACACTGTTACGCTTGGCGGCACCGCCACTATCAACGACCTCGTCAGTGTCGCGCGCTTTGGCGCAAAGGTTGCATTTTCCAAAGAATATGAAGAGCGCGTCAACCACTGCCGCGCCCATGTCGACCGCTTCAGCCACGAGGGCAAGGCCATCTATGGTCTGACCACGGGCCTTGGTGACAACTGGAAGAAGTTCATCCCCGAAAAGGACCGCGAGACGATCCAGCGCAACAACATCTACGCCCACACCTGCGCCGTCGGCGAGCCCATTGCCGAGGAGTGCACGCGCGCGATGATGTTCGTCATGCTCTGCCACTTCGGCTCCGGCCACACGGGCATCCGTCTTGAAACGCTCGCGCTGATCCGCGACATGCTCAACGCGGGCATCAGCCCCGTCGTCCCCAGCCACGGCTCTGTCGGCTATCTGACGCTCGAGGGCCACATCGGCATGGTGATGATCGGCGAGGGCAAGGCCACCTATCAGGGCGAAACGCTTGACGGCGCAGAGGCGCTCGAGCGCGCGGACCTCAAGCCCGTCGTGCTCTCTTCCAAAGAAGGCCTTATCCTGCTCTCCGGCACCACGTCCGTCACCGCGTTCGCGTCGCTTGCGATCTATGACGCGCAGACGCTCAGCTTGACGGCAGATATTGCGGGCTCTTTCACGCTCGAGGTGCTCAAGGGTACGCTGATGGCTATGGACGAGCGCCTGATGGCCGTGCGTCCGCACCCCGACCAGATCAACACCGCGGCCAACATCCGCGCCATTTTGAAGGACAGCCCCATGCTTGAGCGCTACCGCGGCCACCGCGTGCAGGACGCGCTGTCCATCCGCTGCATGCCGCAGCTCCACGGCCCGGTCAAAAAGGCCGTCAAGGACGCACAGACGACTCTCGCCATCGAGCTCAACTCGTCCGTCGACAACCCGCTCATCTTCGATGAAGAGGACGGCGGTGCGGTCGCGCTGATGGGCTGCAATGCCGACGGCACCTATGCCGGTATGGCGTCCGACAATCTCTGCATCGCGATCACAGATCTGTGCAAAATGAGCAACAGCCGCATTGACCGCCTGCTCAACAGCTTGGTGAGCGAGCTGCCGGCGTTCCTCAACAAGAACGCCGACTTCAACAATGGCCTTATGATGATCCAGTACGCCTCCGCAGGCCTTCAGGGCGAGCTGCGCATCCTTGCGCACCCTGCCGTGGTCGACAACCTGACCACCTGCGCCAACCAGGAGGACTATGTCAACATGGGCTACAACGCCGCCAAGAAGGCCTACGACTCGATGCACCTCGCCAAGTATATCCTCGCCGCCGAGCTCATCTGCGACGGTCAGGCGCTCGACTGCTATGAGGATAAGCGCTGCGCCAAGGGCACGCAGGCCATCTACGACCTGCTCCGCAACAAGGTGCCCGAGATGGACAACGACATGCCCCTCACACCATATCTCGAGGCCGTCGCCCAGCAGATCATCGACCGCGCGTATATCCGCGCCGTGGAAGCGAGCATTGGCGAGCTGAAGTTCTAAAGGAGAATGTTATGAGCGAGCACGAACACGTCCATGAGCACGGCCACGAGCACCCCCATGTGCACGGGCATGTCCATGACCCCGAGCAGACGAAAAAGATCAGCAACCGCCTTGCGCGCGCCATCGGGCATCTCGAATCCATCAAAAAGATGGTGGAGGACGACCGCGACTGCTCCGAGGTGCTGATCCAGCTCGCCGCGGTGGAGTCCGCTATCCGCTCGACCAGCCGTCAGATTTTGCGCAACCACATGGATACCTGCGTCACCGCCGCCATCCAGCAAAATGACGAGGAGACGCTCTCCGAACTTTACCGCGCGATCGACGAGCTGCTAAAATGACAAGTGAAAAAACGTCCGGCTGAATATCAGCCGGACGTTTTTTATTGGAATGTTCTTCCTTTTGCATAGCGGGCAAAAATGCGCGCAAACTAAGCGCGGCAAACGCCAAAACAACTTTTTCAGGAGGACAAATCCATGACCGATCATACCAATAACGGCTGCTCCTGCACGCCCAACACCTCTATTCGCTGCGCCGTGACCAACTGCGCCAACCACTGCAAGGACGCCCAGTACTGCGGTCTGAACGCCATCCAGGTCGGCACGCACGAGGCCAACCCCACCATGGACCAGTGCACCGACTGCCAGAGCTTCAAGAAGCAGTAATTTTTGTAGCCGCCCCTCAGGCGGCTGCTACATAGCATCGAAAAAGGCGGTGACGGCATGACGGAAAAGGGCAAATACCGCGTCTGTGGCGCGCTCGCAGGCACGGTGAACGGCTTATTCGGCGGAGGCGGCGGCATCCCGCTCGCGTTTTTGCTGCGCTCGTGGGCAAAGCTCTCCGACAAGACGGCGCTTGCGACCTGCGTGGCTGTCATCTTCCCGTTCTGCCTTGTGTCGGTACTCGTGTACGCGTTCCGCGGCGCGCTGCCGCTCGGAGAGGCGCTCCCCTACCTTGTCGGCGGGCTTGCAGGCGGATGGATCGGCGGCAGGCTCTTCAAGGACGTGCCGAACACATGGCTCAAGCGCATTTTCGCGCTGTTTCTGCTCTATGGCGCGGTGAGGTACCTTCTGTGACGGACTGGCTCTTTCCCGCGCTCTGCGGGCTTTTGACGGGAATCCTCTCGTCCTGGGGCGTCGGCGGCGGGACACTGCTTCTTTTATGCATGACGCTCTTTTTCGGCGTGGAGCAGCGCACAGCGCAGGCCATCAACCTGCTCTATTTTCTGCCAACCGCGGGCATCTCGCTCTTCGCGCATCGCAAAAACGGATATCTCAACAAAGCCGTCCTGCGCGCGGCCATCCCGACCGGCACGCTCTGTGCGCTCGCCGCCGCGTTTTTGACGACAATGGTCGACAGCAGCGTCTTCCGCAAGCCGTTCGGGCTGTTCCTGCTCTACGCGGGGCTGTCGATCCTCTTTGAAAAGAAGAAAAACAGCAAAAAAGAAACGCCGTGACTTTCGTCATGGCGTTTTCGATTCTATTCAGATGCGCAGCGCCGTTTCCAGCGCGATATAGAGCTTGCCGAGGTCGTGGTTCGCGCCGCGAAGATTGGCGACATCGTAGCCGCTCTCCTCCAGCACGTCCCCCGCCTCGAGGAAGTTATAGAGCGATAAGCCGTAAAAACTGCACACCGCCTGCACACCGGCGAGCTCCATCTCCACGGCGAGACAACCCTCGCTTCTTCGCTGCGCGACGAGGCCCGCGGTCTCGCGGATCATGGCGTCCGTCGTCCAAACCCGCCCCGTCACGTGTGGGACGCCCAGCTCGGTAAAGATGTCCGAGAGCTTCCGCGCGTTCTCGACCGTGATGTAGTCGGACGGCGCGGCGAAGTAGTACGAGCAGCCCTCACCGCGGTAGCTCTCCGTTGGAACGATGAACTTGCCCTTCGTCGCCTCCCGATTCAGGCTCCCGCAGGAGCCGAACATCACAAACTTCGACGCGCCGATGATCCAGCTCGCCTCATAGCACTCCGACGCGGCAATCGCCGAGCCGATGCCCGAGAGGTAAAACGCGATGTCCTTTCCCTTGTAATTCATGCGGTAAATGGGGATATTCCCGTTGCACGCACCGATGAGGCCGATCTTTTCGCAGGGAAAGGCTTCCAGCAAATGCTGATAGATCTTTTGCGAAAACAGGATCAGGCACGTTTCGACAAGGTGCTTCTGCTCGCCATAAAAGTCCCGCAGGCTGATGACGGGTTCAGTCTTATTGTCAAAGCAGTCGGTGATCATCTTTTCAGCGCTGGTCCGTCAGTTTTTCGAGCGCGTCTTTTGCAGCCATCTGCTCGGCTTCCTTCTTGCTGCGGCCCGCGCCCTTGCCCACAGCGCCGCCGTTGAGCAGCACTTCAAAATAGAACGTCTTGTCATGGTCGGGGCCGCTCTCACCAAACAGGCGGTAGGAAAGCGTCTGGTTCGGCGTGCGCTGCACGAATTCCTGTAAAATGGTCTTATAGTCGCGGCGCTTCTCCTCGGCGACCTCCTCGCGTTCGGTGTCGAGCAGCACGCGGTGGATGAGCGCGCTGGCCGCGCTGATGCCGCCGTCAAGATACACCGCGGCAAACACCGCCTCGGTCGCGTCGGCCAGGATAGACGGACGCGTGCGGCCGCCGCAGCTCTCCTCGCCGTTGCCGAGCTTTAAGTATTTTCCAAGCTCCAGGCGCTGCGCGACCTCGTGCAGGCTGTCCTCGCACACGAGCAGCGCGCGGATGCGCGTCAGCTCCCCCTCCGGCGCGGTAGGATGCTTGGCAAACAGATACTCCGCCGTCACAAAGCCGAGCACGCTGTCACCCAGGAATTCCAGGCGCTCGTTGCTGAAAAAGTTTGCGCCGCGGTGCTCGTTGGCATACGAGCTGTGGCGCAGCGCCTCTTCGAGCAGCGCCGGATTTTTGAAATGATATTGCAGCTTTTCTTCCAAGGCCTGCATGGTGTTTCCTCCTGATAAAAGGACGCCCCGCGCAAAGCGGGGCGGCTTTTTTCTTCTTAACCGAGCTTCGTGCTCAGGTAGCGCACGCAGTCGCCCACCGTCTTGAGCGAGGTGAGCTCCTCCTCGGGGATCTCATCGAGCTCAAACTCTTCCTCCATGGCCATCACCAGTTCGACAAGATCCACGGAGTCGGCGCCAAGATCTTCCTCAAAAGAGCTGTCCATCGTGACCTCATCGGGGTCGAGCGCGAACTGCTCGACGATCAGCTTCTGCATCGTTTTGAAAATTTCTTCGGGGCTCATAAGTCTTATACTTCCTCTCACGGTTTTGGTTCTTCCAAATGATACGGCAAAGGCACTGTACTGTCAATACCCATTTTGCCGCTTTTTGGCATTCGCGTTATTCTGCCTTCTGTTCAATACGCATCTTGTCGATATTTTGCGCGATGTCGTCGATGATACCGCTGCGCGCGACCTCCATCGCCTGACGGACCGCATTGCAGATACCGACCTCACTCGCGCTGCCGTGCGCCTTGACGACCGGCTTCGAGATGCCGAGCAGCGCCGTACCGCCGACCTCGTTCGCATCGAGCATTTTCTTGAAATCGCCGAGCTGTCCCTTGAGCAGCAGCGCCGCCAGCTTCGTGCCGGTGCTGTGCAGGAGCATTTCCTTCAATTTGATGGAAAGAAGCTTGCCCGTGCCCTCGATGCTCTTGAGCATGATGTTGCCGCTGTAGCCGTCGGCGACGATGACGTCGCACTCGCCGAGCATCGCTTCCTTGGCCTCAATGTTGCCGGTGAAGTTGAGATGCCCCGCCTCGCCCGCTTCCTTGAGCTTCTGATACGTTTCGCGGCGCAGCGTGTCGCCCTTGCTCTCCTCCGCGCCGATGTTCAAAAGACCGATGCGCGGATTTTCGACGCCGAGCACCTTCTGCGCGTAGTAGCTGCCAAGATACGCAAATTGCAGCAGGTATTCAACCGTGCACTCGGCGTTCGCGCCGCAGTCGATGAGCACGGCCTTGCCCTTGGCCGTCGGGATCGTCGGCGCGAGCGCCGCGCGGCGCAGACCGCGGATGCGCTTGACAACGAGCGTCGCGCCCGCGAGGAGCGCGCCCGTGCTGCCCGCGCTGACAAAGCCGTCCGCGTCGCCGGCATGGAGCATATTGAGCCCCACGGTGAGGGACGAATCCTTCTTGTGCTTAAAGGCCGTCGCCGGATCGTCGCAGATCTCGACCACCTCGGTCGCGTTGGCGATCTCCATGCCCTTGGGGAGCTCCTTGCAGCCGCACTGCTGCAGGGCCTTCAAGATCTCTTCCGTTTTTCCGGTCAGGACGATGTCCACACCGTACTTCTCCTGCGCCATCAGCGCGCCCTTGACGGGCGCGAGCGGGGCAAAATCGCCGCCCATGGCGTCGACGATGATCTTCACGGGGTCACTCTCCTTTCCTGTCACGCAGCACGTCCTCGCGCATCGCGTCGATCTTTTCAAGCGAGCGCGCGGCGAGCTGCGCATTTTTCACGCGCTTGCCGCCCTTGATGCGGTAGCCCAGCGGCGGCATGATACCAAAGTTCACGTTCATCGGCTGAAAGTCCGAGACCGTCGTATCGCTGATGTAAAGCCCCAGCGCCCCGATGGCCGTCTCGCGTGGGAAATCGACGGGCGGTTTGCCTTCGAGTCTTCTTGCCATCTCGATGCCCGCCAGAAAGCCCGAAGCCGCGGACTCGATATAGCCCTCCACGCCGGTCATCTGCCCGGCAAAGGCGATGCGGTCATCCGCGATCAGGCGATAGTAGCGGTCCAGCATCCCCGGCGAGCGGAGATAGGTGTTGCGGTGCATCACGCCGTAGCGCACAAACTCCGCATCATGCAGCGCGGGGATCATCGAAAACACGCGCTTCTGCTCGGGAAAGCGCAGATGCGTCTGGAAGCCGACAAGGTTATAGACGCTGCCCTGCGCGTTGTCGCGCCGCAGCTGGACGACGGCATAGGGCTCTTTCCCCGTCTTCGGGTCTCGCAGACCGCGCGGCTTGAGGGGGCCGTAGCAGAGCGTATCGTGTCCGCGGCGCGCCATGACCTCGACGGGCATGCAGCCCTCGAAGACGTTTTTGTCCTCAAAGCCATGAACCGGTGCTTCCTCGGCGGTCGTGAGCGCCTGCCAGAAGGCATCGTACTCCTCCTCCGTCATCGGGCAGTTGATGTAGTCCGCCGTCCCCTTGTCGTAGCGTGAGGCGAAAAACGCCGAATCCATGTCGACGCTCTCAAACGTCACGAGCGGCGCGGCGGCATCGAAAAAGTTCAGCGTGTGCCCGTCGCCGATCTTTTCGGCGATGGCGGCGGCGAGCGCGTCGCTCGTCAAGGGGCCCGAGGCGATGATGACGTTCCCCTCGGGGATGGCCGTCACCTCGCCGGGGACAACCGTGATATTGGGATGCGAACGGATCTTCTCTGTCACGAGCTTTGAAAAGCCGTAGCGGTCGACCGCCAGCGCGCCGCCCGCCTCCACGCGCGTCGCGTCCGCGCAGGCAAGGATCAGCGAATCGAGGCGGCGCAGCTCCTCTTTGAGAAGGCCGACCGCGTTTTCGATCTGGTCCGAGCGCAGCGAATTCGAGCAGCAAAGCTCGGCAAAATCCGCCGTGTGGTGCGCGGGGGTGGTCTTTTCGGGTTTCATTTCATGCAGCGTCACGGCGATGCCGCGCTGCGCGAGCTGCCAGGCAGCCTCGCAGCCGGCAAGGCCGGCACCGATCACAGTTACTTGCATCAGTTCTCTTCTTTCTCCACGGTCTTTTTGGCCGCGGACTTGGTGGTCGTCTTCTTAGCGGCCGCCTTTTTCGTGGTCGCGGTCTTCTTTGCGGGCTTTTCTGCACCATCCTCGGCTACGGCCTTCTTTGTCGTTTTCTTCGCTGCGGCGGTCTTCGTCGCGGTCTTCTTGGTGCTCGCCGCTTTTGTGCTCGTTTTCTTTGCGGTGGTGCTCTTCTTAGCCGTCGTCTTCCTGGCGGCGGTCTTCTTTGCCGCGGTCTCCGCCGCATCGGCGGCTTCGGCGCTCTCCGCGCCCTCTTCCGCGGTCTCGGTGGTCTTCTTTTTCACATAGCCGCGCTGGTCTTCCGGCACAAAGCGCGAACACGCGGGGTTGATGCAGTACGGGCGCTTAAAGCCCTTGCCCGCCTTTTTGAACATCGTCTGGCCGCACTCGGGGCAGTCGTCCTTCGTCGGCACATCCCAAGTCATGAAGTCGCACTTCTTCTCGGGATCGCTGCTGGTGGAGAATTCGCAGGCGTAGTACGTGTACTGCTTGTTCGTCTTCTTGCTCACGCCGGTGCGCTTCATCATGCGCCCGCCGCACTTGGGGCAGCGGCCCGGCATTTCGACGACAAGGGGCTTGGTGAACGTGCACTCAGGGTAGCCCGGGCAGGCTAGGAAGCGGCCAAAACGCCCGCTCTTGATGACCATGTTGCGGCCGCAGACATCGCACTTCTCCTCGCTGACCTCATCGGGGACCTTGAGTCTCACGCCCTCAAGCGCCTTCTCGGCGTTCTCAAGGTCGCGCTCAAAGCCGCCGTAAAAGTCGCGGATGACGTCCTTCCACGCGGTCTTGCCCTCTTCGACGGTATCGAGCTTTTCCTCCATGCGGGCGGTGAACTTCATGTCCACGATGTCGGGGAAGCGCTCTTCCATCAGGCCCGTCACCACCTCGCCGAGCGGCGTGGGGCGCAGGTATTTTCCGTCCTTGATGACGTATTCGCGGTCTAAGATCGTCGAGACCGTCGGCGCGTAGGTCGACGGGCGGCCGATGCCGTTCTGCTCCATCGCGCGGATGAGCGTCGCGTCCGTGTAGCGCGCGGGCGGCTGAGTGAAGTGCTGGAGCGGCGTATATGCCTCCGGGCTTGGCGGCAGCTGGACAACGCAGGCAGCGGCATGGGATACGGACCGTATCGCAAATTACTACCTGTGGTTCTTTCCCGAGGATGAGATGGGAGGAACGGTCGAACTGTATTGGGAATACGAGGGTGCCGATCCTTCTAAAACGACGTGGGAAGAGGTGTGGAGCGGTTTCTGGACGACCACATCCGTCATGGATGGGCCCAGTTATGTGACCGTCAGCCTGTCCCTTGTTGGCGGTGATAACTATGGCGTCACAGACGGCCCGTATTATATCTCGGAGACTTATCCGATTTTGATGAGTCCCAGCGGCGAGGAGATGGTGTTGGGCGCCGGTGAGAACGGTGTCAGTCTGCCGTTTATGCCGCAGGAAGACCCACAGCCGTA
>ERZ827450.2777-NODE-2777-length-13387-cov-4.199145_pt1 | contig 13387 bp, 12 predicted proteins | sample MGYA00519773_ERZ827450 | MGnify/ENA primary metagenome ERZ827450 (study PRJEB31778, sample SAMEA3449306) | human gut metagenome | biome: human gut; feature: human-associated habitat; material: faeces | place: United Kingdom | collected 2010/2012 ...
AAGAAGAACTGCTGACCCAGACAATGGGGACCGGCCCCTATATGTATGCCGGGGATGGCGACGGAACCGCTTATACTTTCGTCCGCAATCCTAACTATTGGGGTGAAAAGCCTGATGTGGACGAATTTACCGTCAAGATAATCGCAGACCCCGATGCAGCGGTTCTCGCGCTGCGCAATGGCGATGTGGATTTACTGGCGGGTACATCCCGTTTGAGCTTTGCAGGTTATACCGAGCTTTCATCTGCGAATGGAATTGGTACTACTTTGGATGACAGTATTTCCAACAGCCGCTTTATTGGTTTCAACACACAGGAAGCGCCATTTAACGATGCAGCGGTTCGTCAAGCGGTAGCCTATGCGATTGATAAAGATACGATTAGTTCCAATGTGATCTCAAATCTTGAAACACCTTCGGAGCAGTTGCTCGACACTTCGCTGCCCTACTGCAATGTAGAAACAACGACCTACAGCTATAATGTGGACAAGGCGAAGGAATTACTGGAAAATGCCGGTTGGGTAGACAGTGACGGCGATGGCATCCGTGAAAAGGATGGTACAAAATTAAGCGTTACGCTGGACTATATCTCCAATCAGGGAACGATGGATGATGCGGCGCTGGTAATTGCGCAGGAATTGGGTGAAGTAGGATTTGAGGTAACGCCTCGCGGTTCGGATAACCTGACCTGGTTCACACAGGTTTCTACCGATTTTGATTTCTCCCTTCATACAACCTACGGCGGTTACTATGACCCGTTCCTTACCATGACGAATATGAACCCTGAAACGATGTCTGACCCGGTTCTGTGGCAGGTTGCCCTGACGATGGAAAATGGCACAAATACTATTAAAGAACTGGACAGCACCGCCGATTTGAACCGTGTACAGGAAATCTATGACCAAGTGCTTAACTTTGCGGCAGATCAGGCCGTGTTGGTTCCGTTTACTTCTGCGCACCAGTATGCCGCCTTTAACAGCGACAAAATTGATTCGTTCAGCTTTGGCAGCGACCAGTTGTTTATTGAAATCGCCAATGTAAAGACGAAGTAACGGCAGCGAATACGAAGAATGTTCTGGAAGGGAGGTGTGCTGATGGCCTTAACATCATCTATGGAGGACTATTTAGAGGCTGTGTTGGTGCTTCAGCAGCAAAAGGGCTATGTCCGCTGTGTAGATGTGGCAGAGCTTTTGGGTGTCACAAAACCCTCTGTAAGCAGAGCCGTTAAAGAGCTTGCGAAAAAGAAATACCTGCTAAAAAAGGACGATGGCACACTCTCCCTCACAGAGCAAGGCCAACAGATTGCCCAGCAAATCTATGAAAAGCACCAATTCTTTACCAAACAGCTCATGGAGGCTGGCGTTCCCCAGGATATTGCAACACAAGACGCTTGCAAGCTGGAACATGTTATTAGTGAGATAAGTTTTTGCAAATTAAAAGCGAAATACCAAAAAGAAGTATAAGCGTTCGTAGGCCAGTCCTGTCAATCATCGGATTGGCCTTCTTTGAGGAAGGAGGAAAAAAGTGCGGCCGCTTAACCAGTCAACAGATTACGCAATACGAATGATTCTATATTTAGCTAAGACTGCATGCACGGTTCCTTCGTCTAAACTGTCTGCAGCAATTGGCGTCTCTCCTCGCTATCTGCTACAGATAGGCGCAAAACTGCGGGACGCCGGCCTGATTTCGGTGACATATGGAACTACAGGAGGTTATTCGCTTGTAAAGGCTCCTGAAAAGATTTCTCTGTTCGAAGTTATCAAAGTAATGGAGGGGAGTACCCAGATCAAACTCCAAGAATTTTCGGAAAATAAACAGGTAGAGTTCAGGTTACTGGATGCCGCTTATGCGCATATCAACCAGATTGTAGTGACGTTTTTAAAAACTACAACAATTGACCAGCTCATATCATAATAGGATAGAATAAGAAAAAGCCGAAGGAGTACCCTCGGCCTTTTTGTATTTACAATAGATTTGCTTTTTCCTTGAGCTTTGCTTTGCTGGGATGCGTATAACGCAATGTCGTTCTGGTGTCTTTGTGTCCTGCCTGTGCAGCCGTTTCCGCAATACCATAACCGGCAACCTCTTGAGATTTAGAACACCAATAATGCCGAAGCTTGTGCGGTGTAATAAAATCAGAGTATTGTTTACAGATCTGATTGACACGCCCACGCGTCAGCTTCTTGCCAGACCGATTGAGGAACAAATAGGGGCATTCGGTTTTAGGCCGGGCCTTTCGGTACTCTTCAATCGCATGGACCACTTTATCTCCGATAAAAATAATCCGCGCTTTTTCTCCTTTGCCATCCCGGATCAGTATTTCACGGTTTGGCAGGTCCACATCTTGTTCCATCAGATTTATGGTTTCAGAGATTCGCGGCCCGCCATAAGCAATTACACAAAACAATGCATAGTCACGCAGATGGTATTTGCTTTTGCTGGCAAGCACCTTTTGTAAGAAAGCCTTTACTTCCCTGTCCTCACCATCCCATGGGTTTGCTATGGGCATCTGAATCGCAATGTAATCGTTTGGGTGAATGGTCCTCTCGGTTTGTACGCCGGTCTCTATCAAAAATTCATTGAACTTTGCCAAGGCAGAGAGATAGTAGTTGATTGTCGGAGGAGCAAAACGGGCAATGTTTGATAGATAGGATTTAAAATCCAATACATTGGCTCGGTAGAGTGCGTTGGGTGGCAGACCGAGCGAACCTTCAAACCATTCAAAATATCGAAATACATTTCCCATATAGGATTTCACGGTCTCACTGCTCATTCCCTGTTCATCCAAATATAATTTGAATGCTTCCAGTAGAGGATATCCTTCCAGAGTGATTTTTTTCTTCATCATATAAGCCTCCTGTATTTTTGTATAGTTCAAAAATGTGGCAGAGGCTTGCATTTCTGTATAGTTCACGCCCCCTTTGCGGGGATATCCGCCGATTGAATTATACAGAAATATCATTCTGTATAATTCCTTTACCATTCCGATTTTTTTCATTACCTGCAGGCCGGACAGGGGGCAGGTTCCTTTTAAGTATTCTTACGCAAAAGGTTTAAATACTCCTCATAGGAAAATACTCGGTTTCTGTTGGCGTTGTTGGTTTGAACGAGGATTCCTTGTTCTTCCAGTCGCCTGATAGCGCCTGATGTGGTGCTGAAGGAGATACCGAGCTCCTGGGCGGTCTTGCTGATGTCGATAATGGGATTTTGCTCCAGATAATGAAATACCTTGAGGGCGGTGGCAGACGCCCTCCCTAATTTCTGGATTTTCTCCGTGTTTCGGTCGTGGAGCCCAGAGAGCTTTTCAATTGTTTGAGAGGCATCCTCTGCGGAAAAATGGATCGCTCTCAGGAAAAATTTGACCCACTGCTCATAGTTGTCCTTGTTCCGAACCTCGCTCATACGATCATAGTACTCGATACGGTTTTGTTTCAAGTAATACGAGATATACAGGGCAGGGGTTTTCAAAACCTTTTTTTCGATTAAGAAGAGGGTGATAAGCAGCCGGCCGATACGGCCATTTCCGTCCAGAAATGGGTGAATGGTCTCAAACTGGTAGTGCAGCAGGGCAACTTGAATCAACACATTCAACGAATCTTCGGAATTTATATACTTCTCAAGATCTGACATGGCCTCAAGCATATCGCTGGGGTTAGGCGGAATATACCGTGCCGTTCTCAGCGTGCTGCCGGCCGCACCAATCCAGTTTTGGGAAGTTCGAAACTCTCCCGGATTTTTCTCCTGGCCGCGCACACCCTCCATAAGAACAGCATGGGCCTCCTTCAACAGCCTGCAGCACAGCGGCAAGGTCTCCAAACGAGATAAAGCAAACTCAGTAGCTTTGATGTAATTAACTACATCTGCGACATTTTGGTTGGTGTTTTTTTCTATCATCGGATCCAGGACATCTTCCAGTGTAGCCTGCGTTCCCTCGATTTGAGATGAGAGCAAAGCTTCTTTGCGGACATACATGGAAACAAACAGGTTAACATTGGGGATATGGACTGCCAATGTATCCAAAACAGCAATCGCTTTGGTTGCCAGCGTCAACGCTTCTATCATTTCATCATCTATCTGAAGGTCAATCGGCGGCAGCGGTGCCGGACGAAAGGAACGATACGCCATTTCGCCTGCAAGGTTATTGACAAACATGCCGGCTCTTTCCATGAACAATCTCCTTTTAAGTCGTAATAACACTTTAGATTATAGGCTCCTTATTACGAGATGTCAATACAAATCAAAATAAGGCGATTGAATCTTATTGTTTCAATCGTCTTATCAAAATATACCATATCTATTTTAATTGAGAAGGCTCTCTATTGTTACACTCCTTAATGCTGTCGTTATGAGATCATTTACATACTCATAAGCGGCGTTGAGATTTTGAAACTCAACAGCCTCGTTTATGGAATTTGGACGGATTTTCATATGTGTTTTGCCTTCCATCAAACTGATAATTTCAAATAGGGAAATCTCCTTTGGAGGTTTTGCGAGTACATAGCCTCCAGTTGTTCCATACGAAACAGTAATCAAATTGGCATCTCTTAGCTTGGCGCCAATCTGTAAAAGATATCTTGGTGAAATACCAATAGCTACAGCTAACTTAGAGGAAGGAACAATCCGTGCAGCTTTGGCCAGGTATAAAATGATTCGTATCGCATAATCTGTTGACTGGTTTAACTGCACGGTTTGCTCTCCTTTCTTATTTTATTCCTTCAGGGCCTCCTTTAATTTTTGAAATGATTCTTCACTGATACCGTGTTCCATTTTACAAGCTTCTTGATCGGCAATTTCCGGAGAAACGCCGACTTCCATGAGCTGCACAGCAAAAAACTGGTGCTTCTCATAGATTTGCTCTGCAAGATGTTGTCCTCGTGCAGTCAGGGAGAGTGCCCCTCCAGCTTCTTTCACAATATGGCCAGATCGAATCAATTCTTTCATTGCCCGACTAACAGACGGTTTGCTCACACCCAAATGCTCTGCCACGTCTACACATCGGACGTACCCATTCTGTTGATAAAGCACAAGGACAGCTTTTAGATAATCTTCCAATGATGATGTTAAATCCAAATGCTTTCCCTCCCTTCGCACGTTTTACAGAAAAGAAGTGCAATTACTTCAATTTAATCGCCGCAACATCCACATGATTTGGAATACTGTTGAATGTATAGGACTCAATCACTTCATTATTGAACACCGCATATTCGTTTCTGTAGTTCAACGGAATCACAACGCTGCTCTCATTTGCGGAATTAAGGGCAGTGGTAAAGATATTCTGAACCGTATCCGGGTCATCTGTTTTGTAAAGACCGGCAATCAATTCTTTCGCCTCATCTTCACTCATTGTGGCGAGCGCCTTGGCGATCTGAGGATCAGTCGAATAAATTCCGCTGGGATCCGTATAATCGGTGGAAGGATACATATTGGCAACAAATGTATACGGATCATAGGGGAACCAATAACTCATATATGCGGTAATTTCGTAGTTTCCTTCTGTAAACACCTGTTGCATAAACGCCATCAGGTCAATCGGATTTGTTGTGATTTCAATGCCAAGCTTTTTCATTGAATCTTGGAAGAAAAGTACAACTTTATCATATACACCCGTGGAGGGATAAGTAATCGTAAAGGAAAGCTTTTTCCCATCCTTTTCCCGGATACCATCGCCATCCGTATCAGTCCATCCGGACTTGTCCATCAGTTCAATGGCTGCATCCATATCATAACCCGGTGTTGCCACATCCGCCTTGCAATAGGGCATATCCGCAGGCATAACCGAATTTGCTTCTGTTCGCAAGCCTGAATAAATATTTTGGGCGATAGACTCTTTATCAATAGCCATCTGGATTGCTTTTCTGATATTGATATCTTCCAAAGGTGCCACTTCGTCGTTAAGGGCAATAAATTCTGTGACAAAATCAAAATCGGAAATCACGCCTGTAATGCCTTCTGTGTTGGACAGCTCCTGATAGGAAGCAGCATCCAATGTGTCAGAACCGATAATGAAGTCCACTTCTCCAGCCCTCATTGCAGCGACCTTGGATTCCGGAATAATTTTTACTGTGAAGGAATCTACATCCGGTTCTTCGCCCCAATAATTGGGATTGCGTACAAAAGTGTATTCCGTTGCGGTGTCGTTCACGCTCTCAAACATATAGGGACCTGTACCCGGCGTATGATTCATCAGATATTCTGAGTTCAAAGAACCGTCCTCATTGAAAGCAGAAGCTGAAAGAATCCCTCTCGGCATTACCATGGACAAATCGTTAAGAACATTGTAATAAGGACGAGTCAAATGAAAGGAAACCGTGTATTCATCATCTACTGTGATCTCGGATGTCAACATATCAAGCTGCCCGTAATTGGAACTGGTTCCTATGACAGACTTCATATTGTCGAAATAGAGTTTCACAGCCTCCGCATTAAAGGGGGTTCCATCATTGAATTTTACATCTTCACGCAGATGGAACGTATAGGTGAGTCCATCATCGGAATGTGTCCAATCCGTTGCAAGGCAGGGCTGATACTCTCCGTCCTTGTATTTAATTAAGGGCTCATAAAAGTTGTTCATATAATATGTAGCCTCGTAGGACTGCACCGCAGGGGCAAAGCCCATAGAAAAGTTTGCGCTTTGCGCAATGGTGATTGTTTTTGGTGTCTCTGTCTGATCAGAGCTTGAGGACGGCTGTTCCGCACTGTTGCAGCCAGTAAGAAGCGCCATTCCCATTACACAAGCCAAAAGCAGGGAAAAGATTTTTTTCATGTTTGTACTCCTTTACATGTTTTTTTATTGCAAAGCCTGCCTCTTGGAAAGAGCGGCTTTTACAAGCTCATTGGAATATGGTTCCTTAAAATCGGAAAAACTCTGTGGATTACCAACGGTCTCGATTATTTTCCCGAAACGCATCACATGAATGGTGTCTGCCATATACATCGCAATATCCAGGTCATGCGTGATGATCAAGTAACTCAGATTTAATTCATTCCGCAGTTCCCGCAATAAATCCAGCATTTGTTTTTTCAAGGTAACATCGAGGCCGCTGAAGGACTCGTCAAAGATAATGTGCTGCGGCTGCGTTGCCAGTGCCCGTGCCACACAGAGCCGTTTCTGTTGGCCGCCGGAAAGCTCATCCGGATGCCTGCCGAGGACATCTGTTCCCAGCTTGGTCATGTCAAGCAACTCGTTTATCCGCTTTTTTCGCATCTCATGTTCCATATGCAGCAAAAGCCGAAGCGGTTCGTTCAAAATTTCCGACACGCTTTGATGTGGATCAAGAGAACTGGCAGCATCCTGCATAACAAGCTGCACTTTCCCTCGCACCTTTTGAAGCGTTTTCGCCTTGGTGCCTGTCAGCGTCAAATCATCCAAAGTGACCTTTCCAGCATCAGGGCGCTCGATATAGGATAAAATTCTGGCAAGGGTGCTCTTTCCACTTCCGCTTTCGCCTACGATGGCCGTAATACTGTTGTCGGCAAGCTCGATAGATACGCCTGACAGGGCTTCCAACAACTCTTTTTTTCTACCCGGTATCCGATATTTTTTTATAATTCCTTCTGCCTTTAGCATAGCGCCTCCTGAAACAGTATACTTGCTTCCATCAATTGTTTTGTGTAATCATGCTGTGGCGTGGACAGCACCTCATGGGTTTTGCCCTGTTCAATGATTTCTCCCGATTTCATCACCGCAACACGATCACACAACTTCGCTACCACACCAAAATCATGTGTGATAACCAGCAGCGATACTCCTGAAGCTTTAATTTTTTCCAGTTGATTTAAAATCTGATATTCACTGGCCGCATCTACGGCGGTAGTAATCTCGTCCGCAATAATCAATTTTGGAGCCTGCAACATAGTAAGAGCGATCATCACTCTCTGCAGCATGCCACCAGAAAGCTCATCCGGATAACTGTTGAAAATTTTTTCCGCATCCGACAAGTTTACACTGGCTAACGTATTCGTAAGTTTTCTGGAAAAGTTGTGTCGTTCTTCTTTGGAACTGAATTGAAAGCCCATTTCAAGCTGTTTTCCCAATTTCACCATGGGAGCAAATGCGGTCATGGGGTTCTGCGGTATCATACTGATTTGTTTTCCACGATAGTCGGCCAGTTCTTTTGCATTCATGGAAAAGATATCTCTGCCTTTCCAGCGAATTTCTCCTTGGATTTGAAAAGCACGAGAATTTAACAGCCGCATAATGCACTTGCTGGTCATGCTTTTCCCACTGCCGCTTTCTCCGATCAGGCCGAAGGTTTCTCCGTCGCCTACGGAAAAGTTGACGGAGTGAAGCAATTCCTCCTTTGTCAGCTTTGAACGAACGGTTAAACAATTGATAGCAAGCATCTTTATCCCTCCCTGGGCGCGCAAATATCCCGCAAAGCCTCACCGAACAAATTAAATCCACCGGCTGTAAACAGGATACAAAGCCCCGGATAGACCAGAAGCTGCGGCTGGCTGAAAATCAACTGTTTGGCATTCACGAACATAGCGCCCCATTCTGCTGTCCCAGCCTCCAAACCAAGCCCCAGAAAGGCATAACTGGAAATCATAATGATAATGGAGGACAGTCCTGTACTGAATATCACCAAAAGATGCGGAAGAACGTTTGGAATCATATGCCGGAATATAATCCTCAGTTCTGAGCAGCCGGACATCCGGCAGGTGATAACATAAGGTTTTTGCTTTTCTCTGAGAACGTAGGTACGAACCACTCGTGCATTCCATACCCACATGGCAATTACAATAGATAGAATGATGCTGAATACTTTTGATTCAAATAATCCCACCAGAGTAATTGCCACGAGGAAGGGGGGGAACGCCATGAAGATGTTAGAAACCACATCAAAAATTCGGTCAAGCACGCCGCCCAGATAAGCGCAGACGGTAGCTACGACCGTACTGACAAGCGCCAAAATGAGAAGCGAGGGCAGAGCGATAGACATAGATGACCGTGCGCCATAGAGCAATCGTGAAAGCACGCAACGCCCCATTTCATCTGTTCCGAGCGGATATTCCGAATCAGGAGCAGACAAAGCATGCGCGACGTTTAGCTCTGATGGATCATGCGGCGCTATAAAGGGTGCGAATACCACGACAAAAAATACAATTAACATCATGGCCAGCCCAAGCAGCGCCTGTGGTTTATGTAAAATTTTACGAATCATAAGCCTTCTCCTTTGCTTTTCCATGTGGGTTTAAAGCGATATTGACCAGATCCGCTATAAAATTAACCAGAACAAAAATGGCGGCTGTTAACAAAACGCACGCATTGATTGTAATCGTGTCCCGTGCATTTAACGCTGTTACCAACATGGAACCGATTCCCGGAATAGAAAAAACTGATTCCACCATTGCGCTGCCTGCTATCATAAACCCAAAGCTTTGAGCGAGCATTGTCACCAAAGGGGGCAGGGCAAACCGGCTTACCATAAAGGCGATTCTGCGTTCCGAAACTCCGCGTGAACGGGCATATAATACGAAATCCTGGCTGTATCCCTCCAAAAGTGAAGAGCGAAACACGCGGATATTCCCTGCCGCCACCGGGATCGCCAGCGCCAGGGCCGGGAGGATAAAATCCTTCAGGTTGTCTGCCCCCATAATGCTGAAGATCGGAATCTGAACAGAAAAGGCCAGCAGGAGCATAAAACCAATCCAGTAATTGGGCAGAGACATGGAAACGATCCCGAACAGGTAAATTGTCTTATCAAACAATCCGCCTTTCTTACTGGCAGACAGCACACCCAGGGGAATACTGAATATAGCCGCAAACAACAGTGCCAATGACGCCATTGTGATGGTTGGCCCTAGTGAGGCTGTCAGTTCTTCGATGATAGGGCGGCCCGTATTATAGGAATTTCCAAAATCTCCATGTAATGCGTTCCACAGCCATGAACCGTATTGCTGGACCAGTGGCTTGTTAAGGCCCAATTCTTCCCGTACTAATTCAACTTGTTCTGGAGTGGGCCTTGAATACCGGCGCACAGCCAAAGCTTCAGCCGCATCTACAGGGGATAAATTCGTGTAGATGAAGGTCAAAATCGTGACGCCAAACAGCACAAGGAGAAATAAAGCCAGGCGCGTCAATATTTTTTTGCTCATACTTCAACTCCCAGCGTTTCTTTTCCGGCAATGCTCCAGTTTTCGGCTTTCTTCCTGCTTTGGACGAAATCCGCATAGATTCCCTTCTGCTTTATCAGCTCCTCATGCCTGCCTCGCTGTACGATACGTCCAGCCTCCAAAACAAGAATCTGATCTGCATGCTGGACGGTCTTGAGCCTGTGGGCAATCATAATAATCGTCTTATTATGCGTCAACGCTTCAATCGCTTCCTGAAGTTCAGCTTCGTTCTCCGGGTCAACGTTGGCGGTAGCCTCATCCAAAATGATGATAGGGGAGTCTTTCAGCATGGCGCGTGCGATGGATAGGCGTTGACGCTCTCCACCAGAAATAGTAGCTCCGCCTTCTCCGATCACCGTGTCGTAACCATCCGGAAGGGCAGAAATAAAGTCATGACACCGGGCTGCCTTGGCAACCGCCACAACCTCTTCGTGAGTGGCGCCGGGTTTTCCAAATTTAATATTGTTTTCAATCGTATCATTAAAGAGGTAGACCGTTTGAAATACCATACTAAAGTTTGCCATCAGGCTGTCCAGCTGGTATTCCCTGATATCTGTCCCGCCCAATTTGACTGTTCCGCTGTCCACATCCCAGAAACGAGCCATTAAACTGGTAAGAGTTGTTTTTCCTGATCCGGAAGGTCCGACAATTGCAGTAGTAGTCCCCTCTGGTATGGAAAAGCTGACATCATGGATAATTTCCCGTTCTCCATAAGAAAAGCTGACATGTTCAAAGGTAATATCTCTATTTTTCGTTTCTTGTTTTTTACCTTGCTCATCCATACGAGGAGCATGGTCAATCTCTTCCACTCTGTCAATGGAAGCATCGATCATTGGAAGCATAAAGAACATTTCTCCGGCTGACTCAAGCTCGCTGTAAACAAGGAAAGCGGAAACCGCCATCATCAAGCAGGTAAATAAAGTCATAGCTCCACTTAAATATAGCCAGATAGAGAGAAGCACAGCCGCTACCGCGGCAATTCGCAGCACAATTTGTTCCAGCACGTTGTATGGGATGCGCTTGCGCTCCAGCTTGAAGTTTTGATACTCCGTTTCCTCTATGGTTTTATTTAACGTTTGATTCGCCGCCTTATCGCCATGGAATGCGCGGACAACGCTCATACCATGAATATATTCGAGAACGGAATCTACCAATTTGGTCTGCGCCTGCAGTCTTTCAGGTGAAAGCTGTCTGGATTTCTTCAGCAGGCGCGAATTTACAAATAAAAACAACAGTACTCCTAATAAGAAAATCAGCCCTATACGCCAGTCAAAAAACAAAATCGCAATAGAAAATACAACAGTACGGATAATCCCCACCATCGTTCGGGCAATGACGGCAAACGACATGCTTTCCAAATCTTCCATTGTAGAAGTAGCTGCAGCCGTAAGGCTTCCCAAGCTTTGGCTATTGAAATAGCCCATCGGCATGTACTTCATACGTTCGCCAATTTTGATTCTTTTTTCCTCGCACATATGGTAATTGGCCTGTCCTTCACTGTTATGGGCCAGATACCAGAAAACCGCAGCGCCTGTTACGCTGACCAGCATGACGCCCAGCGCGGCCAATGCTGTTCCTGCTGTAACATTTTGTTCTACCAGCGCACGAAGCACAATCAGCAAAGCAACAAACTGGACAGCCTCAAAAATACTGCGGAGGAGTTCATAAACCATGCCCTTATACCACGTCTTTTTCTGTTTTCCAGCAAAGGCAAAAAAACGTTTATATGCGTTAAACATTCTCAGCGCCTCCTTTCATACCGGCAGAGTCTTTTGCCTGTATATACGCTTTCCACATGTCTGTATAAAGCGGACAATTTTTTAGAAGTTCTTCATGGGTTCCAGTTGCGGCGATTTTCCCGTTTTCTACTACTGCAATCTGCTCAGACTGGATAATCGTCGATAACCTATGCGCAATAACAATCAAGGTCTTTCCTTTGGTAAGCCGGTCCACTGCATCCTGTATAACCGCTTCATTTTCCGGGTCAGTATAGGAAGTCGCTTCGTCCAGGATAACAATGGGGGCGTTTTTCATCATGGCCCTGGCAATGGCAATCCTCTGGCGCTCCCCGCCGGACAAATGGCTTCCGGCACCGCCCACAAGGGTTTCGTAACCGTGTTCGAGGCTCATAATAAACTCATGACAGCCGGCAGCTTTGGCAATTCGCTCTACTTCCGCATCAGTTGCTTTGGGATTTCCCATGCGAATATTTTCCCGAACAGACATATTGAAAAGAAAATTATCCTGGGATACATAACCAATCAAATCCATCACCTGATCCGTGGGGATTTCTTTAATGTCAACTCCGCCAATTGTAATTGTTCCTTCATCAATATCCCAATAAGAAGCAATCAATTTTGCGATGGTAGATTTACCGGAACCAGAAGGACCTACCAAAGCAGTTGTAGTTCCCTGTTTAATTTTTAAGTTTATACCCTTTAAGACTTGAGTATCCTTATATGCGAATTTTACATCGGTTAAAGTAATATCCAATCCGTTTAAGTTTTTATGTTGGAGCGGACGATCTAAATCTGGTTCTGATAAAATAGAACTGATTTCTCCAACAATGGTACTGATTTTGGAAAAGTCGTCGGTTAAAAAGATTGCGGACACCAACGGGCCTACGATACCCAGGGATAAAATCATAATAGTGATGAAAGCAGCCGTGGTAAGGCTCCCATTCATATAGAAAATACAGCCAATGGGGAGTACTCCAATCAAAACAGCTGGCCAGATGGTCATCATAAGAGCCGAGTATCCTTGCGTGGATTTCATCCAGTCAAGAATCAATTCTGCGTTTTTATGAACAGCCTGCGTAAATTTCCCATAGGACGCCGCGCTCTGGTTAAACGCTTTTATGACTTCAATCCCATTGATGTATTCTACCGTAGTAGCGCTCATGTGTTTACCCGCTTGTACGACTGCTCCGTATTTTTTAGGATATTCTTTCATCTGTGCCATATAGCACAGGATACCAATCGGAATAGTAATCAGAGAAACGAGAGCCATGCGCCAGTCTAAAACAAACAAGTAGATAATAACCGCGACAGGAACCAGAAGGTTAGAAGTCATTTCGGGAATAATATGTGCCAATGGAACCTCCATCTGTTCCACTCGCTCTACCATAGAACTTTTCAGTTTTCCCGATGGTGTATCGGTTAGATACCCCATAGAAACCTTTGTCAGTTTCGAGGCAATCCTTCGCCGTATTTCAGATAAAACTGCAAACGTTGCTTCATGAGAAGCCTTTGTCGAAAAACCATGAAATACAGAT
>ERZ827450.2779-NODE-2779-length-13383-cov-3.942377_pt1 | contig 13383 bp, 10 predicted proteins | sample MGYA00519773_ERZ827450 | MGnify/ENA primary metagenome ERZ827450 (study PRJEB31778, sample SAMEA3449306) | human gut metagenome | biome: human gut; feature: human-associated habitat; material: faeces | place: United Kingdom | collected 2010/2012 ...
AGGAACGGGCGGGTGGTCTTCTCCCAGCGCATGACGGAGCACCACTGGTTGTAGAGCATCGGCAGCTGGCGGTAGGTCTGCAATACGCGGGACCAGTGGTCGCAGAACATCGTCTCGGACGTGGGGCGGAAGGCAAGGCGCTCTTCGAGCTTCTCGCTGCCGCCCATCGTGACCCACGCGACCTCGGGCGCGAAGCCGTTGACGAGCTCGCCCTCTTTCTTGAGCAGGCTCTCAGGGATCAGAACGGGCATCGCCACATTCTCGTGTCCGGTCTTTTTGAACTCCGCGTCCATCAAACGCTGCATGTTCTCCCAGATGGCGAAGCCATAGGGGCGCAGGATGGTAAAGCCCTTGACGCTGGCATACTCAACAAGCTCCGCCTTGCGGCAGATGTCGGTATACCATTGGGCAAAATCGTCTTCCAGATTCGTGATCTGTTCTACCTTTTTATCTTTTGCCATGTTTATGTTCTCCCTCAGTTTCAGGATAGAGTTCTGAACTGTTATTGTATTGTTTTTGCGCCGAATTGTCAAGCACAGGCGCGGAAAAGGTGCGGAACGGCAATGCCTTTCCGCACCTTTCTGTATTTTTCTCACACCACCGTCGGGAAACGGAGGATGGCCTTGAAGAGGTCGCCATCGATGGCGAGCGACATCTTCCCACCCTGCAGCTCCGTCAAGCTCTGCGCGATGGAGAGGCCGAGGCCGTTTCCCTCGGTCGAGCGCGAACTGTCGCCGCGCACAAAGCGCTCCATCAATTCCTCGGCGGGAATGTTCAGCGCCGCGCGCGAGGTGTTCTTGAAGGTCACGACCGCGTCGCCGCCGGTCCTTTCAAGCGTCAGATAAACGCGCGTGCCATTCTGCGCGTATTTGCAGATGTTCGAGAGCAGATTGTCGATCACGCGCCACATCAGCGCGCCATCCACATTGCAGAAGAGCTCCTTGTCCGGCATCACGCTCACGAGCGTCAGCTCCGCCGCGCTCAGCTTGTCGCCGTACTCGCCCTCGACCTGCGATAGAAGCTCGTTCATGCTGCACCGCACGGCGTTCACGGGCAGGTTACCCGTCGTGGCCTTGCTGGCCTCGGCCAAGTCCTCCGTGAGCTTTTTGAGCTTGAACGCCTGCCGCTTGAGGACGGCGAGGTATTCTTCCTCCTGCTCGGGAGTGTGCTCATGCTGCAAAAGATCAACGTAGTTGATGATGCTCGTGAGCGGCGTCTTGATGTCGTGCGAAACGTTTGTGATAAGTTCCGTTTTGAGCCGCTCGCTCTTGAGCTGCTTGTCGATGGCCGCAGCCATGCCGTCGCCGATGGAATTCAAGTTCTCGGCGTGGCGCTTAACGTCCCAATACATCCACTTTGTGTCCACCTGCGCATCAAGATTGCCGGCGGCGAGGGCTTCGCCCTCCTTCTGGAGCTTTCGCAGCTGCGCGGAAAAAAGGCACGCCGCAACGGAGAGAAGAAAAAGAAGCGCCACGAGCTTAAAGTATCCGTCGTAATAGCCTGCATCCGCCAGGATCACGGTCGCTGCACTGACAAGAACGCAGAGCGCGGCCGTGCGCCAGATCATCGGAATGGCGTGCAGAAGATTCGCCACGCCGCGGCCGAAGGCGCAGAGCACGCCCCAGCACCACTTGACGATCTTCCAGCACAGGCACAGGAGCTTGTAGATAATCGTTCCCTTCCACAGTCCGCCCACCTTGACGCGCGCACAGAATGTCACCCACGCGGCAAAGACGAGCACCGCCAGCGCAAAGCTCATCGCCAGCAGCAGCACATCGTAGGGCGGGGTGTAAAAGCTCACATAGGAGTAGACCTCCTCCACCGCCACGCACAGCAGTGCAATGATCGTGCCGTCAACGAGAAGATAGAGGTCGAAGGGGATCTTTTCCTGCCAGCCGCCCTGCAGCGCGCCGTCCTCGCGCCGCGCCGCCGTGCGGGCGAGGAAGATGAGCAGGAACAGCTCCATCGCGCCAAAGAGGATGAGCATCTCCAGGGCGTTCTGCCCCCAGTTTTCTGCCTTGTCGTAAAGTACCTTTGCCCAGTAAATGTCGTCCTGCGCGGGAAGTCCCTTCACAAGGTAGACATCAAAGGTCTTGTCGACGTAAACGGTGCTGTAGCAGAAGGTATCACCGTCGCTGACGTTGCTGAACTCCACCTTATCCTGCTCGTCCGTCACACGGAAGCGAATGTTGCTGTAGCTGTCTCCCTTGGAGTAGATCTTGTCGAGCTCATAGTTTCCGCCTTCCATGGCGATATAGTCGTCGCAGATCTCCCACGTCTTTTTGCCGACCGCATTCAGGCAGAGGTTGCTCGTGTAAAAGTCCCGACCCATACCGCCGTAGGAGTAGACAAGCCCCACAACATAGGTGAGGATCACCGGCACGAGCGCCGCCGCCAGCAAAAAAGCGACCGTCTTTGTCCAGAAATTGCGTATCCACGCAGCCTTCATTTCTTGTCCTCCATTTTATACCCCAGCCCCCACACGACCTTCAGGTAGCGCGGCTCGGAGGGGTTGATCTCCAATTTTTGCCGCAGGTGGCGGATGTGCACGCTCACCGACGTCTCCGCCCCCAGCGAATCCTCCTTCCACACAAGCTCGTAGATCTGGGCGGAGGAATAGATGCGTCCCGGGTTCTTCATCAGCAGCCGCAGGATGTTGAACTCGATGGGCGTGAGCGCGACCTCGTCGCCGTCGACCGTCACGCTTTTTTTCTCCTCGTCGAGCACGATGGGGCCGACGGTGTAGACGTTCGGCTTCTCCTCTTCCTTCTTCGCGCCCAGCTGCGTATAGCGGCGCAGCTGCGAACGCACGCGCGCGAGCACCTCTATGGGGTCAAAGGGCTTGGTGATGTAGTCGTCCGCGCCGATGTTCAGGCCCAGGACCTTGTCGCTGCTCTCGCTCTTGGCCGTGAGCAGGATGATGGGCACGTTGCTCTTTTCGCGCAGCTTCGCCGTCGCGGCGATGCCGTCGAGCTGGGGCATCATGATGTCCATCAGGATCAGATGGATGTCGTTCTTCTCCACGACCTCCAGCGCCTCGCGCCCGTTGCTCGCCTCAAACAGGCAGTAGTCCCCGCCGGAAAGATAGATCTTGAGCGCATTGACAATGTCCTGTTCGTCGTCACAAATCAGAATGTTGTACATTTTCTCACCTCATGTTGGTCATTGTATCAGCCGTTTTCAAACAAAAACAGCGATTGTTTCTTAATTCTTACTTAATATCCTCTCAAAAAAGGCCGAAAGGGGGCTTCCTTTCGGCCTTTTTCGGTTGTTTCCTTATTTTTTGCGATCAATTTTACGATAGAGGCGAAGCGCCCTCTCCGCCGCGACTCCCGCGGCGTGCACAAAACTTCGCGCGTCGTAATGGATCTCTGCAAAGCAAAACGCGGACTTCCCCGCCGCCGCAAGGCGCAGAGACTTTTCTTCCTTTTTCCGCCGGCTGTACCAGATCGACATACTCTCTCCTTCTCACAGGTCGCGCCCGTCGAGCGCAGCAAGGCCGAAGCGCGCGACGAGGCTGATCTTCGCGCGCTCGTCGTCCGAGGATGCAACATCGAATTTCGTGCGCAGCTCACGCAGGAACAGGCCGCGCAGCGAATCCTCCTGCGCTCGCGCCCAGACGTCCTCGCCAATGCGCGTCTCATCGCGCAGCTCCAAGTGGAAGAAGTCGGGCGCAAACTGCTCTTCGATTGACTTGAGATCAAGCCCGCGCTCATCCGTCTCTCCGGTGAAAATAATGCGGTAAATATCGCGCACAGTCGCATCCGGCAGGCTTGCTCGCAGCGCGTCCTCCGCCGATCTTCCCGTCACATCGACGTTCAGGATCTCATACCGTCTACGCGCGAACGGCACAAACGAAAGTTCGGCCTTCCCGCGCTCCACCGTGCCCGTAAGGATGCCCTTTTCGCCCAGCTCGTCGAAACCGCGGCCCTCCGGGCAGCCGGAGTAGGCGTAGGTCGTCTGCCCTTCGCGCAGGAAACCGCCGAACTGGTGTGTGTGGCCGAGCGCAAGATAGTCGATCCCGCTCTCCTTGATCTGCTCTTTCGTGAGGGGACCGTAGCGCGATTCCGTGGCGGAGATATCACCGTGCAGCACCATCAGATGGATGAAATCGTCCTCCGGTGCGCGGAAGCCCGCAAGCAGGCTCTCATCCTGCACCGGCGCGGTGAACGCCGCGCCGTATACGGCGCACTGAAGCTCCGGCAGTTCCACGCGCTCGACCGTCTTCGACGTGAAGACGTGCACGTTCTCCGGCCAGGAAAGCGTCGCGTAGGCCGACTTCGCGCTGTACGGGTCGTGGTTGCCGGGGGCGATGAACACTCGCGCCTGCATTGCGCCCAGCGCCTCAGAGAGCGCTTCCAGCGTCTCGCGATAGGTCGTGTCGCTGTCGAACAGGTCACCCGCAAGCAGCACGAGATCGACGCCGTTCTGATTCACGTAATTCGATAGTCTCGTCAGCAGCTCGCGGCTCTCGCGGCGGCGCTGGCGCGCCTGCTCGGCGCTCAGCGCGCCGAACGCGCTGTCCAAATGGAAGTCCGCCGCGTGGACGATCTTCACGCTCATGTGTTCTCTCCTCTCATGCCTGCAGGGCGGGCGCTTTCTCCTTGCACACGTCGACCCAGGCGACAAAGTTTGAGGAATACTTCTCAAGCTCGTCGCAGGTCATCTCGATGGCGCTGTTCGCGCTGCCCGCCGCGGGGAAAACCGTGTCGAAGCGTTTGAGCGACACATCGAGATAGGTCTTCACATTCTCCGGCAGAGCAAACGAGCACACGCCGCCCGGCGCGTGGCCGGTGAATGCGCAGGCCTCATCAAAGGTCAGCATCTTTGCTTTCACGTGGAAATACGCCTTGTACTTGGCGTTGTCGATCTTCCTGTCCCCCGCCGTCACGATGATGATGGGCTCGTCGTCCGCGAGCTTAAAGCTCATGGACTTGGCGATGCGCGCGCCCTCCACGCCGACGGCGATGGCGGCCAGTTCGACCGTCGCGCTCGACACGTCGAACTCGCGGATGCGGTCGGCGATGCCGAAATGTTCAAAATACGCTCTCACTTTTTCGATGGACATTTGCGTTGTTCCTTTCTATTTTGCGCTTTTTCAGCGCACATCGACGCGCTCGACGCCCACGCAGAGCCCCGTCGCGTCATCCAATGTAAAAATCGCTCCCTGTATCTTGCCGGCGCTCTTCTCCGGCTCGCGGTAGCGGCCCGGAAGACCGCCGAGAAACGTCTCGACCGACTGCTCGGGCTTGATACCGAGCACGCTGCGCACCGCCCCCGTCATGCCGAGGTCCGTGAGGTAGCCCGTCCCCTTGGGGAAGACCTCTTCGTCCGCCGTCGGCACGTGGGTGTGCGTGCCCCAGATGGCGCTGACGCGGCCATCGAGGTAATAGGCCATGGCGAGCTTTTCGCTCGTCGCCTCGGCGTGGAAGTCAAGCAGCGTGAACGTCGGCTTTTCGCCGCTTTTGAGCAGCTCGTCCGCCGTTTTGAACGGATTGTCCGCATGGAACGCGAGGTCGCAGCGGCCGATGAGGTTCATCACCGCGACGCGGGCGCGCCCGCAGTCGAAAACGCCGTAGCCCCTCCCCGGCACGCGCGCGCCGAGATTGTGCGGCCGCAGAATATACGGGCAGTCGTCGAGGTAGTCGGTGATCTGCATCTTGCCGAATGTGTGGTTGCCAAGCGTGATGACGTCCGCTCCCGCGGAGAAGATGCGCTCGGCGTCGTTCGGCGTCAGGCCGACCATCGCGGCATTCTCGCCGTTGACCACGGTGAAGTGGATGTTCTTGAGTTTTTTCACGGCGCGCAGATGGTGCTCGAGGCAGCTGACGCCGCAGCCGCCCACCACATCGCCGATGGCCAGAATATTGTAGAGCATGGCGTTCCTCCGCTTTGCGTTTTCCCCAGTATAGCAAGGCGCGGGACAAAACGCAAGAAAGGCATGAAAAAAGGCTCCGCAAAAGCGGAGCCTTTTTCTTATTTCGCGTATTCGATGGCGGTCGTCTCGCGCAGGACGTGCACCTTGATCTGGCCGGGATATTCCATCTCTTCCTCGATCTTTTTTGCAAGCTCGCGCGCCAGAATGACCATCTGGTCCTCGCTGACCTGGTCGGGCTTGACCATCACGCGCACCTCGCGGCCGGCCTGAATGGCATATGCCTTGTCGACGCCGGGATAGCTGCCGGTGATCTCCTCAAGCTGCTCGAGGCGCTTGATGTAGTTCTCCAGATTCTCGCGGCGGGCGCCGGGACGGGCGGCAGAGATCGCATCCGCCGCCTGCACGAGGCAGGCAACGATGGTCTGCGGCTCCACGTCGTTGTGGTGCGCCTGCACGGCATGGATGATGTCGTCCTTTTCGTGGTACTTGCGCAAAAATTCGACGCCGAGGGCGACGTGCGTACCCTCCATCTCGTGGTCGACGGCCTTGCCGATATCGTGCAGCAGGCCTGCGCGCTTGGCGGCGTAAACATCCGCGCCCAGCTCGGCGGCCATCATGCCGGCAAGGTGCGAGACCTCGATGGAGTGCTGCAGGACGTTCTGGCCGTAGCTCGTGCGGTAGTGCAGGCGGCCGAGCATCTTCACAAGCTCGGGGTGCAGACCGCGGATGCCGGTCTCCAGCACGGCGCGCTCACCCTCAGACTTGATGATGGCGTCCACCTCGCGGCGGGCCTTGTTGACCATCTCTTCAATGTGCGTGGGATGGATGCGGCCGTCGGCGATGAGCTTTTCGAGCGCCAGGCGCGCGACCTCGCGGCGCACGGGCTCGAAGCACGAGACGGTGATCGCCTCGGGCGTGTCGTCGATGATGAGGTCGACGCCCGTGAGCGTTTCGATCGTGCGGATGTTGCGGCCTTCGCGGCCGATGATGCGGCCTTTCATCTCGTCATTGGGCAGGGGCACCACACTGACGGTGATCTCGGCAACATGGTCGGCAGCGCAGCGCTGGATGGCAGAGGCGACGATCTCGCGGGCGCGGGAATCGGCCTCGTCCTTGGCGCGCTGCTCCAGCTCCTTGATCTTGAGCGCGGTCTCGTGCGTCACTTCGCTCTCGACCTGCTCGATCAGGTACTTCTTGGCGTCTTCGGCAGTAAAACCGGAAATACGTTCAAGCATTTCGGTCTGGCTGCGCTTGATGATCTTGATTTCTTCGTTTTCCTTGTCCAGAGCGGCATGCTTCTGGTTGAGAGCCTCTTCGCGCTTTTCCAGCGCGTCGGTCTTGCGGTCGAGGTTCTCCTCCTTCTGCTGGAGCCGGCGCTCCTGCTTCTGCTGCTCGGCGCGGCGTTCCTTGACTTCCTTCTCGTATTCGTTTCTGGAGCGCAGGATATCTTCCTTTGCCTCCAACATGACTTCGCGTTTCTTGTTTTCAGCGCTCTTGATCGCTTCGTTGACAATACGAAGAGCCTCTTCATCGGCGTTGGAGATCTTCTCCTCGGCGCGCTTAGCGGCTCTCTTGCGAATCCAAATACCAAGAAGAATGCCAATGACGAGCGTCCCCACCGCGATAAGCGCAGCGTAGAGATAGCTGATCATGCGATTCCTCCTGTGTGCTTTTTTTGATCGATACGATTGATCTATCGTTGGGTTTTTGAATCATAAACGGGAGATTCCCCTTCTCTCCCCTCCATAAATCCAAAAAACATTGTAAACTTTTTATGACCAGCTGTCAAGGAAAAGTCGCGTTCGGAAAATATCGGAAACGGGCAAATGTCACACCGCGATGTAGGCCTGCGCCGCGTAGCCGAGCTGGTCGTCGTAGCCCACGGAGTACCAGCCCTGGAAGCTGCCATAGACCTGCACGCTTTCGCCGTTCGGGATGCTGCCGACTGTTTCCCCGTCGATGCCCGGGTAGCTTCGCAGGCGCAGCGCCGATCCCTCGGTCGTAACGACGCCCGTGCGCACGAGCTGTGGGTAAATGAACGGCAGGCCGAAGTACTCCGTCAGTCCCCGCGCGATGGCCTGCGCCGCGGCGTCGAGGTTATTTTCGATCCAGCGCGCATCGTCGTAATTGTCGTGATAGCCGAGCTCGATGAGATTCGCAGGGTATCTGGGCCGCCGCACCTCGCCGAGCGTTGTGGTCGCCTGCGTCGTCACCTTTGCAGGCAGCGGGTAGACCATGCGCAGCTGCGCGGCGAAGAGCTCGGCAGCACGCTTTCCGTCGCTGCTCGTGGGATAGTAAAAGACGATGATGCCGCGGTTCTTCCCCGCCTGCCCCTCCCCCGAGGCGTTGGAGTGCAGGGCAAGGTAAAAGTCAAAGCCGCCGAGGCTGTTCGCCTGCGCGATGGACGAGGCCGCGGTCATCTCCGGCGTGTTGCGCACAAAGGAGATGGTGTTTGCGTAAAGGTACGGCTCGAGCGTGTCGGCCAGCAGATTCATCCAGTATTCCTCGCTGCCGCTGCCGTCGACATACGGGTTCCAATCCTGCGTGGAGGGACTCAAATAAATTCTGGGCATGTGCAAAACCTCCCGTCGTTTCCAGTCTATGCTTGAAAAGCGGCGCACATGCAAAAAAAGAGACCGCCGAAGCGGTCTCTTTTTCATTAGCAGGATGCTTTGCGTTACACGGACGCAGCCGCCTTGTCCTTCTTGTTCTCGATACGCTGGAGAACGAGGACGACGACCAGCACCGCAAGACCCGCAAGGTCAGTGACCGTGCCGGGGATGACCATCAGCAGGCCGCCGATGACCAGCGCGACGCGGCTGATCGCCTTCATGTCGCGGATCAGGTAGCCCATCAGGCCGGAGGCGATAGACGCCATACCGAGGGTCGCGGAGATGACGATGGAGGCAACGCTCAGGAAGTTGACGTCGCTGCCAACGAAGATCAGGGCGTTATTGTAAGCAAAGATGTAGGGGATGATGAACGCCGCGATTGCGAGACGGGTCGCGTTCCAGGCGGTCTTCATCGGGGGAGCCTTGGCGATGGCGGAACCGGCGTAGGCAGCCAGCGCAACGGGCGGGGTGATGTCTGCGACGATACCGAAGTAGAAGCAGAACATGTGGGCAGCCATCAGGTTGAGACCCATACCGGAGGCAAGGATCGGCGCGCAGGTGGTGGCCATGATGATGTAGTTCGCGGTGGTGGGAACGCCCATGCCGAGCACGATGCAGCAGAGCATCGTCAGCACGAGAGCGATGATCAGGTGACCGTTGGACAGACCGACGATCGCGCCGATGAGCACCTGGCCGAGACCGGTCATGGTGACGACGCCGGCGATGATACCAGCCATACCGCAGGCGATACCGACGCTCAGGCAGTTCTTGCCGCCGTTTTCAAACGCGTCGATGATGGTGGGCAGGCTCTTGACGTTGGGCTTACTGATGGCGTAGTTGATAACCAGCAGCACGAAGGCGATGGCAAGGCAGAGCGTGCTGCCGTTCTCGCCCATGAAGGTGCCCGGCTCGAAGCTGCGGCTCATGAGGGTCATGAACAGAAGCGGGATCAGGGGGATGGCCATGACGAGCTTCTTCTTGCCCTCTTCACGGCTGATCATGGCGACGACCACGCAGTAAAGGGTCGCGTACACGGCGGCGGTGGCCATCGTGAAGCCGATCATGATCATGTAGACCAGAACGACCAGCGGGAGGATGAGGTAGATCTGCGGGAGCAGGATCTTCCACTTGGGGAGCTCTTCGCGAGGCAGGCCCTTGAGGCCGAGCTTCTTGGCCTTGAAGTGCACGCCGAGGAAGATGCCGAGGAAGTACAGGAATGCGGGCAGGATTGCACGCACGATGATATCAGCATAGGGAACGCCGACCATTTCCGCCATCAGGAACGCCGCAGCGCCCATGATCGGGGGCATGATCTGACCGCCGGTGGAAGACGCAGCCTCGACCGCGCCGGCAAACTCTGGGGGATAACCGGTCTTCTTCATCATCGGGATGGTGACGGAACCGGTGGTAACGGTGTTACCGACGGAGGAACCGGAGACCATGCCGCAGAGGGCAGAGGAAACGACCGCGACCTTTGCAGGACCGCCGGAAGCCCAGCCGACCAGCGCGTTCGCGCAGTCGATGAAGAAGTTTGCAACACCCGTGGCCTCCAGGAAGGCGCCGAAAATGACGAACAGCGCGATGTAGGTCGAGCAGACGCCGATCGGGGTGCCGAGAATACCGGTCGTGGTGTAGAAGAGGTTATACATGACGGTCTTTAAGTCCTTGCCCGCGCCTAAGAAGGCGTAGAGCACGAACACCGTCGCCACGCAGATGATCGGCATACCGACCACGCGGCGGCAGCACTCGACGAGGATCAAGGTACCGACGATCGCAAATACGATCAGAAGGGGAATGGAAACGCTGCCGATCTGCACGACGAAAACCTTCTGGATTCGCGTACCGGCGGTAACGATTTTTTCAAGGTTTAAGGGGTAGAAGAAGAAACAGAACGCGCCGACTGCCGCCATGACGATATCGTACCAGGGCATGTAGTTGACCTTCTGAGAGCCCTTCTTGATGGGGTAGTAGATAAACACGAGAATGATGACCAGGCCGAGGAAGAGCGGACGGCGCGCACGCTCGTCCATCTTGATCCACATGTTCATCACGATCAGGAAAATGCCGAACAGTGCCGTAAGGACACGCAGAATCTTTCTGGGAGTGCCTTCCCAGACGCGCGTGTTCGACTCACGGTCGTACTTTTTCATGATCGCATCGACGTCTTCCATGGTGCCGACGTCGTTGTCGACTGCAACATTGTTGAGCTTTTCATTTTCAGCCATGATGCAATTTCCTCCTAATTCTATTTGAGAGCGTCCGTGCGCTCAGACGAGCCAGAATTCGTAATTAAAACGCACAGGCGCGTTTTTTCCACACAAATCACGCAGACTGACATCCTCGCCGTTTACATTGAGTACATGGTCAGAGACCGTACCGACAATGTAGCCGACGTTTGTCCTGTCCTGATGGATGTTTCGGATGACCATTGCCCAGCCCTTGTAATCGGGGCGGTCCACATAGACCTTGTCAAGCGTTTCGCCGGGGTTGAGCTCCGTCTGCACGCCTGCGCCAAAGGAGCAATAGGTCGTCTCCTCCACATAGATCGTTTTGTTTTCGATCTCGTAGGTATCGGTCAGGGGATATTTGTTCACGGAATGGATAAAGGACACGGAAAAGCGGTCTCCCTCGCCCATTTTGTACCGGGCGTAGACCTCGCCGGTGTCGCGGTTGCGCAGGGTCAGATAGTAGCCGGAGCGAGGAAGAAGCACGGCGGCCGCTGCAATAATCGTTATTATTGCAGCGGCCGCAATTATGTATTTCCGCAGATGAGAATTCACGTCAATACACGGTAGCGATCCTGCTTACAGGACGCCAACTTCCTTGTAGTACTTCTCAGCACCGGGATGCATGGTGACGGTAGCACCAGCGGAGGCAGCCTCGGGATCGAGGAAGCCGAACTTGGCGTGGCCTTCGGTCAGAGCGTCCTTGTTGTCGAACATGGCCTTGACCAGCTCATAGACGACATCCTCAGACAGTTCATTGGAAGCGATCAGAGTAGCGCGGATAGCGACGCAGGTGACGTCGGCATCCTGACCGGTGTAGGTGCCGGCAGCCAGGTCGTCACGGATCAGGAACGGATAGGCCTCCTGGATGGCGGCGAGCTCATCGTCGCTCAGGGAGACGAGGTTGAGGGTGTTGGTGGTGGCATAGTCGACGATAGCGGTCGTGGGAGCACCGGCGACAGTGAAGGCGGCGTCGATCTTGCCGTCCTTGAGCTGGTCAACGCCATCCTGGAAGGAGCCGTTCACCGCATTGACATCGTCCTTGGTCAGACCCGCAGCGCCGAGGACCTGCCAGGCGTTGATCTCGGTACCGGAACCAACGTCACCGACGCAGATGGTCTTGCCCTTGAGGTCGGACACGGTGTTGATGCCGGGCTTGGCAAGGATCTGAACGGTCTCGTTGTAGATACCGGCGACCCAAAGAGCGTTGGTCTCGGGAGCGCCGTCGAAGGAGTTGGTGCCCTCGTGCGCGTAGTTGATAACGTCGGACTGCAGAATGGCCATCTGAGCCTCGCCGTCGGTGATCATGTTGACGTTCGCGACGGAAGCGCCGGTGGACTCAACATTGAGGGTGGAAAGGGTCAGCTTGGAGTCGAGGACGGTCTTGAGAACGCCGCCGACAGCATAGTAGGTACCGGAGGTACCGCCGGTCGCCAGAGTGATCGCGACGGGGGAATCGGAGCTGGTGTCGCCGTCGTTGTTCTGGCTGTCGTCCGTCTTCTCACCGCCGCAGGCGACCAGCGCGAAGACCATCGCGAGAGAGAGGATCAGAGCTAAAAACTTTTTCATACGCAATCTCCTTTTTGATTCTTCCGGCATTCACCGCTTCACCGGCACATGCTCCGCCGCGTGGGGGCGCTTCGGAGCACCTACGTTGGAGAAGCGTTGAATTCCGAAATTTACTTGCCTCTTTCAGGCAGTCTCATTATAGCCGAATGACAGGTCTATTGCAAGACGTTTTTACTTTTTTGGATATTTCGCCAAATTATCGTTGAATTCCGTCATCATTCGACCGATTATTTCGTTAAACATTTGTCAGGTTTTCATTTTTTTCTTTAGGTATAAAAAATCAGGGCGGCAAAGCGCCGCCCTGATTTCATGAAAGGCTCAAATGCTAATTATGCAAAATCGGTATGCTATTATTTCTTTTCCTTGTTGTCCACGACCTGCTTGAGAAGCGCGGAGAACTCGTCCATGCTCATCGCGCCGAGGTCGCCGTCCGCGCGGTGGCGCGGGGAAACGGTGCCGTTCTCCATGTCGCGGTCGCCGACGACCACCATGTAGGGGACCTTCTCCATCTGCGCGTCGCGGATCTTGCGGCCGATCTTCTCGTTGCGGTAGTCGACCTCGACGCGGAAGCCCATGTCTTCGAGCTTCTTGGCCTGCTCGGCGCAGTAGTCGGCGGCGCGGTCGGTGACGGGCAGGAAGCGCACCTGCTCGGGCGCCATCCACGTCGGCAGCGCGCCGGCATACTCCTCGATGAGGTAGGCGAGCGTGCGCTCATAGCAGCCAAGAGACGTGCGGTGGATGATGTATGGCAGCTTCTTCTCGCCGTTTTCGTCGATGTAGTACATGCCGAAGCGCTCGGCGAGCAACATGTCGATCTGGATGGTGACGAGGGTGTCCTCCTTGCCGTAGACGTTCTTATACTGGATGTCGAGCTTCGGGCCGTAGAACGCGGCCTCGTCGATGCCGACGGTGTAGTCGACGTCGAGATCCTTGAGGATGCGCTCCATCACGCTCTGGGCGTGATCCCACTGCTCCTTCGTGCCCTCGTACTTGTTGTTCGGGTTCGCGGGATCCCACTGGGAGAAGCGGAACGTGCACTTGTCGAGAAGACCGACGGTGCCGAGGCAGTACTTGGCAAGGTCGAGGCAGCCCTTGAACT
>ERZ827450.2792-NODE-2792-length-13326-cov-6.291010_pt1 | contig 13326 bp, 4 predicted proteins | sample MGYA00519773_ERZ827450 | MGnify/ENA primary metagenome ERZ827450 (study PRJEB31778, sample SAMEA3449306) | human gut metagenome | biome: human gut; feature: human-associated habitat; material: faeces | place: United Kingdom | collected 2010/2012 ...
CATACCGCAGATGGCGGAAAAGACATCGCCAGCCGCGCCGCCGAATTGTGCAGTGGTGCCTTAGCGGATGCCCGACCAGAGCGCGTCATTTTCCGCTTGAAACGCTTCCCTCAGCGCATTTTCATCTTCAGTAGATACATCCTGCTCAAAAATCAGGATGCCGTCCATATCCGGATCATGCTCCCAAACCTGCAGGGTCAGCACATCATTGTAGTGCCGGACGGTATAACCATCCGCGTCGAACGTCCAGTCCTCTTTCTCCTCGCCAACCGCCCAGCGCAGCAGCACCGCCTCCGTCCCCTCAAAACGGTACAGCGTTTCTCTGTGAATGCCGCCCGCCAAGCCGCCGTTCACAGAACTCCTTACAATTTTGTGTTCCGCGTCAAGGTCGTAATTCGTGAACGTCAGCGGACAGAGAACATACTGTTCGCCATCAAAAATGAAAAACTGGTAGACGAAATTGCTCGCGCCGCGCTGTGTCAGTATCACCACATCGTTGATGCCGTCGAAGTTGACATCCGCATAGGAAAGGTACGGGTCTTTCTCGCCGGACACGAAGCAGAGTTCCTGCCCGTTGTCCGCAATCAGGCGGTGGATGTACTCGTTCTCCGTCGTCTGCCCGATAATTTCCGCGCGGACAGGGGCGATGGTCATCAGGAGAAGCAAGGCAAGCAGGCAGAAACGGGAAATACAGTTCTTCATAAAGAATACTCCTTTCGCATGGGTGTGCTAATGAAAGAACGAATACGGGGCGGCAATTCATCCGCAGAAAAAAAGGAAATTTCTTCATCGTCTGAAATGGAAATGCTTGCAAATTACTGATGTTTGCGTTATAATGAAAATGGTAATTTATGATTCATACTATTTCCAGATAAGAATGCGCCAAGATGCGCGGCGAATTTTTCATTCTGGCTAACGTGAATGGAACGCAGCGTAGCAGCGCTACGCTAAGTGGAATGAGCGGACGCCAGAATGGAAAAGGCGCAAGCAGATGGCGCAGGTGAATCTGGAAATAGTATTATTTACTTTCCTTGAAAACGACCATCAGTCCCTGTGCATTTGCCCAGTCAATCACCTGCTGATTTTCCGCGTCGCAGAGAATCACCGGATGGCAGCCGCTGAAGGCATCATCCGCCAGCGTTTGCACACTGTTCGGGATAATGACCAGCCGCAGTAGCGTACAGTCTGCAAAGGCGCGCTTTCCAATCGCAGTAACGCCCTCCGGAATATTCACCTGCTGCACCTGCCACATGCCGGCAAAAGCTTCTTCCTCGATTGCCTTCAAATTCGCAGGCAGCTGCAGAATGTGATCCGACGCAATCACATAGCCGTTATCCAGCCATGTGCCGCAAATCTTGCAAACCATGTCACTTATCCGCCCATTTTCCGTCGATGTTGCAGGCTGCACCGTCTCAATGTACGGCGTATGCGGTATGTCGATGCGGCTCGTAACATAACTTTGTTCCGATTCCACATAGTTGTCCGCTGTCTGCGCAATGTAGAGAGCATATCCCAGGTCGCAGCGAAGCGCCGAGAGGTCAAGCGTAATTTCGCGCTTGCCGTCCGGGTAAAGTTCTGCACGATCCTCCACATAGAAGTGCGTTATAGGAGCACTCGATATGCCGCCTTCCGGCCAGAAAATCAAATCCAGCTGCGCATTCTCCGGGAAAATGTGCGAATCCGAAAGCGTCAGCGTCAGCTTGTTGTCCACCAGCTGTGCAGCATCACGAATGGGCGGCAGCTGGCATTCCAGCACCAAGTCAAATTCCGTCGGTGCCAGTGTGTTAATGTACTGGCTCAGGGTCGGGGTGAAGGTCGCATGATAGACCTTTCTGCCAGTAATGGTTTGTTTCTTTTCTATATCTTCTCCCCTTTCTATGGTGAACAGCGCCACGCTTGCTTCTTCGGTATCTTCCGACAGCGTCAGCGTGCCATCCACATTCCAGTCGCACAGCATCGCCGTGTATTCCGGATCATCCAGCCGCACTTCCGCGCCATACGGATAGAGCGTCTGCGTATTCACCGTCACTTGCGCATACTCGCCCGTCAGGTCGTCACTGAGCCAGTAGCCGTTGTTTGTGCCAATGATAGTCGGCTCAAATTCGCCCTGTGCGTTCTGCCAGTCCAGCGTATCCATATGCCGCCCTGCGAAGTCCAGCACATACGCATAGCTCGTATCCATCAGTTCCTCAATCGGCTGAACTTCCGCATACACCAGCTTTTTGCCCTCTGTAAAGGACGCAGATGCCTGCGCCACAACCTCCGCCTCAACATCCTTGGAGTACGCCTGATAGAGGAAGGTCTGGTCGTAGTTGTCGCAGGCTTCCACGTTCGGATCATCCCCAAACGACAAGCGATACGTTTCTCGATTGAGCATGAAGTAGCGCGCCTTTCCGAAATGCTCCACAAAGGCAGGATGCGTGAAATACCATTGCCCATCAATCTGAATCATATTCACGGCATCGCCGTCAAAATAAGAAACAAACACCGAGCTTTGATCACCAATGCCCTCGCCTTCAACGATGCCCTTCGCGCTGAAGTAGATATCATTGGTAACATTTGCCGCATTCAGCAGTGCTTTGTATGCAAATGCCCAGCCCCAGCGCGTACCTTTACGCAAAGTAAGCACCATTTTGCCGCTGTATGTGTGCGGCAGCATGTCTGACAGCTTCGTTTCGCTGAGCATCCAGTCTACCAGCGCTTCTGCCTTCTGATAGTCGGTCATGTCATCCGTAATTACCTGCGCGACAATTTTTGCTGCCAGCTGGTCAGCCGTGCCGAGGTATTCTGCCGGAATCGACTCATCCAAATGCACAGGAATCTGATGCGCCAGCGCGTATTGATGCGCCGCGCTGCCCGACGGCGTGTAGAATTCCACAACCGCTTCGCTGAACGCATCATCCGCAATTTCCGTAACCGATGCCGGAATTTCCAGCAGCAGCATCGCGTTTCCAAATGCATTTGCGCCGATGCGCTCCAAGCCATCCGGCAGTTTCAGCGCTGCCAAAGCAACATTGCCGTGGAATGCCTGTGTGCCAATGCTGCGCACACCCTGCGGGATGGTAAGCGTCTGTATCCGCGCGGCCTGCGCAAACATCCCCTGCGGGATTTCCGTCAGTGATTTCGGCAAATGCACGGACAGAATGGCATAATTCATCCACATCGGATTGATGCCGATTTGCTTCACGGTATCCGGGAAATACATGGACGTAACGGACGTGGAAGCAAACGCATAATCCCCGACCGTTTCCAGCGAATCGCCCAGAGAGAAGGACGGAATTGCTTTGCAGACGTTGAATGCCCGCTCGCCGATGTACTTCACATGCGGCAGAGAAACGCCCTTCTGCTCCGCCGACGGCGAAACGTGCTTCAGCGTCTTGCAGCCATCAAACGCATGGCCTTGAATTTCTGTCAAATTCGGCGAAATATTGAGTTCCTCAAGGTTTTCGCAGTTCATGAAGGCGTTTTCGCCAATGAACTGAATGAGCGCACCGCCGCTAATGCTTTGAAGCGCCTTGCAGCCGTAGAACGCGCCGCCTTCGATAGTCGTAACAGAACTGGTAAGCGTTGCTTCCGTCAGCTTTGTGCAGCCAGTGAACGCTTCACTGCCAATCGTTTCGACACCGGGTGCAACTGATACCTTTTCCAGATTTTCGCAAGCAGCGAATGCCCCGGTACCAATACGCTTTACATCTCCGGGAATGGTAATCGAGGTCAAACCGCTTTGACGGAATGCTGTTTCTCCAATTTCCGTTAGGCTTTCAGGCAATTCCACAGTTTGGAGCTTGCTCGCGTTCCAGAAGGCACTCTCCCCAATCTTCTTCAAGCCCTTGGGGAGCGTCAGCGAACGGAGTTCTTCATTATAATAGAATGCCATGTCCGCGATTTCGGTCACATTCGCCGGGATAACAACTTCAGCAATCGGAACACTTCGGAATGCTTCTTTTCCGATCGTGGTCAACGCAGCCGGGAAGTTAACATCCTTCAAGGCAAAGCAGCGTGCAAACGCAAGGTCTCCTATGTTCGTTACCCCATCCGGCAGATGAATGCTTTCCAGCGACTTGCAGTTTGCAAATGCTTCATAGCCGATGCTCGTCACACTGTCCGGAATTTCAATAGTTTTCAGGGACGTACAGCCCTTAAAGCCATGCACGAACGTAATGTTCTTCGGCAAAACGACCGTAGTCAGGGACGTGCATTCCGTGAAGCATCCGCCTTCCATGCGGAAAACCTGCGGCGACAGAATTACTGTCTCCAAATTTTCACATCTTGCAAATGCCCACTCCATCAAGTCAAAGTCCGTCGATGTGATTTCCACAGACTTCAGCTGATGGCAATATGCAAATGCAAAGCCTCCAACGTGAATCCCCGGCTGCGAAAGTTTCAGCGATGTAATGCCGGTATTACGGAATGCGTGGTAGCCGATTGACTCCAATTTTTCCGGGAATTCTATATCGTTCAGTGCTGTACAGTTTGCAAAAGCAGATTTTTCAATAGACGTGCAACTTTCCGGCAATTCAACTTTGACCAATGCACTGCAATTCTTAAACGTTTCCTCTTCAATACATTCTACTCCATCAGGCAGTACCACATTTGTAAGCGCTTCGCAATCAGCAAATGTGCGAGATGCAATTTGCAGCTTTTGCTGAGTAAACTCTATTGACTGCAATCCTGTATTGCAGAACGCTTCCTTGCCGATGCTTTCCAGCTTATCAGGAAACTCAACGCTGCTGAGCGCTGTGCAGTCCTTAAATGCAGCATCGCCAATACTAATGCAGCTTTCTGGCAACGTTATGCTTGTCAATCCTTTTCTACCGCTAAACGCTGTTTCACCAATCGTTGCAATACCTTCACGAACTGTAACATGACCTGTAATGGAGGCGTTGACGAATAAGATGCCATTTTCCTGTTTGTCATACAAAATACCATCTTCCGACATATAACGCACAGAAGCAGGCGCAGTTGTAATAGTTTTTAAATGACCGGGCCAAGTGCCACTAATACTTTGCAGTGTTGCAGGCAAGTTCAGCGTCTCCAAGGAATTACAACCCTCGATAACGCCATTCTTCATTGTCTTTAAGTCATCAGGCAACGTAAGTTTCGACAGCGAAACGCAATCCACGAAAGTCGCAGAAAGTTCAGTAACGCCATTAGGAATCGTCATTTCAGTCAGTGACGTGCAGTGTGCAAATGCAGCCGATCCTAAGGTTGTTAATCCTTCTGGCAGCGTTACTTTTTCCAAATTAGTGCATCCACCAAATGCATACCATTTGATTGTTTGCAGTTCTTCAGGAAGTTCAATTGCTGTTAATTTTTTACAGTCTGCAAACGCCTTCTCGCCAATCTCTATCAACGTATCCGGAAGCTGTATGCCCGTGATATTTCTTCCGCTGAAAGCATCATTGCCAATACGTTCTGTTCCATCTCGTACTGTGATTACGCCTTCAATATTAGGCATTGTATAAAACACAGACTTGGAAGCGGTTTGGTATAGGATGCCATCTTCCATCTCGTAGTAAGGATTTCCTTCCGCCACACGAAGCGTTGTCAGTGACGAACAGTTTTCAATAAAGGACGTGTCCCTAATAAACGAGACATTGACCGGTATCGTCAGCGACGTTAGACCGGAATATTCAAATGCTTTCCACTCAATCGTTGTCAGTGTATCTGGCAATGTAATTTGTGTCAGCTTGGAACAGCCACTAAAAGCGCCTCGGCCAATTTGCTCCACACCACCAAACGTGATTTCTTGTAAGTTTTCCTGTCCACTAAATCCCCAGTCAGAAATAACCTTCAAGCTCTGCGGCAGACTCACACTCACCAGATTGTTAACATAGTACTCTTCATCGCGATTTAAATAGTGCATGAAGGCAAATTCCCCAATCTCCTCAATCCCTTCGCTGACAACAACGTGCGTCAGAATCGGACTGCGGAGGTTTTCAATTGCATAGACCGGGTAGCCGTCAATCACAGCAGGAACAACCACGTCCGGTAGCGTACCCGTGTAGCCCGTGATATACGCTTTGTCCCCTTCAAGGCGATAGGTAAACGATGTGCTTTCACTGGCATAGCGCACCCCGTGTGCGCTCGCCCACAGCTGCACCGGGCTGCCATCCTGCACAACAAGGCACAGGGCATCGTTCACCGCGTCAAACGCATGGTCGCCAATCGTCTCCACCTGCGTGCCGATGGTGATGCTGCGCAGATTCTGGCAGTAGGCAAACGCATAGTCCGCAATGGCGGTCACGTTTTCGTCAATCACCAAATCCGCTCCTGCGCGCCGTGCCGGATAGAGCAGCAGCGTTTTGCCCGCCGCGTCCATCAGGATGCCGTCACAAACCTGCAAATACACACTTTCCGCTTCCACGCGCACTTCTTGCAGGTACTTGCAGTTTGCAAAGGCGTTTTCCGCAGTACCGACCACGGGCAACCCGTTATGCACAGCCGGAAGCACCAGCAGTACCGCGTTTTCATCGCAGCCGCTGACAAGATAGCCATCCTGCGCGGCATTGAGCGTGTAGGAAATCTCCTGATCCGCCGCGGCAAAATTCACGCCCTGTGACGTGGCTGCTTTTTCAGCGGCAGACCCCTTCCAGCCGCGGATGGTCAGATTCTCGCAGTTCGCAAAAGCATCCGCCGCGATTTCCTCCACGTCCGGCCAAAGCAGAATGTCCGTCAGCGCACTGCATCCCTCAAAAGCGGCACTTTCAATGCGCCGCACCGTGCGCGGCAAAGTCACATTGGTTAGGCTTTCATTGCCGCTGAATGCCCTTGCGCCAATTTCCACAATGCCGTCCGTCAGTTCGATTTGGGTCAGCGCAGTGCAGTGCTCAAACGTGCTCGCCGGGATTTTCGTCAACGCGGCGTCCCACTGAACTTCCCGCAGGGCGGCACAGTTCATCCATGCGCCGTTGCCCATCGTCGTGACGTTCTTGGGCAGCTTCAGCGTCTGAATCCCAGTGGCAGAAAAAGCAGACGAACCAATCGTATTCAAATTTTCCGGCAGGACGATGCTTTCCAGCGTGCCAATGCCCGCAAACGCATACGCACCGATTCTGGTCAGGCTCTCCGGGAAGATGATTTCCGTCAGGGCCGTATTTTCAAACGCATTTGCTTCTATGGTTTGCAGATACTTGCTCCATGTCACCGTTTTCAGCGACGTGCAGCCGCTGAACGCCGACGCAGAGACGGTATTGAGGTATTCCGGCATCTGGAACGCCGTCAAGGAAACGTCATTCCGGAACGCCGCTGCACTCAGGCTTGTTACGCTGTCCGGAATATGCACACTTTCCAGTGCCATGCAGTTCTGGAACGCCTTTGTGCCGATGTTCGACAGCGAATCATCAAACGACAGCGATTGCACCGCCGTGCAGCCTTCAAATGCCGATTCGCCAACAGACGTCACGCCCGTGAACGCATTGGGCGAAACAAGCGACGTGCAGCCCTTGAAGAATCGGTCAGGAATCGCCGTCAGCGTACCTTCGCCGAAATTCACCGTCTTCAAGCCCGTTGCATTTTCAAACATGCCCGCCTGATAATCGCTGAAAATCGGCGAGAAAGTCAGCGTTTCCAGATAGCGCAGGTTTTTGAGTGCGCCATCATCAATCTGTGTCAGCGTTTCCGGCATGACAAAGCTTTGCTGCGGTGCGCTGGCAGCATAAGTCAGCAGCCGCGTGCCATCCGCCGTCATCAGTGCACCTTGCTGCACCTGAAAATGCGTGTTTCCCTCTGCCAGCTGGAAATCCGTCAGCGCCGTGCAGTCACGGAATGCATCCGCGCCAATCAGGTTCAGCGACTTCGACAGCGGCATCGAAGTCAGCGCAACACAGCCGTCAAAGGCTTCCGCACCAATCATCGTAATATCGCCATCAATCTGAATGGATTCCAGTCTTTCGCAGCCCTGAAATGTGCGGTCCGGAATGACTGTCACACCAGCCGGAATTTCCAATGATTTAATTTTATAACAATACTGAAATGCGCCTTCCCCGATGGATTCGAGTTTCTCAGGCAGACGAGCATCTCCCCAAGCTCTCCCCATATTCCAGCATCCAGCGAACGCGCTTTTACCGATTTGGGTCACGTTTTTGCCGATGCATTGCTCAACACTATAATCTCCTCTCCCAGCGCCATAGCCCCAGCAGTTCACAAAGGCTTCGTCCGGAATTTCTGTCAGTGAATCAGGGATTTCCAAAAAGTGCATTTGTAAACATGCCGCAAATACGCCCTCGCCCATTTTCGTCAGCTTCTGCGGCATCCGAACCGCATCAAGATAGGCGCTGCCTGCAAAGGCTTCCTTACCAAAGGTGGTTACATTGTCCGGAATGTAAAATTCCTTGCCGATGCCCGACGGCATATCAGAAAACGCGCGGTCGCCGATCGTCGTGACCGGATACCCTTCAATTTCCTGGGGAATAAGCACTTTGCGGCGCAGAAGGTCTTTATTATATCCTGTAATCGTCGCTTCCCCATTCTGAATCTCATAGGTATAGTACTCTGCCGGGTCAGCAACAAGCACATATGCGTGCATGTAAATCCAATAATCGACATTCGGTTTTTTTATGCGTAGTTCTACACGAACCATTTCATTGTTGGAAAGAGTAATGCTACCTTTTCCATCAAATTCGACATGGGTTCCCGTTGGCTCATAGGTATAGCTTTCCGAGTAGCTATCACCGTATTCGCCATCATAGTAAGTACAGCCACGACCATCCGTATAGGCAAAACACCATGACCATCCCTCTTTATCCACAATGAAGCCTTCCGGAACATCATAAGTAAAGTGAATTGTTTCCCCCGGCTGGGCAAAAATAACACGCTTCCCTTCCAAATCCACTTTCTCTTCGCGCGTTTCTGCGCAAGCAACTGTCGTTGCCAGCGCAAAAAGAAGCAAGAACAGTCCGAATGTGACCTTCCAACGTTTCATGTGCAATTCTCCTCCATCCGCTTTTTCCCTGTTGCAAACTGCCAGTTTTCCATATTTATTATACGCAGGTTTTCCCAGCTTGTCAACATGATTGGTAATCGTTTCTTGACAATTTCTTCTGAATATAGCATTAGCACCTTATTGATTTGACGGTGCATGACATAGCATTCGATTTAGTTTCTGTATTTTCCCTTAATTTTCTTGATTCTGCTATTGACTTTTTCTTGAAATTGCTGTATGCTGGAAATCGAGAAAGGGGTTGATACGCATGAAATCCAAGAAACTTTTGACGATTACGCTGACCAGTCTGCTGATCGGAAGCTGTCTGGTCCTACCCGCACTGGCGGACAGCGCGGACGCTCCAAGCGGCGGAAATGTCGCGACTTACGAAATTTCCGCAAACGTAAAACGCATTGATGAATATGCGTTTGCAAACAGCACGAGCCTTGTCAGCGTGAAAATTCCTGATTCTGTAACTGCCATCGGGGATTACGCCTTCTCGGGCTGCACGAGCCTGAAAGAGATCACGATTCCCAGCAGCGTGACAGAGATTGGCGCGCACGCATTCGATGGATGCACGGCGCTGGTAAAGTTGCAGGGGCTGGAGAATGTGACAAATCTCAGCGACTTCACGTTCTATAACTGCATTTCACTGCAAGATGTTGGGGATTTGACTTCTTTGACGAGCATTGGCGAATCTGCTTTTGCAGGCTGCAAATCACTGACGCAGCTCGGTGATATGCCCCATCTGAAAAGTATCGGCGCGTCTGCTTTTTCATACAGTATCAGTTGGGACGATGGAACAGAACAATATTGCGATTCACTGAAGCGTATTGGCGACATTTCTAATGTCGAACAAATCGGTGATTCAGCCTTTTTCAGCTGCGCGTCTTTAGCAGAAATCGGAAGTTTGCAGCATGTCACAACAATTGGGGATTGGGCTTTTGGGTATTGCACTTCACTCAAAGAAATCAGCAGCTTAGACAATATTAAAAAGATTGGAAGATGGGCTTTCTACGATTGTCAGTTGAATACGCTTGAAATCGGAGGAAATGACGTCCACATTGGGGCGGAAGCATTTTTCAGTTGCAATTCTCTTGCAAGCATCGAGGGCTTAAGCAACGTAACAAGCATCGGCAGCGGTGCTTTCGAGTCCTGCGCCATGACCACCATTAGCGGTCTAACGAACATTTCTGCCATTCCGGATAGCGCATTTGCCAGCTGTTTCAATCTGCAAAGCGTAGAAGGTTTGGAGAATGTGACGAGCATTGGCGCATACGCATTCTCCAGATGCTATGCGTTGGAAACACTTGATATCACCGATAATGTAACCACTATTGGTGCTTACGCTTTCAGAGATTGCGAGTTGCTCACATCCATGGAGCATTTGAGCAATGTAACAAGTATTGGCGATAGTGCTTTTGTAGGCTGCACCTCCTTGGTTCGGGTTGGTGATATGCCCCATTTGGAAAGCATCGGCGACTCTGCCTTTGGGGTTTCCAGCCGTTGGATTCCGGACGAAGGCATGTCAAAAGACTATGCCTGTGCGTCACTGGAAAGCATCGGAGATCTCAGCAGCGTTACTTCCATCGGCGAAAACGCCTTCTATCAGTGCACTTCGCTGAAAACCGTCGGCAGTCTCAGCAGCGTTACTTTCATCGGCGCAAATGCGTTCAAGCAGTGTACTTCCCTGCAAAGCATTGGGGAACTCGGCAATGTTACACGCATCGCGTATGGTGCCTTCTACGGCTGTGAATCACTGACCAGCATTAGCGGCTTGGAAAAGCTGACCGTCTTGAATCGAGAGACATTCCGCAATTGCAAATCGCTGAAAACCGTTGGTGATTTAAGCAGTGTGACAAGCATCAGCGAGAAAGTTTTTGATGGCTGCACTGCGCTAACCACGGTTGGCGATTTACGCAGCTTGAAGGCTGTTCCTGACAAGCTGTTCTACTGTTTGAAGGATCTTCTTTCAGTCGGCGATTTAAGCAGCGCTACCAGCATTGGGAAAGATGCATTCTATGGCTGCAGCAAGCTGGCGAGTATCGGGGACATGTCCAACGTCCGCACCATCGGCGAATATGCGTTTTCTAATTGCAAAGCATTGACCAGCCTTCCTGAACTGCCCCGGCTGAATAGCATCGGCAGCAGTGCATTCGCTGACTGCACCGCTTTAACCAGCGTCGGGAATCTGACCAATGTCACAACACTCGGCACTTGTGCCTTCAATAGCTGCAAAGCGCTGAAAACCATTGGCGATTTAAGCAAAGTCACATCCATCGGATATTCCACCTTTGGCTTCTGCACCGCATTAGAGAGCGTAGGCAACATGAGCAGCGTAACTTCGATTGATTCTTACGCATTTGAAGGCTGCTCTTCGCTTGTGCGTGTCGGCAACATGAGTAATGTCGAATCCATTGATTCTAACGGTTTTGTGAATTGCAGCGCCTTGGAACACGTTGATGAACTTGACAAGATTACCAGCATCGGTCAGAATGCGTTTAAGGGCTGTACTGCACTGAAGAGCATCGGTTCCCTGCACAACTTGGAAACTATCGGGCAAGGTGCTTTTAGCGGCTGCAGTGCACTGGAGCATGTTGATGATTTGTACAGCTTGACGCGCTTGGAATACGATGTTTTCTCACACTGTGTATCGTTAATCAGCGTTGACTGTTCTGACAAACTAACCGCCATTGGGAGTAGTGCATTCTTTGGCTGCAAAGCGCTTGTCAGCATTGGTGATTTAAGCAATGTTACAAGCATTGAAAGTTCTGTCTTTAGGGGCTGCATCGCGCTGAAATCAATCGGCAATATGCCTAAATTGGAATCAATTGGGATGCAGTGTTTCATGGGATGCACTGCGCTGGAAACCGTCGGTGATTTAAGCAGCCTGAAAGAGATTCCCTCTGAGACGTTTGATGGCTGCACCTCTTTGGTAAGCATCGGCGATTTGAGCAACGTAACCATTATCGGATCATACGGGTTCAACCAATGCAAAAAGTTGACCTCAATTCCGAATCTGGGCAGTTTGGAAAGGGTCGATCAATTTGCCTTCTCCGGATGCGAGTCGCTTGCATTGCTGGGCAATCTTCGCAAGCTAACGAGTTTTGGCTACTCGCCTTTCGTTAACAGCCCTTTCCATAACTGTCCGAACCTTGTCCTGGAAGTCCTGCCGGACTCCGCCGCTGAGCAGTACGCAAAGGATTACAATATGCAGTACACCTACATTACGGAGTGATTCTCACATCGCTTGGTTCTTCGCGGAATCTTGGGGCAACCAACAAGATTCCGTGAAGAGCCTTTTTTGCACCATTTCGTCCACATCCACATCCATGTTGATATGTGCCGTTGGATTTCTCAGAACTAAGAGGCATACCATTTCGACTGTTGCTTCATTTTCCAAGGAAAGTTCTTTCACTTTCTGACCGCTCACTGGAACAGGGAATGCAAACACCATATTCCTGATGCAGCTGCCGTCCTTCTGCTTTTCCAGGTACAGACCAATGCCCAGCCACAAGTACGCACAAATTGATTACTGGGGCACAAGAAGCAACACAGCTCATCTGAAAGTAACTGCTTGAAAATTAGAGTGCACTGTATTATAATTTAGATGTAACATTCTAATTTGAACTATTGGGGGTGCTGCGATGCTGACAAAAGAAGAAATGCCCGCTTGCCCGGTAGCAACTACCGTAGCGCTGATTGGAAGCAAGTGGAAGTTGCTTATCATACGAAATCTGCTGGCCCGTCCGTGGCGGTTCAATGAACTGAAAAAGGACTTGGAGGGAATCAGCCAAAAGGTGCTGACAGACAGCCTGCGCTCGATGGAAGCCGATGGTATCATCACCCGCACGGTTTATCCCGAAGTGCCGCCGAGGGTGGAATATGCGCTGACCGAACTTGGCAAAAGTCTGAAACCCATTTTGGATTCCATGCGGGCATGGGGCGAAGCATATAAGGATAAACACTAAAAACCCGAAGCAGTACCTTTCCAGTGCTGCTTCGGGTTTTCCTTATGTTGAAGTTAAATCATTCCCAAATGCTTCAATCTCGATATGTTTTTCCCTCTTGAAGTTTGGACAATGCACATACCGTCTCCACATGTTCCGTCCCCGGAAACATATCCACCGGCGTTGCCCATTCCGCCCGATACCCGCCGTCCACCAGCACGCGCAAGTCCCTTGCGAGGGTCTCCGGGTTGCAGGAAACGTACACAACCCGCTTTGGTTTCAGCATCAGCAGACTTTGCAGGAACTTCTGGTCACTGCCGGCGCGGGGCGGGTCCATCATCACCACGTCGGGCGCGTTTCCCTCCTTGGCGAGCTTCTGCATGAAGCGCCCTGCGTCGTCGCAGAGGAAGCGCGCGTTCTCCACGCCGTTGCGGCGGGCGTTCTCCTTCGCAT
>ERZ827450.2796-NODE-2796-length-13304-cov-3.166201_pt1 | contig 13304 bp, 9 predicted proteins | sample MGYA00519773_ERZ827450 | MGnify/ENA primary metagenome ERZ827450 (study PRJEB31778, sample SAMEA3449306) | human gut metagenome | biome: human gut; feature: human-associated habitat; material: faeces | place: United Kingdom | collected 2010/2012 ...
CAGATTATTCATAAAATGCGTAATATTCGGCTGGTTACTCATCAGAATCTCTGCCGCCTTTGAAAAGCTTTTATATTTAGCCGCATAATAGAATATGCGATAGTAATCGTATGTAATTTCCATTTGTGTTTCCTCCTTTATCTCGTCATTTGACAGACGAAACTAAGCTAATAGATATATGGCAGCTGTTCCGTATCACTGCGCTCATAATGCTCGCCCGCATTATGAACTTGCTCAAAAGTGGCACTATTCCATATCCGATTTCTATCTCTGAAGAAGAAAGGGGATAGTAATCCAATTTAATCCAGCATTCCTTTAGAGCGTGTTTGAAAAATGCTTTCTGCAAGATGTGCGTTACAATTTGCGGGAGATTTCGCCTGAATGAGGGCGGCGTAGCGGGCTACGTCAACCGAATGAAGGCAAAATATACCGCAAATTGGGGCGTGCAGGTTGCAGGAATGATTTTTCAAACACGCTCTAGTATTTCTATAAACAGAAAACTCTAAACATCTTATCTTGGCAGATGCGGCTTCGGAGCAAGTGCTGGATGCGAGCGCAAAAGCAAACATTCAACACGCAGCGACTATAAAGCAGCTGTCAAAATAGGATGTTTAGAGTTTTCGTCTGTTTATACAAAATGCTGCTTGATTATCGGATTTAATCTCTTTGTTAATATCCCGCTTAAGATTCCGATTAAGATTCCGGCTACGAGTCCAGAAAGGATTAAAATTGGGAGATAGTAGGCTAATGCCTTTGTTTCCAATACAATCATGGCAACGATAATCTGTCCTACGTTGTGGAATATGCCGCCTGCTACGCTTACTCCTACAGAAGAAAACTTCTTTGTTTTCTTTAAGAGTGCCATAACTAGCATACTCATTGCCGCTCCTGCTGCACTGTAGACCATTGCGAATCCGCTTCCAAAGAGGAATCCTGATAATAGGATTCTAAGTACGGAAATCAGGCAGGCTGCAGGGACTCCTACTATATAAAGAAGAAGCATTGTAACAATGTTTGCAAGTCCAAGCTTTACTCCGGGTATTCCAAGATTAATCGGTATAAGCTGTTCAATATATCCTGCTACTAAAGCAAGCGCAAGAAACATTCCATAAAAAGCTGTCTTTTTAGCACTCATATGCTATCTCCCATCTATTTCTTTTCCCATCGTCCGGAAGCACCGCATGGAAGAACAAGTCCATTTGCACTGACAGGAAGACCAACCTCATCTGCACTGACTTTTCCACCATGTTTTTTCGCAACTGCTGTTCCTAACATATAGGAAAGAACGGCAGGCTGTAATCCTGTTGTATAGGAATTAATTAAGAAGAACAGCGGGTCTTTGGAAAGAAGCTTTTCACAAAGACATACTAAAGAATAAATCTTCTCCTCAATCTTCCAAATCTCTCCCTTTGGCCCACGTCCATAAGATGGTGGATCCATAATAATTCCATCGTAATGATTGCCACGGCGGATTTCTCTTTCTACGAACTTCACACAGTCATCTACAAGCCAGCGAATCGGTGCATCACCAAGACCAGAAGCAACCGCATTCTCCTTTGCCCAGGTAACCATTCCTTTTGAGGCATCTACATGAGTTACAGATGCTCCCGCAGCTGCGGCTGCAAGTGTTGCTCCACCAGTATAGGCAAATAAGTTCAATACTTTTACTGGGCGGCCTGCCTTCTTAATCTTATCAGAAAACCAGTCCCAGTTGACTGCCTGTTCTGGGAAAAGCCCTGTATGTTTAAAACTGAATGGTTTTAAATGGAAGGTAAGACTTCTATAATGAATATCCCACTGCTTTGGAAGATCAAAAAACTCCCACTCTCCGCCACCTTTTTTGCTTCTGTGATAATGTGCATTTAAATGTTTCCAGTGTTTATCTTCTTTTTTTGTATTCCAGATTACCTGAGGGTCTGGACGAAGAAGGGTGTATTTGCCCCAGCGTTCCAGTTTTTCACCTTCGCTGCAATCTATAACTTCATATTCTTTCCAGTTATCTGCTAACCACATATTTTTTCCTCGCTTAATTTAAATCTAATTATGAAAATATTCTAATCGCTATAGTTTTCCCTGTCAATAGAAACGAAACTTAAAATACCTTTATTTCAGTTTTTCACACTCTTTTTTCAGAAAATGTACTGCAGCTTCTGCTTCTTTTCTAGTGATTCCTTCTGGTGAATACACCGCTTTCTGGCGAATCCTCATACAAAGATGTAACTTTTTCGGTTCCATTTCTCTGTCAAAGGTACGAAGTCTTTTTTCAAAGGTTCTTACACGATTATCTTTTATTTTTTCTTTTCCATATATTGTTTTACACAAAATATCGTACCAGAACATAACTGCCTGACTATACTTTTGCTGTTTTAAAAGTTTATCTGTTTTATAATTTCGGTATACTTTTTGCAGTCGTTTTCTAAATACAAAAAGCAAAAGACCTGCTATGAAAATAAAGAAACATAGAATATACAGGATTTTATGAACGGTTCTTCCACCTTTACTTTGCTTTGATCGATCCTGCGGAATCTGTTGCGGTGTTTCTACTGTTTTCTTTTCTGATTTCTTTTCTGTTGTCTGTTCTTTTTCCTGTGTTTTTTGTTCCTGCTGTTTTTCTTGTTTCTTCTTATCGTCATTTTCTAAAGATTGATCTGACGAACTTGAATTACTTACCGCAGTTTCCTGTGTCTCATAATACGGTGTTCCCATAATGTTTTCATATTTGGGAGTAACTTCTACCGGAATCCATCCCATTCCATCCAGATAAATTTCCGGCCATGCATGCGCGTATTTTTGTGAAACAGTCACCGTCTCTGCCGTTCCTGCCTCTTTTACCGTTTCCGGTGTAAGAAGGTATCCTTCCACATAACGGGATGGAATTCCATAATAACGAAACATCATTACTGCTGCCGCCGCATACTGCACATCGTATCCTGTTTTTTTATCTTCAAAAAACCATTGGGCAAAATCTTCATCTTCCGAGATACTTCCTGGATTTTCATTATAGGTAATCGATGTTTTCATGAAGCTTTTTACCCGGTTTATAATTGCTAATACCGATAGATTACTTTGAAGACTCCCTTCTGTTGCAGAAGAAATCAATGTTTTTGTTTCTTTATTTAAGAAAAGACATGTTGCATTTACATATTCTTTATAGCTTTCCGTCATTTTTTTTGAGGAAAGATTCTTATCCTCCGTCTTAATATTGGTAGACGATTTCAACTTTCCAGCCATTGTTTCCATTGCTTTAAAAGAATATTCTCCTGCTCCTTTTATTCCAGAAGCGAATATATTCTCTGTTTTATTAATCGCTGCCGTCCCTTCTTCTTCATATATTGTTGGTAAAACAGCACTCTCATAAGGAAGATAAAGATACTTTCGATTCGCCCCTACATTTTTTACAGATAAACTGTAAAGAGACGGATCTGTTTTCCCTTCCGAAAGCTTTTTCTGCCTTACAAAATGATACATTACTGTATTTCCGTAAAATTCTTTATTATGAAGCCATAATAAAGATTCGTATGCCTCCCGGTCAGAAGCTGCAAGCATACTCCTGTCTGAGCCAAAAATATTCCAGTTATTTGTACTTGCTTTCCAACAATTATTCTCATAAGTTGTTCCAACAAATCCTTTCAGATAATAACTGTTTTTCTTATAAATATTTACTTTAAGAGCCTCTTCACCTGTCCGCTTCATCTTCTTTGCCTTTGTAAGCTGACCTTCCGGAAGAACAGATACATCCTCTTTATATCGTTCTTTATTCCACTTCTTTTGAATTGCCGACATCTGTCCGGTATTTGTCATTCCTGAGAAAGTTCCTAAAAGAAGTAAAATAATAAGAATTGAAGTTCCAAGTACTCCTCCCCAAAAAGACGGAGCAAAGAAAAAGAAACAAAAAATGAGAAAGCTTAACACTGCAAACAATTCTGGCCGAACTCCCCATACAAAAAATGGAAAAGCAAAGCAGATCGCTACGGTAAAAAATAAAATACAAGGCTGGACTTTCCACAACAATGCCATAAAAAGAATAAGCCACAAAGTTATCCCCAATATTCCGACAACAAATGGAAAAAACTCCACATTTCCTGTCTGCATATCTACCGATGTATTTTGAATTATACGATGAAAAATATTTTTGCTCTGTCCATAATCTGCCAGATAATCAAAGACTGTTCGGGAGAAAATCAATAAAGCTCTTCGAATATTCTCCATAGAAAGAATGAAAAATGGAACAAAAAAATACAAACCGCTTATAAAAACCGTAAAACCTTTTCCAACAGATATCCCAACGAAATACAATAATATAAAAAAGGCTGCCCCGATAAAAAGAGCAACACCTGCTGTATCCATTTCAAAACGATCGGCAGCATACCAGATAAAACATAACAGCGCAGCAAGCCACACATACCCGGCCCGCATCATTTCTGCCCAGCCAAATCCACTCTGATGATTCAATTTTTTAATGTGAAATGAGTTTTTATGCTCCATAATCTACACTCCTGTACGCTGTCAAAATCCGATCAATATCCTCTCCCATGGTTTCTGCCGAAAAAATATACGGTACTAACGCTTCCCCTTCTTCTTTTCTTGCTTCCCGTCGTTCTAATAATAAAGTCAGGTTCCAGTCATCGAAAACTGCCTGTTTCTCGTTCCAATACTCTGTAATATAAATCACTTCTGAAAACTGTTCTTTTCTTTCTTTTTCAAAAGAATCTATCGTTGCATTCCCCTGAGAAAAAAACATACTTTGAAATACATGGGCATACACTTCTTCCAACTGCATTGCATTTGCCACATTGTAAAAATTCCATCCATCGGTCTTTTTATCCCACCAACAAAGACAATGCTTCTGTCCTTCCTGTGCCATATGCTGTGAAATAGAAAAAAATGCTTCTAACAACCCGTCAATCATAGCAGCATCCAGCTTTTCTACCCTTGTTTCGAGAAAAATAAGTGGCATCCGCATCATAGGAACTTCCACTTCTTTTACCATATATTCATCTGTTTTTCCTGTTAGCTTCCAGTGAATTAACTTCATGGAATCTCCATCAACATACGGACGGATTCCAAAATATTCCCCCGGACCATTTCCCTTTTTACCACTTTGTTCCTCATCAAAAAAAGAACAGGCAGCTCCGCTGTTTTGTACTGGAAAATGCAGTTCCGTTGTTTGTGGCAGAATCATTACCACCTTCTCCTGATTTACATATGTTACCTTTTTCATACATCCAAAAAAGCTGTACAGTTCCACCCGCAAAATCGTGATTTCCAAAAATCCCATATATTCCGAATCTATAACAAAAGCAGCCGCACCATTTTTTCGTCCCGCTGCCCTGATATTCATAGAAAATATTTCCTGTTCCCCACTAATCGTCTTCTTTACCTGTAAAAAAACTTTCCCAGATAAAACAGGGAACACTCCTGTATTGCTGATACAAAGTCGTCCGGTAATTTTTTCTTCCTTTTGCGCATAGGCAGGAATAATCAGATGAGTAGAAACTTCTTTTGGAAGATAAAGATTATAAATGACAGCCACCAGCAACATAATTCCTAATGCCATCCCGGCAATCTTCCCTGTTGTTCCAGAAAGAAAAATGACTAACGCAATCCACAGTAACAGACAGACAATCCCGCTAATTCGATTCATCCATAATCTTTTTCGGGTCATCTTCTTCCTCCTGCCGCTCTTCGATCTGGCACATGTACAGTGGCACAAATTTCATCCATAATCTTATCCACATCTTTCCTCGATAACCTTGCTCTTGACTTTAATACCAGACGATGACGGAAAACATCTTTTACAACATCCTGAACATCTTCCGGCACAACATAATCTCTGCCAGCCAAAAATGCACTCGCTTTTGCCATTCTGCACAAGGCCAGAGATCCTCTTGGGCTGACACCCAGCTGAATCATATCATGTCTTCGTGTCGCATCAGAAAGCATTGCAATATACTGATAGATTAAAGAAGAAACCTTAATCTCATTCACTTCCTTTTGCATAGAAAGTAATTCTTCTTTTGAGATAACCTCATTCACATCATCTAATGGATCACTCACCTTTCTCTGACTCATCAGAATCATTTCTTCCTTTATTGTTGGGTATCCCATAGATAAAAGAACCATAAAACGATCCATCTGCGACTCCGGAAGCATCTGCGTACCCGCAGAACCAAGCGGATTTTGCGTTGCAATAACAAAAAATGGTTCCTGTATATTTCTTGTCACACCATCTACCGTTACCTGTCCTTCTTCCATAACCTCCAAAAGTGCTGACTGCGTTCTACTTGAAGTACGGTTAATTTCATCTGCCAGCAGAAGGTTCGTCATAACTGCTCCCTGACGGTATTCAAACTTTCCATTTTCCTTATTATAATAGTAGAAACCGACCACATCCGATGGCATGACGTCCGGTGTAAACTGTATTCTTCGATAAGAAAGTCCCAAAGCCTTTGAAAAAGCCAGCGCCATCGTTGTCTTTCCCACACCAGGTACATCCTCAAGCAAAACATGTCCACCAGAGAGAATCGTCATCCACACCTTACGGATGACCTTTTCTTTACCAATAATTACTTTATTCACTTCTTCTATAATCAAATTCGCTTTATTCAAAAAATGCTCCTTTCCTGCTGGGACGGCAAAACTGAATTTTATACACAGATTACTGTCCATTATAACACGAAAAAGTTTTTTTGATATAGTAATTTATCTGATAGACAAAATCTGGAAAAGTTTTTAATACAATATTCTAAATATCACGAATAATATCACAGCCTTTCCTACAAGCATTGGTAACCATAGCTTTCCCAAAAAACCATTATGTGTGTTTTGCTTTGGACATTTTCCGATACATTTTCCACAGGAGAAACATTCACCGGATGTCGCATTATCCCCTTCTTTATCCGATGGTATCTCAAGGTTTGCCGGACATACTAAATTGCACGCTTTACAGTTTGGAATACAGTTTTCTCTGTTTCGTTTGATTACAGAAAATGGTAACACCGGCATCAGGGAAAATACTGCTCCCATTGGGCATAAGAAACGACAGAAAAATCTTGGTTCCAATGCCATTCCTGCTGTAACCAATAAAAAGAGACCTGTTCCTATAAGGCTGTCTGCCATCTTCAACTGATGGAAACGGGAAAATGCACTGAACGGACTATGTACAGCAACGGCACTACTGTAACCTTTTATGCAAAGAAGCAGGACAACAAGCAGGACAACATATTTTAAATACCGGAGTATCTTTCCCGCTTTTGAAAAACATTTCAACGGTTTCTTTTTTCTTTTTTTGCGAATCATAGATGAAATAAAATAAACGAAATCCCCCCAGGTTCCAAATGCACAGGCAAATCCACAGAAAAATCGTCCAAACACAATGGTAAAGACCAGTAATACCACAAGTGTCTGTACAAAGGAATTCCACTGCAGACTTGCACGCTGTGTAATTTGTTCTACAATTAATTTTATTCCGGTAAATGCAGTGGAAAATAACGCTGGATAGATGATAAAAAATACTGCCCGTATCATCACTTCTATGATTGTCTGCACCGATATTTTTTTCTTTTTCTTCATTATTTAGCTGCTCCTTCTAATGCCTGTCCTACTGCATTCTTTATTCCTGTAGATGAATAGGTTGCTCCGCTTATTGTATCAACCTCTGTCGTCTGCTTATCAAGTATTGTCTTCACAATATCTTTTGCCATTGATAAATAAGCCTCATCTTCCCCACTTGCTTCTATAATATCTATCGCACTAATTTTCTTCCCGGATACCGTTACTTTTACTTTAATTTCTCCGCCAAATCCCTGCGAACTTCCAGTATATGTTCCATCTTTATACGTTCCTGCCTGACCGGCAGATGCACCATCGGTCCCTAACTTTCCAGAATTTTTTGCCGCTTCAAGAATATCCTCTTTTTCTCCTTGAAGCTGATTTACCTGGCTTTTTAATTCTGCAATTGTGGCTTCTTTATCACGACTGTAAATCACAGCCTGATATCCTGCTAAAAGCCCCAGAACGAGAATAAGATCAAATAAACGGATTAAAAAGTTTTTATATTTCATTCGTTGTCCCTTCTAAAATGCTTTCTATTGTCTTTTATAAATTTTCTTACTATATTTAAGTATTCAAATAACTTTTTCTTAAATAAACGCAAAAGCTACTCTCTTTAAAATTACTTCTTTGCCGCATTAAATGCCTTCTGGCATGCATCTTTGATTGCTTTAGAAGAACAGGTGGCTCCTGCCACAGTATTTACACCGTCTGCATTTCCATTTGCTATAATTTTAGAAACCATTCCTTTCTTTGCATCGTTTGTATATGCTTTATTCGTTGAATTTGTATTTGCGGTAATATTAGAAATTTCTGTAATTTTATCTTTTTTAATTGTGATATCCATGGAAATCGTATACGGATCAAAATCCTCATCTTCATCCGGCTCGCAGGTTATGCTTACTTTGTATGTTCCATTTTTGTAGTTTTTCCCTTCGTCTGGATTTTCTGTTGTTTCTTCTTTTTTCTCTGTAGTCGTTTCCTCTTTCTTTTCCGTTGTTGTCTCTTCCTTTTTTTCTGTGGTCGTTTCCTCTTTCTTTTCTGTTGTCGTCTCTTCCTTTTTCTCCGTTGTTGTCTCTTCTTTCTTTTCCGTAGAAGAACTGTTTTTCTTCGCCTTTGATAAAGCATCATTTACCGCATTAAAAATAGCATGGGAACTGTACGTTGCTCCACTGACAGCATCTACTCCGCTTGTTCCGTTTTTAGAGACAATAAGTGATGGAAGATTCTTAATCTCATCTCTGCTCATAAACTGTTTCAGGTTGGTTCCTTTTGCTGTAGAAGAAATCTCCACCGCAGAAATCTTTCCATTTTTAATCGTTACATTTGCCGTTACACTATATTCCTTAAACTGCTCTCCCGAACAGGCCGCACTTCCGGTATAGGTGCCGTCTTCATACCCTTCTGCCGGTGCTGCAATATTATTGTTGTTATTATTGCTGTTAGAACCACTGTTTTTTTTCTTATTTTTTTTATTTTTCTTCTTTTTCTTTTTCGTACTGCTTTTTCCTGTTTCTGCCTTTGAAAGAGCATTTCTTACTGCGGTAATAATTCCATTGGAACTATAGGTTGCTCCGGATGCCACATCCACATTTGTAGTCTGTCCGCTGATCATCTTTGGGATAATTCCTTTTGCCTTACTAAAATAGGAAGCAGTTTCTCCTGATGCGCTTGTTACATCGATCGCGCTGATTTTTCCATCTTTTACTGTTACTTTTACAGAAATAGTTCCACCAAATCCTTTGCCCGAACCAGTGTAAGTTCCATCCTTCCATGTACCGGATTCACTTACTTTAGAAACACTCGGAGCCGAACCACCTGCATTACCTGCGTTCGCTGCTGCCGCTGTCGCATTATTAGACTCCGGTGTTCCGCTGTCCGCTGCCCCTGTCAGGGCATTTTTTACTGCACCGATAATTCCATTTGAACTGTATGTTGCTCCGGACACGACATCTACATCTGTACTCTGTGCCGTAAGCATCTCATCAATAACCCCTTTTGCACGCTGAAAGAAAGAATCCGTCTCACCTGGAGCACTGACAACATCAATCGCTGTCATCGTCTTTTTGCTTACAGTAACATTTACTGTAACTTTTCCGCCATATCCGTTTGCAGAACCTTTATACGTTCCATCTTTTACATCAATAGCCCCCTTCTTTCCCTTCTTTGTTGTATTCTTTTTCGTTGTTTCTGCCGTTGCTGCCCTACTTTCCTTCGCAAGCGCTTCCTTAATCTGACTGATGTCTTCTGTCTCTGAAGCTTCATACTTTTTTGCCTGTGGGGTTTTGTATCCGGTAAGTACTGTCACCATAAGAACCGCCAGGCAAACCGCCGGAATTATCGCTGTAATTCCTTTCACACCTAAAACCTTATCACCAAGACTTTTAAATTTTTCAACATATTTTTTCCACTTTTCTCTCATCATATCTCCCTTTCTTTTTGAATGTATTCTTGTATTCCTGTACTCTTGTATTCTTATATTCTCGAAATCTTTTTGTACTTGATTTTATGAGAAATTTTTTGTATCATTATTTTTTTATTATCGTAAAATCAGACTCACTGGTAAAATACTCTGCGAGTCCCTCTGAAACTAGAATGCTTCCGTCATCTTTTACAAGAATCGTGTCAAACTCATCACTGTGTTCTTTCCAGTATTTCTGTGCTTTTTCCGGTCCCATAATGAATAATGATGTGGACAAACCGTCTGCAAGTGTTCCGTCATCTGATACGATCGTAACAGACGTCAGACCATTATTTGCCGGATATCCATTAGCCGGATCAATAATATGATGATATGTTTTTCCATCCTGCTTAAAATAACGCTCATATCCCCCAGAAGTAATCACTGCCTTATCCTTTATAGAAAGCACTCCAATATAACTTCCCGTATCTGCCGGATTCTCAACCGCCACTCTCCAGTCAGAACCATCTGGCTTTCCGTTTAGTGTCTGCACATTACCGCCAAGACTGATCACTGCACTCGAAATCCCATTTTCTTTAAAAATATCCATTACTTTTGAAGAAGTATATCCTTTCGCAATTCCACCAAGGTCAATCTTCATTCCTTCCTTATTTAAAGTGACCTCCTGTTTTTTTTCATCATATAAAACGTGATCTGCTCCCATCAGTCCCCTTAACTTCTTCAGCTCTTTCTTTCCGGGAACACGATAGTTCTCCGTCGGGAACCCCCACGCCTGCATAATCGGATAAATCGTAATGTCAAACACTCCATTCGTGCTGTCATAAATCTCTTTTGAGCGCTTAATCAGATATCCTGTTGTTTCTGATACCGAACCTTTTCCATTCTTATTAATCTGCGAAACTTCACTGCTGTCAATCCCCGTAGAAACAAGCTGTTCAATATTGTTAATCTCATCAACCGCCTCATCCAACGCTTTCTTAGCATTCTTTCCGTAAGCCGTTAAAGTCATATACGTATCCATCGCAAAAATATCTCTTGATTCTGATTTGTCCTCTTCATTTTGATTCTTACTATTTGTATCCGCTTCTGCCTGTGTTGTCTGCTCCACAGCCTTTCTACTATCATTCTTACTTTTCTCTGTATCTACTGATGTTCCACATCCGGAAAGCATTCCTGCAGTGAACACAGTGGCCAGTAACATCGCAACTGCTTTTTTTCTAAAATTTATCACAACAATCCTCCATTATCTTGAAACTTACTTTTATTAGTTCTTTCTAACTTTATACATTATATAGAAAATATTCTGACAATGCAATTTTTTTATAAATAAGTGAGAACTTTTTTCATTAATATATATATAGTTTGACACAACTAATAATAGTATACTATTATATTTTTCGTTAGAATAAGCTAACTCAAATACCAATTATAATATAAGGAGGAACTTATGAGAAACAAATTACTTGTAGCAGGTACTCTTGCTCTTGCAATGACTTGTACTACTGTATTTTCCAGTATTACTCCAGCAGTTGTAAAAGCAGCAAGTGTATCTACAGTACAGACACAGACAGCAGAAAATAGTGATGACTACGTTTACTGCTATGCAGGCCTGACATGGGCTGAATATTGGAAGGCTGAAGGAGTTTGGGCAGCCGGAGATACCACTTCTTCTGATACAGCTGATTCACACGGTGAAAAAGATAAAGGTGCCTTTGATGCAGTAACAAGAGCTACTGTTAATCACGGACTTCACCGCGGAAGTTATCAGTGTACTGCGATTATTGAAGGTGAAAAGGGAACTTATAATATATCTCACTGGACAGATGCTAATACTGCAATCCTCACTAATGGAGAAAAAATCACCTTTACTAGGGGCGCAATCAAAACCAGTGATGGCACTGAAGATACTATGAAAGATTATAAAGTTTATGGTCTTAAATATGTACCTGTTGCAGTAAAGTCTTCTGATTTTGAAGCTTTCAAAGCAAAATATTCCGTTGTAGAAAATAACGGTACCTTAATTGGCGGCTATGGAGAAAAAAATCTACAGGCTTATAACAACGTTACTGCATCTGTTGATAAGGATACCAATGGCCTAAAGACTGCCGAAAAGCAGAGTGATGGTTCCTTCACATTTACCCAAAGAAGTAACGGCTCTTCTTCTGGTATTAAAGATAAGACTCTTAAAACTGCTGATTTAAACAATATGGGAGCAACTGTAAAGGATGCAAGCGGTAGCTACGGTGAATTTCTTCGTGTAGATTTCACAAAAAATTACGGCGATCTTGGCGCTAATATGCAGGCTGTAAAATGGACCTACTATGGAAATGACAGCACACGTTCTAAGGCACTTGCCACTTACGGAACAAAGTTTGCTGCTGATAACTGGATGCATAAAAGTATGGGAATCCAGTTAGGTCTTACAAATTCTATTCGCTGCCAGCTTCCAAAAGGATATGACGGAACTGGCTACTGGAGTTTAACCATTTATGCTCTTGGATACGCTGATTCTACATATAACTTTGAAGCTACTGATGCAAACATTGTAAAACCTGACACAAATGCTGGCGATACAACTGAGTTAAACAAACTTGTTTCTTCTGTGGAAGAGTTAAAGAAATCAGATTATACAGAAAAAAGCTGGAATAGCTTCGAAACAGAATTAAATGAAGCAAAAGACATTTTAGCAAAAGAGACTCCTACTCAGGCAGAAATCAATGAAGCAGTTGAACATCTTACAGCCGCTAAAAATGCTCTTGATAAATATGAATACGGAACAGCGAATCTTTCTTATGCAGACTTCTATTACGGAGAATTAAATGACGTAAAAGAGGATACTACTTTAGACCTCACTTCTGATAAAGCCGCTTCTTATCGTGAAAGTGGTATGTATGATGCAGTAAGTAGTGCAACAACTAATAAATATAAATCTTTCTTCTCCAGTACGTATTCAGAAGATAATGCAAACGGACAGGGTGGCTCTATTATCGGTATGAAAGACGTAAATATCGCTGTTCCAACTTCATTATATGAAAATGCGAAAAAGGCTATTTCCGAAAACAAAGAATGCAGCAACAAATTATTGGAAATTATTGGTTCTATGAAATTATCTGATAATGCACCATCTGAATATAAAATCTTAAATGGTGATGGTACTTTGACAGCTATGAAATCTGAGGTTACCGAAGATACTTCTGATACACTTACTATCAAAACACAGTCTTCCTACGGACAATATGAAGTAGATCCTGTAACTTCTGAAAACAGCCCTCTTTCTAATTTAAGTGCTAAAGATTCCTTACTTGGTATCATCGTTGAAGACGAAGATGGC
>ERZ827450.2800-NODE-2800-length-13277-cov-10.400166_pt1 | contig 13277 bp, 8 predicted proteins | sample MGYA00519773_ERZ827450 | MGnify/ENA primary metagenome ERZ827450 (study PRJEB31778, sample SAMEA3449306) | human gut metagenome | biome: human gut; feature: human-associated habitat; material: faeces | place: United Kingdom | collected 2010/2012 ...
CGCAACGGTCAGTTCCACCGTACCCAAACTCGCAGCAAAGTGTCCCGGATTGCAAGAAAGTTCCTGAATGATGTCTTGTCTTAATTCCTTACATATCTCCGGAAGTTGTTCCACGCTCAATTTGCGCAAATCCTCCGGATAAGAAATGGAATTTAGCAAGTTATATGTTGTTGACTCTGTTTTCATCACTGTACTGAAGATTACAAAATGCAAAAATAGCAAAAGAAAACGGATGGCTGTATCATTTTGTCTGTTTTTTGTTTTGCCGCTTGTCTTTTGCGGGAATTTGTCCGGACGTTTTCGCCTCTTTTAACAGAAATACTTTCCCTTTGCGAAGCGAGTTTACCGGATTGGCGTACGGGATATGTCCGACACCCGGGTCTTGGTATGTCCGACACCCGGGTCTTGGCATGTCTGACATCCGGGTCTTGGTATGTCTGACATCCGGGTCTTGGTATGTCTGACACCCGGGTGTCAGACACGGTGTTCTTGCATACGCGGATATGTATAGTTGCCTGAAGAAGCAACGGAGCATGTCCTTTGCGGTTTTTAGAAGGTGCTTTTCCGGTTTTTGCAGTATTTCTTTGTATCTTTGCAGCTCCATTGAATTAAGTTACGTATGAACTTCATTACTCCTGTCGAACTTCCCGCCCATCTGCCTTGCTTGCGGCATACGGACCACTTGCTGCTGCTGGGCTCCTGCTTTGCAGCCAATATGGGCGCAAGGTTTACCGAAGCGAAATTTTCCTGCGATGTCAATCCTTACGGCGTACTTTATAACCCTCTGTCCATATCCGCCGCTTTGCGTGAAATCGTATTTGGGAAAGTGTATGGTAAGGAAGACCTGTTTTTCTTTCGCGATTGCTGGCATAGTCCCATGCATCACGGAGATTTCTCGTCACCGTTGGCAGACGAAACGTTGAAGAGAATCAACGGACGGATTGCCGGTGCGCATGAACAGATTTTCCGTTCGGCGTGTTTGCTGCTGACTTTCGGCACATCCTGGGTGTACGAACAAAAAAATACAGGGCGTATCGTGGGCAACTGCCATAAGCTGCCCGAGAAGGAGTTTACCCGCAGGCGGCTGACAATAGATGAAATTGTGTCGGACTATGTTTCGCTGCTATCGGGGCTGCTGGCGCGCAACTCCGGATTGAAAGTGATATTTACCGTCAGCCCTATCCGCCATGTACGCGAAGGCATGCATGCCAATCAGCTCAGTAAGTCCGTCTTGCTGCTGGCTGTAGACAGACTGCAAGCTGCTTTTCCGGAGAATGTATTCTATTTTCCCGCCTATGAATTGGTTTTGGATGAATTGCGGGATTACCGCTTCTACGCTGAAGATATGGTGCATCCCTCCGAAGTGGCTGTGCAGTATGTGTGGGAACGCTTCTCGTCCGCCTGTTTTTCGTCGGAGACGTTACAGATCATAGAAGAAAGTGAAAATATACGTAAGGCATTGGCACACAAGCCCTTTCATCCCGGTTCTGAGGAGTATAAGCGTTTTTTAGGACAAATTGTGTTAAAAATAGACCGACTTAACGGAAAATACCCGTACTTAGACTTCCAAAAGGAAAGAGAATTATGTCATACACGATTGAAGATATAGCTCGCATCATCGGCGCGCGGCGGATAGGGGATAGGCCTGCCGCTATCGACTGGTTGCTTACAGACAGCCGTTCCCTGAGTTTTCCCGAAGAAACACTGTTTTTTGCCTTGCCTACAAAGCGGAATGACGGTACCCGTTATATCCGTGATTTGTATGCGCGCGGCGTACGTAATTTTGTGGTCAGCGAAGAGAGGCTGAATGAGGTTGGAATCGGAGAACCGAAAGTTGAAGACGCCGCACGGCAGGAAACTGTGGATACTGCTGCGATGCAGCCGGCTTTCAACTTACTGGTCGTTCCCAACCCGTTGAAAGCCTTGCAGAAACTGGCAGAGCAACATCGGGACCGGGTTCAGATTCCTGTTATCGGCATTACAGGCAGCAACGGAAAAACCATTGTGAAGGAGTGGTTGCATCAGTTACTTAGCCCGGATCGTTGCATCGTTCGCTCTCCACGCAGTTATAATTCGCAGATTGGAGTCCCACTTTCTGTGTGGCAACTTTCTGAAGAAGCCGAACTGGGTATTTTCGAAGCCGGCATTTCCGAGATGGGGGAGATGGGAGCTTTGAAACGAATGATTAAGCCTACCATTGGTATTCTGACCAATATCGGTGGTGCCCATCAGGAAAACTTCTTCTCCTTGCAGGAGAAATGCATGGAAAAGCTGACGCTTTTCAAAGACTGTGATGTCGTGATTTACAACGGTGATAACGAGTTAATCAGCAATTGTGTCGCAAAATCAATGCTGACGGCGCGTGAGATTGCCTGGAGCCGTACCGACATTGAACGCCCGTTGTATATCAGCCGTGTGACCAAGAAAGAAGATCATACCGTTATATCTTATCGTTATCTGGAGATGGATAATACTTTCTGTATCCCTTTCATCGATGACGCTTCCATTGAAAATGCACTGAATTGTCTGGCAGCTTGTCTTTACCTGATGACACCTGCCGACCAGATAACCGAGCGGATGGCCCGTCTCGAACCGATTGCCATGCGTCTGGAGGTGAAAGAAGGAAAGAATAACTGTGTACTGATTAATGATAGCTATAATTCAGACTTGGCATCATTGGATATTGCTCTCGATTTCCTTGTACGCCGCTCGGAAAAGAAAGGCTTGAAACGGACACTTATCCTGTCGGATATACTGGAAACCGGACAAAGTACCGCTACGCTTTATCGGCGTGTGGCACAATTGGTGCAGAGTAAAGGTATTAATAAACTGATTGGAGTAGGGCAGGAGATATCTTCTTGTTCCGCCCGTTTTAATGATGATCTCGAACGCTATTTCTTTCCTAACACAGAAGCACTCCTTGCATCCAATATACTCAAATCGCTTCATTCGGAAGTGATTCTGGTGAAAGGTTCCCGCGTGTTCAACTTTGATCTGGTATCCGAAGCCCTCGAATTGAAGGTACATGAAACCATTCTTGAAGTAAATCTCGGAGCGATGGTAGCCAACTTGAACCATTACCGTTCTATGCTTCTCCATCCGGAAACAAAGATGATCTGTATGGTGAAAGCATCAGCATACGGAGCCGGTTCGTATGAAATTGCCAAGAGTTTACAGGAACACCATGTCGATTATCTGGCCGTAGCCGTTGCTGACGAAGGTTCCGAACTCCGCAAGGCAGGCATTACCGCCTCTATTATCATTATGGACCCGGAACTTACTGCATTCAAAACCATGTTTGATTATAAACTGGAACCGGAAGTCTATAATTTCCATTTGCTCGACGCACTCATCAAAGCTGCGGAGAAAGAAGGAATCACCAACTTCCCCATTCATGTGAAACTTGATACAGGTATGCACCGTTTGGGCTTTGCGGTAGAGGATATTCCATTGCTTATCCGTCGACTGAAGAATCAGAGCGCGGTGATTCCCCGTTCGGTATTCTCTCATTTTGTAGGAAGTGATTCGTCACAGTTCGACGCTTTCACCCGCGGACAGATTGAATTGTTCGAGAAAGGTTCGCAAGAATTACAGGCCGCTTTCTCTCATAAGATTCTTCGTCATATATGTAATACGGCAGGAATCGAGCGTTTCCCCGAAGCACAGTACGATATGGTGCGCTTGGGAATCGGACTTTATGGAGTCAGCCCGATAGACAATTCGATAATACATAATGTAAGTACGCTCAAGACCACCATCCTTCAGATCCGGGATGTTCCCCAAGAAGATACGGTAGGATATAGCCGGATGGGCCATTTGGTACGCCCTTCCCGCATTGCAGCTATTCCTATCGGTTATGCGGATGGACTGAACCGCCACTTGGGACGTGGCAACGCCTATTGCCTGGTGAACGGAAAGAAAGCTCCTTATGTGGGGAATATCTGTATGGACGTTTGCATGATTGATGTGACGGATATTGATTGTCGGGAAGGCGATCAGGCTATCATCTTCGGTGATGATCTGCCGATTACGGTGTTGTCTGATAAGCTGGAAACGATCCCTTATGAAGTGTTGACAAGTATATCGACACGGGTGAAACGGGTATATTATCAGGATTAATTCACCACAGATTACACGGATTCACACAGATTGAAGAGAATATATAGTAGCAATAAATCGAAAGATAAGCTATAAATCTGTGTGAATCCGTGTAATCTGTGGTGAAAATGATTATATTTGCAGCAACTATTAAAAACCTCTTATATCAAATAAACTTATGACAAACTTATTATTGTTAGGCTTTTTGCCCAGTGGTTCCGAATGGATTATTATCGCTTTGGTTATCCTTCTTCTTTTTGGTGGAAAGAAAATTCCTGAACTGATGCGCGGATTAGGCAAAGGCGTAAAGAGCTTCAAAGACGGTGTAAACGAAGCGAAAGATGAAATAAACAAGGCTAAAGACGAGTTGGACAAACCAGTAGATCCTTCTAAGAACTAAAAGAGCACAACATACGGATGGCAGAAATGACCTTTTGGGATCATTTGGACGAATTGCGTAAGGTACTTTTTCGGGTAGTTGGAGTTTGGTTTGTATTGGCAATAGGCTATTTTATTGCTATGCCCTACCTCTTCGACCATGTAATACTTGCGCCTTGCCACAATGATTTCATATTCTACGATTTATTACGGCATATCGGTAAAACATTTGATTTGACCGATGACTTCTTCACGCAACAATTTTATGTGAAGCTGGTCAATATCAACTTGGCTGCTCCTTTCTTTATTCACATGTCGACAGCATTTTGGATGTCGGTGGTGACGGCTATGCCTTATATCTTTTTTGAAATATGGCGTTTCATCAATCCCGCCCTTTATCCGAATGAGAGAAAGGGCGTGCGTAAAGCATTGACTATCGGAACACTGATGTTCTTCATCGGTGTACTGTTGGGCTACTTTATGGTTTATCCGTTGACTCTCCGTTTCCTTTCTACTTATCAGTTGAGTTCGGAAGTGGAGAATATCCTGTCGCTCAATTCTTATATCGACAATTTTATGATGCTGATTCTCTGCATGGGATTGGCTTTTGAACTTCCATTGGTTACATGGTTGCTTTCTTTAATGGGAGTGGTCAACAAGTCCTTCCTGCGGAAATACCGCCGTCATGCGGTTGTCATCATAGTGATAGCTGCTGCTATTATTACTCCGACGGGAGACCCGTTCACCTTGAGTGTTGTCGCTATTCCGCTTTATCTGTTGTACGAGATGAGTATTTTGATGATAAAGGACAAGAAGAAAACAGAAGAGGAAGTTGAAGATGAAGCTGGAGATGAAGTTGCCCTGTCCGAAGAGTGAAGCGATAGAATCTTATGAAATCCTTTTAGCAGTTTGCCGGACGGAAGATGCTTATCTTGCCGTAGGATATAAGCAAATGCGCGACTTGCTGGAGCGTATTTGTCGCGCGCAAATGCAAAACGAAAGCTTACAGATGACCGACCTTTCCGCACGAATCAGTTTTGTGGCGGCTAAGGTCGGTCTCTCTGTTGCAGAGCAGAACCGGCTGCATACTTTCCGGCTCACTTCGAATGCTATCCTGAACCGCCAGCAGGAGCCCAACCGGGAACAACTCTTGCGCGATGCGAAAACATTAGCTTTCTTTATTCGTAAACTCCTGGAAGAGGATATTCCCTTGGAACTATACCGGCTACTTCCGCGTGCGGATGCCACCTACCTGGTTGCGCCTCCTGCCCGCGAACGGGTGCAGCGAATGCGTGTCTGCTTCCAGTATGCCGATGAGCAATATTTGTATGTGACTCCCTTGGACGAAGTCTCGGAGAAACCATATTTAGTTCGTTATAATATCCCTCAAATCAATGAAGAGTTTGCAGAAACGTGCAAACTGCTTTGGCGTCATGCCCAGGTCAATTTATTGGATGTTGCAGTGGATGAGGCGGGAATCCTGACTCCTTCTTTCATTGTACTCGAACCGGATTATTTACTTGACATCAGTTCTTTGGCAGAGTGTTTTCGTGATTACGGGCATCATCCGGCCAATTATTTTCTTTCCCGTCTTCAACCGATCGAAAATGCCCGGCCTCTGTTGCTGGGAAATATAGCCAATCTTTTCCTGGACGAATGGATTCATGCGAAGAGTGAAGACATAGATTATCGTACCTGTATGCAGAAAGCCTTCCGGCGTTATTCTATTGAGCTGGCTGCCTGTTCCGATTTGCGCGACAAAGAGAAAGAACGCCAATTCTTTGAGGACTGCAAACTGCACTTCGATCATATTCGTGAAACGGTCAATGATACCTTTCATGCAGCCGGTTATGAACTGGACAAGACGGATGCCGTGCTCGAACCGTCTTATATTTGTGAAGCACTCGGACTTCAGGGACGTCTCGACTATATGCAGCGAGATATGTCTTCTTTCATAGAAATGAAATCCGGCAAGGCGGATGAATACGCTATTCGGGGCAAGGTAGAGCCGAAGGAGAATAATAAAGTACAGATGTTACTTTATCAAGCAGTCTTGCAATATTCGATGGGAATGGATCACCGGAAAGTGAAAGCCTATTTGCTTTATACCCGTTATCCGCTCCTTTATCCCTCCCGTCCTTCGTGGGCGATGGTACGTCGGGTGATTGACTTGCGTAACCGCATTGTGGCCGATGAATATGGCGTCCAATTACGCAACAGTCTGGAATATACGGCACAAAAACTGGAAGAAATCAATGCCTCCACCTTGAATGAACGAGGATTGAAAGGACGTTTTTGGGAAACATATCTGCGTCCTTCTATTGATAACTTTCAATCGAAACTGAAAGCTCTTTCTCCACTGGAAAAGAATTACTTCTATGCGGTGTACAACTTCATTACAAAGGAACTTTATACCTCAAAATCCGGTGATGTGGATTATGAAGGACGTACCGGGGCAGCTTCTTTATGGCTTTCTACATTAGCGGAGAAATGCGAGGCCGGAGAAATCATCTATGATTTGAGAATAAAGGAGAATCATGCTGCCGATGAACATAAAGCCGGACTTACTTTTTCTTTCTTTAAAAAGGAAAAGGCTGGGAAAACTTTGTTGAATGAGTCTGCCGTAAATGACATTACCGGAGATAAAGCTATTGGAAATGATATTACCGGAAATGAAGCCTCTGCAAGTAAGACTGTCAGAAGTGAAGCTCTTGAAACAGAGACTTCTCTTCCTAATTTCCGTCAAGGCGACGCCATTATCCTTTATGAACGTAACCGCGATACAGATAACGTTACCAATAAAATGGTTTTCAAGGGCAATATCGAGTACCTGACAGAAAACGAAATAAGTATCCGCTTACGTGCTACCCAGCAGAATCCATCCGTACTTCCTGCCGAAAGCCTTTATGCGATAGAACATGATACAATGGATACAACATTCCGCTCGATGTATCAGGGGTTATATATTTATCTTTCTGCAAGGAAGGAGCGGCGTGACTTATTGTTGTCACAGCGTCCTCCTCGGTTTGATGAATCATTGGATTCCATGATTTCCCGTTCGGAAGACGATTTTACGCGAATCGCCCTGAAAGCAAAAGCCGCACAGGATTATTTCCTTCTTATCGGGCCTCCGGGAACAGGCAAAACTTCATGTGCCCTGAAGAAAATGGTAGAGACTTTTCATGCAGATAAAGATGCGCAGATTCTTTTGCTTTCATACACCAACCGGGCTGTCGATGAGATATGCAAGTCGCTGGCTTCCATTGCTCCGGCAGTTGATTTTATTCGTGTAGGAAGTGAATTGTCATGTGATGAAGCCTACCGCAGGCATCTGATTGAAAATGAATTATCCTCTTGTAACCGTCGTTCGGAGGTGTACGAACGTATCCGGAATTGTCGGATTATTGTGGGAACAGTAGCGGCTATTTCCGGCAAACCGGAACTGTTCCGTCTGAAACATTTTGATGTAGCCATTATTGATGAAGCTACCCAAATATTGGAACCGCAGTTGTTAGGCATCCTTTGTGCACGTGGAGAAGACGGAAAAGATGCAATAGATAAGTTTGTGTTGATCGGAGATCATAAACAACTGCCTGCTGTTGTGCAGCAAAATACGGAGCAATCGGCTATTTATGATGAATCTTTACTGTCTATCGGGCTGGCCAATCTGAAAGATTCCTTGTTTGAACGCCTCTACCGGAATTGTACTGCAACAGTTCATCGCTCTTACGATATGCTATGCCGTCAAGGGCGAATGCATCCGGAAGTTGCTTTGTTTGCTAATCGTGCCTTTTATGGAGGGCGTCTGATCCCTGTCGGCCTGCCTCACCAAATAGAATCATCCGATACCATCTGTCGTTTGGCTTTTTATCCCTCTGTGCCGGAGAAGGCCGGAGCGTCTGCAAAGATCAACTATTCGGAAGCACGTATTGTTGCCGACTTAGCTGTTCGCATTTATGAAGATCATCAGGCAGATTTTGACGAATCCCGTACTTTAGGGATCATTACCCCTTACCGGAGTCAGATAGCATTGATAAAAAAAGAAATAGAATCATTAGGTATTCCAGCTCTGAACCGAATCCTGGTTGACACAGTAGAACGGTTCCAGGGAAGCGAGCGTGATGTAATAATCTATTCCTTCTGTGTCAACTACCCTTACCAACTAAAATTTCTATCCAATCTGACGGAAGAAGAGGGTGTTTTGATCGACCGGAAACTGAATGTTGCCTTGACCCGTGCAAGAAAACAGATGTTCATTACAGGAGTTCCCGAACTACTCGAACGCAATCCACTCTATAAAAGTTTATTAAAATTAATAGAAAGCTTCTGAAAAATTGCATCATTTTGCAGATGTTAGTTTTTATTCTCTCTTTATGCAATTCATTAACACCTCTATGTTGAACAAACGCCTATATTTGCAACACGTTTTTTTCATAGAGATTTAGATTTAAGGTTAGAAGAATTGTGGAAGTCGTGAGACTTCCCTTTTTTTCATCTTAACGTTTACTATACTTCATTATAGGAATGCAAAAACACTGTTTCTAGTGTTTCGGTTAAAAATTTTGCAGGAGGATGATGCAGGATAAGTAAACCTAAAAAGCCTTCTTCGTGAGAAGAGGCTTTTTTATTTTTTCATTTTTCATTTTTTTGAATAATTGGTTAAAACAAAAGAGTAACTCGGCGACGAGTTACTCTTTTGTTTTTAACGATTCTATCTGTTCGAATAGATTTACTCTAATACGATAGGTTTGTATTTTGGAACTAATGCCTTCATGATAACCCAACCCAACAGATAAGCTACTGCACATACGCAGAAGATAACGAAATATCCGGCTGGTTTGCCTTCGAATCCCATGAATGTCATGGCTGGGTGTACGAATTGTGCTCCTTGTTCGAGTAATTCTTTTGTCATTTCCACCTCTTTGCCGTCGATCATCGTTGTTCCGGAAGCATATACGAACAAGTTACCTGCCACTTTCTGAAGAATCATAGAGCCTACGCCTCCTGCCATACCACCTATACCGGTGATACTTGCAATAGCTGTTCTTGGGAACATATCGCCTACGGTAGAGAATATATTGGCCGACCAGGATTGATGAGCAGCTCCACCAATACCGATTAAGATAACCGGGAACCATGGAGAAACAGTACCTAACGGTTGTGCTAACAGTACAACCAGCGGGAAGAAGGCGAAGATTAGCATCGCTTTCATACGGGCTGCATACGGATTCATACCTGTTCTGTTGATGAAGATAGTAGGTAATTTACCACCATAGATAGATAACATAGTCACTGCATAAAGCGTAAAGATCAACGCCATACCTAGCGGGTCGGAGGTTTTGATACCGAATTGTGTATTCAGATAAGACGGAGTCCAGAAAAGGAAGAACCACCATACGCCGTCAGTCATGAACTTACCGAAGACAAAGGCCCATGTTTGTTTGTAGCTGAAACATTGCCAGAACTTCATTCTCTTTTCATCTTTTTCATCTGTCATTGGAGCACTGCCTGCTTCGCGATTATCTTGCTCGATGTAGTCAAGCTCTGCCTGATTGACATGTTTGCTTTTCGACGGGGCATCATACATAAACACCCAGAATCCCATCCAGATAAAGCCAAGTCCACCAATTACGATAAATGCCATTTCCCAACCGAACATTTTTGCCAGGATAGGAATGGTAAGAGGAGCGATCAATGCTCCGATAGATGCACCGGCATTAAAGATAGAAGTAGCATAAGCACGGTCTTTTTTAGGGAAGTACTCTGCAGTTACTTTAATAGCAGCAGGGAAGTTACCGGCTTCTCCTAAAGCGAGGATACAGCGGGCGGCGAGGAAGCAGTACATACTGACCGTAGCAATAGTCACTACCACATCTCCTGTGGCACCTGCCAGTTCTGCTGCGCTATGAAGCCCAACTTGTGCTTCTGTAACAATACCACAAACGGCATGAAGACAAGCACCTGCCGACCAGACACCGATAGCCCATAAAAATCCTTTTTTAGTTCCCATCCAGTCGACAAAACGACCGGCAAACAGCATACATATAGCGTATACAATGGAGAAAACAGAAGTAATAGTACCGTAGTGAGATTCGTCCCAGTGGAATTCCGGTTTGATAAATTCATCCCACGTCAATGAGAGAACCTGACGGTCGAGATAGTTAACTGTAGTAGCAAAAAATAGCATAGCACAGATGGTCCATCTGTAGTTTGTCATCTTTTCGCCTGTTTTTTGAAATGCATTCATGATAATGGATTTAAATAGATTTTGTTTCGTTGACAAAGGTCGGTATTTCGACTGAATTTTATTTGTAAAAATTGGTCAAAATCATGTATTATTCGTTGCATTATATATGCTATTTGTTTCAAAGGATATAAAAATGTCTCATAGCATTATCATTTGCAACGTTGGGGGTAATACAGAAAGAAGATAAACGAGTTTGTGAATCAAGAGCAAATGAGTCTAATCTTTTAGACGCAGATGACGCGGATAATGCGGATACTTATTTTTTGATCCGTGCTATCCGCGTTATCTGCGTCTGAAAAATTATATGTAATACAGGAATACGCAACGGTTAGCGCATTTCTGTATATTTGATCTTGTCCATGTCTCCGTAATCGAGGTTTTCACCTGCCATACCCCAGATAAACATGTAGTTGCTTGTTCCGGCAGCAGCGTGGATAGACCATTCCGGTGACATGATAGCTTGTTCGTTCTGCATCCATACGACGCGTTCTTCTTGAGGTTCGCCCATGAAGTGGCAGATAGCATTTCCTTCCGGTACATTGAAGTAGAAGTATGCTTCTACACGACGAGAGTGAGTGTGTGCCGGCATGGTGTTCCATACGCTACCCGGTTTCAGTTCAGTCAATCCCATCTGCAATTGGCAAGGACCTTCCTCAAGTACGTTGTTAACAATCAACTGGTTGATAACGCGGTCGTTGCTTTCTTCCAGCTTTCCGGCAGCAAATGAGTTTGCTTTCAGAGAACCTTTACGTCCGTCGATAGTAATCAATTGAGTCTTGTATTCCTTGTGGGCAGTAGCCGAGTTGATGTAGAATTTGGCAGGATTGCTGGAATCTTTGCTCTTGAAAGTCACTTTCTGCTTGCCTCTACCTACGTACAGGGCATCTTTGAATTTCAGCGTATATTCTTTACCGTCTACGGTTACGATACCTTCGCCACCAATGTTGATGACACCCAGTTCGCGGCGTTCGAGGAAGAATTTAGATTTCAATGGGTCGATTGTTTCAAGTACCAATTCTTTTGTTGCAGGTACTGCGCCACCGAAGATCAGACGGTCGTACATAGAATAAGTAACGTTGATTTCGTTTGGAACCATTACTTTTTCCATCAGGAAGCTACTGCGCAAGCGGTTAGTATCATACGTTTTCACGTCTTGCGGGCTGCAAGCCACTTGCATCTTGTAATTCACCTGGGCGGAGGCAGACATTGCTGCGATACCCAACATCATTGCAATTGCTAATTTTTTCATCTTTCGAGTTTTTTATTGAGTTATATATTATATACCACTTATTATTATCAGTTAAAGGCTTTTCTACTTATTCCTTATTACTGTTCAATGCGTTTTTTGCGTCGTTTCTAGTCATGCGGATACGGTTGTAGATAGCCATTCCGAGTGCCAGTGCCACGAGGATGGCAGGGCCGATAATCTTCAGACTGTAAGTAAGGTGGAAGATACCCCAGCAGAAGAGACTGGAAGCAAAGTCAAGTGCGCCGCCTTCAAAACCGGCGGGGATGTTTACTGTCGGGTCACCTGTTGCTTCGTATACATCTTTAGCAGCCAGTGTGAAGAAGCCTGCCAGTCCTGTTACGAAATACAGACCTACAATCAATGCTACCAGGCCGATAATAAATGATTTCACTACGTTACCTTTTGTAATAGGCAGAATCATCGGGAACAGGTAGAACATACCTGCCAGAGAAGCCAGCGGTAAGAAACGGTTGCCCGGAAGGATAACAGCCAGGAAGATAGTGACAGGGATCAACAGCAGAGATACCACCAGGGTAGTCGGGTGACCGATAACCAGTGCAGGGCTCATACCGATGCTCAAACCGGTGTTATTCTTATATTTCTTAGCAATCAGTTCGCGGGTAGCGTCAGAGATCGGTTTCAAACCTTCGATAAAGAGGCTGGTGATACGTGGAATCAATTCCATCACCGCACCCATCTTGATACCCAGTCCTAAAATGCCCGGAATATTATCCAATACTTCTTTCCAGCTGGCACAACCCAATGCGCCGATACCGCAACCGATTACGATACCCAAGAACAGCGGTTCACCCATCAATCCGAATTTCTTTTTCATACCTTCAGAATCGATATTCAGCTTGTCGAATCCCGGAATTTTATCCAATAGTTTATTGATTACAATAGCAAACGGAACGAAACTTTGGCAGAACGGTTGAGGAATAGAGATACCGTCCATTTTATCATAGAACTTCTGGAAAGCAGGAGCAGTCATATCAGCCATTACCAGTGTAATGATGTAGCAGATGATGGCAGCGAAGAATCCCCAATAGATATTGTCGGAAGCGAAGTAGACGATAGCACCGATAAATGCGAAGTGCCAATAGTTCCAAAGGTCGATATTGACGGTACGGGTTGTTTTGGTAAGCAACATTAATAAGTTAACTCCCAAGCAAACAGGGATAATGAAAGCACCGACTGAAGTGTTGTAAGCTACCGCCGCAGCAGAAGGCCAACCCATGTCGAAAATTCCCAATTCCAATCCGTAGATTTCAACCATTTTACTTAATGCCGGACCCAGACTGCTGG
>ERZ827450.2815-NODE-2815-length-13223-cov-9.307868_pt1 | contig 13223 bp, 10 predicted proteins | sample MGYA00519773_ERZ827450 | MGnify/ENA primary metagenome ERZ827450 (study PRJEB31778, sample SAMEA3449306) | human gut metagenome | biome: human gut; feature: human-associated habitat; material: faeces | place: United Kingdom | collected 2010/2012 ...
AAGGGAAACTAGATGTAGAAAGTTTAATCGCACAGTTGAACGCAGCATTAGCTGAAGAATGGTTGGCATACTATCAATATTGGGTAGGTGCATTAGTAGTGGAAGGTGCCATGCGTGCCGATGTACAGGGTGAATTTGAGGAACATGCCGAAGAAGAGCGCAGACATGCGCAACTGCTCGCTGACCGTATCATTGAGTTGGAAGGAGTTCCGGTGCTCGACCCTAAGCAATGGTTTGAGTTGGCAAGATGCAAATATGATGCTCCGCAGGGGTTCGACTCTGTCAGTTTGCTGAAAGACAATGTAGCTTCCGAACGCTGCGCAATCCTTCGTTATCAGGAAATTGCAGATTTTACCAATGGGAAAGATTTCACTACCTGCGACATCGCCAAACATATTCTTGCCGAAGAGGAAGAACATGAACAGGATTTACAAGATTATCTGACGGACATCGCCAGAATGAAGAAATCATTCCTCGACAAGTAAATTCTAATATAATAATTAGGCAAAAGAGGGTGTATCCTGCAGGGGATATTCCCTCTTTTATCTATTATAGTACGATAAAAACAAAACTATTTTAGAGTAAATCAAGAAGAAATCTTTCTTTTTTCGTATTTTTGTCCCAATATGCACGTTTAATCCAAGTAGATAACGAACATTAGCAAAAAAAGAATGAAAGTAATTGATTTAATACATAGCAACAAGAAAACTGCTTTTTCTTTCGAGATACTTCCACCGCTGAAAGGAACGGGAATAGATAAGTTATATCAAACGATCGATACGCTTCGGGAATTTGACCCGAAATATATCAATATCACTACCCACCGCAGCGAATACGTGTATAAAGACCTCGGTAACGGATTGTTTCAGAGAAATCGCTTGAGAAGACGTCCGGGAACGGTTGCCGTGGCTGCCGCCATTCAGAACAAATACAATATTACGGTAGTCCCGCATATTTTGTGCAGCGGATTCACACGTGAAGAAACCGAGTATGTATTGCTCGACCTGCAATTTCTGAATATCACGGAATTACTGGTGTTGCGTGGTGACAAAGCGAAACATGAGTCGGTATTTACACCGGAAGGTGACGGTTATCATCATGCTCTCGAGTTGCAGGAGCAAATCAATAATTTCAATAAAGGTATTTTTGTGGACGGTTCGGAGATGAAAGTCAGCAGTACACCGTTTTCTTACGGGGTGGCTTGTTATCCGGAGAAGCACGAAGAAGCGCCTAATATCGAGACTGACCTTTACTGGCTGAAGAAAAAAGTGGAGAACGGGGCGGAATATGCCGTGACACAGTTGTTCTACGATAACAGGAAATATTTTGAATTTGTGGAGCAGGCGAAGGCGGCAGGTATCAATATACCTATCATTCCGGGAATCAAACCGTTCAAGAAGCTGTCCCAACTAAGTATGATTCCAAAGACTTTCAAAGTGGACTTGCCGGAAGACTTGGTGAAAGAGGCTTTGAAGTGCAAGAATGACGCGGAAGCCGAGCAAGTAGGTATCGAATGGTGTGTAGCCCAGTGCAAGGAATTGATGGATCATGGGGTTCCGAGTATTCATTTCTATTCCATCGGGGCGGTAGACAGTATCAAAGAAGTAGCCAAAATCATTTATTGATATGTTTTTCAGAGACGTAATCGGACAGGAAGAAATCAAGCAACGGCTCATTCAGGAAGTGAATGAGGGGCGTATTCCACATGCCCAGCTTATTTGCGGACCGGAAGGGGTCGGGAAAATGCCGTTGGCTATTGCATACGCACGTTACATCAGTTGCACTAATCGGGGGGAGACTGATGCCTGCGGAACGTGTCCGTCCTGCGTGAAATTCAATAAATTGGTGCATCCCGACGTACATTTCGTATTCCCTATCGTGAAAAGCGCAAAGGGGAAAAAGGAAGTATGCGATGATTATATAGCCGACTGGCGACCGTTTGTTATCAATCATCCTTACTTTAATCTCAATCACTGGTTAGGAGAGATGGATGCCGAGAACTCACAGGCATTGATCTATGCCAAAGAGAGTGACGAGATTCTGAAAAAGCTTAGTTTGAAATCCAGTGAAGGAGGATTTAAGATTACGATTGTATGGCTGCCGGAAAAAATGCATCCGGTATGTGCCAACAAACTGCTGAAGTTGCTTGAGGAACCGCCCGAAAAAACGGTTTTCTTATTGGTATCGGAAGCACCGGACATGATTCTGCCTACTATCCTAAGCCGTACCCAGCGCATGAATGTACGGAAGATTGATGAAGCCAGCATCGACCGGGTATTACAGACGAAATATAACATTTTGCCTGCCGACAGCATTTCCATTGCCCATCTGGCAAACGGGAATTTTATCAAGGCACTCGAAACAATTCATCTGAATGAAGAGAACCAGTTGTTTTTTGACTTGTTTGTCAGCCTGATGCGGTTGTCTTACCAACGGAAAATCAGGGAGATGAAAATGTGGAGCGAGCAAGTGGCGGGTATGGGACGTGAACGTCAGAAGAACTTCCTGGAATATTGCCAGCGCATGATTCGGGAGAATTTTATCTTCAACCTGCACCAGCGCAATTTGACGTATATGACGATTAATGAACAGAATTTTGCAACCCGCTTTGCGCCTTTTGTCAACGAACGCAACGTGATGGGCATCATGGACGAATTAAGCGAAGCGCAACTACATATAGAACAGAATGTAAATGCTAAAATGGTATTCTTCGACTTCTCGCTGAAGATGATTGTACTGTTGAAGCAATAATAAATATATAAACTTATGGAATATAAACTTCATAATGGAAGCGGTGGCCTTTGCTGCAAAGGATGCTCCCGACAAGATAAAAAGCTGAACACCTACGATTGGCTGGCGGACATTCCGGGCAATGCGGAAGAGAGTGACATGGTGGAAGTGCAATTCAAAAATACCCGGAAGGGATATTTTCGGAACAGCAACAAGATTAAACTGGAAAAAGGAGATGTAGTTGCCGTTGAAGCGGCTCCCGGCCATGACATCGGCGTGGTTACATTGACCGGCCGGCTCGTTCCCCTGCAAATGAAGAAAGCAAACTTCAAAGCAGATGCGGAAATCAAGCGTGTCTATCGGAAAGCTAAGCCGGTAGATATGGAAAAATTCAACGAAGCCAAAGCCAAAGAACACGCTACGATGATTCGTGCGCGTCAGATTGCGTTGAATCTCAATCTGGATATGAAAATCGGAGACGTGGAGTATCAAGGGGATGGCAACAAAGCTATTTTCTACTATATTGCCGATGAGCGGGTAGACTTCCGGCAACTGATTAAAGTATTGGCCGAAGCATTCCGCGTACGTATCGAAATGAAACAAATCGGTGCCCGTCAGGAAGCAGGACGCATCGGCGGTATCGGCCCTTGCGGACGCGAACTTTGCTGCGCTACGTGGATGACGAGCTTCGTCTCTGTTTCTACCAGTGCAGCCCGTTTTCAGGACATCTCATTAAATCCGCAGAAACTTGCCGGACAATGTGCCAAGCTAAAATGCTGCCTGAATTATGAGGTGGACTGTTACGTGGAAGCTCAAAAACGTCTCCCTTCGAGAGAGATAGAACTGGAAACGAAGGATGGTACTTTCTATTTCTTCAAAGCAGATATTCTAAGCAATCAGGTTTCTTATTCTACGGATAAAAACTTCCCAGCCAACCTGGTCACCATCAGCGGCAAACGTGCGTTCGAAGTAATCTCCATGAATAAGAAAGGGATGAAACCGGACAGCTTGCTCGAAGAAGAAAAGAAACCGGAACCAAGAAAACCAGTTGATTTGCTGGAACAGGAAAGTGTTACCCGTTTCGACCGCAGCCGGAATAATAAAGAGGGCGGCAATAACGCTAACCGGAATAATAAAAAGAAGAAAAAAGGAAACAATAATAACGGAAATCGCCCGCAACAGCAAGCAGAAGGCGGCAATCGTCCGCAACAGCCAGAAAACGGCAACAGAGGGGAAAGAGACAACCGCCCGAGAAATAACAATAACAACAACCGGAACAGAGGACAAAACCAGGGACGGAACAACGAAAACAGACGTCCGGAAAGAGGATCAAATCAAGAACGTCCACAAGGACAGGAACGGTCGAATCAGGAACGTCCGCAACAACAAGACCGTCAACGGGAACAGCAAGGGCAGGAACGTCAAGAACGCCGTCCCAACCACGAGCGTCCTTCCAGACCGGAAAGAAATCAGAATCAGGAGAAACAGTCAACTAATGAAAAGCCTACTCAAGAATAGTATATTGAGTCTATTCAGCGCTTGCTTACTGACAGCCTGCAATGAACATACAGTGTATCACTCTTATCAATCCCTTCCCAACAAGGGATGGGGAAAGAGTGATACACTCTCTTTTCAGGTTCCCATAACTGACAGCGTTCCCACTACTCTCCGGCTTTTTGCGGAAGTCCGCAACAGTATCGAATATCCTTATCATGACCTCCATTTATTTATCAGTCAGAATCTACAGGATTCTACGGTATGGCGCACTGATACTATTGCTTTCTGCCTGGCTGACTCTACCGGAAGATGGACGGGACACGGATGGGGAAGCATTTACCAATCGGAAACTTTTATTACATCTGTTCGTCCTTTACATCCTGCAAATTATACTATTAAAATTATGAGCGGAATGAAAAATGAAAAGTTACAAGGATTGAGCGATGTAGGTATCCGTATTGAGAAGCAGTAAGATTAAAGTCTTCTGCCACGTCCTGCATCAATGCGCAGGAAGATAAACAGCAATATCGTAAATCCCCATAAAGAAGAACCTCCATAGCTGAAGAAAGGCAATGGAATACCGATAACCGGAGTTAACCCCAGCACCATACCGATATTAATAAATAAGTGGAAAAGGAAAATACTGACAACCGAATATCCATAAACCCGCCCAAAGTTGGAAGTCTGCCGTTCGGACAGGAAGATTAATCGTAAGATCAAAATAAGGAAAGCCAACAGGACAGCAGCCGAGCCGACAAATCCTTGCTCCTCACCCACTGTACAGAATATAAAGTCGGTATCCTGTTCGGGCACGTACTTTAATTTTGTTTGCGTACCATTCAGGAACCCTTTTCCTGTCAACCCACCGGAACCGATGGCAATCTTGGACTGATTCACGTTGTATCCGGCACCGGTCAAATCTTCTTCCAAACCGAGCACTACTTTGATACGGACTTGCTGGTGAGGTTCGAGCACATTATCAAATACATAATTGCTGGAATACAGGAAGCCGACAGAACCGATTGTAAACAGGGCAATCAGGAAATAAGTACGTTGCCGCTCACTTAATGCCAAATAAATCAGATAGCCTATCACCACAATACAAAGCGCCCATTGCACCCAAACGAGGCTAAAATGTACCCAATATTCGGATATTAAATAAGCAATCAATAATATAGCCAAACTTCCACCAATGATATTGCGGGTAGCAGACCATTTCTTGCGATATACCCACACCATACCACCGGCAAATAATAAGATCAATAGTAATACGATAAATTCTCCCAGTGGTGTAGGAGTATCGGCGATAAAGACTTCATCAAAACGGATGCCGACCACAAAGTAGATTACCGCACATACGCCCGCAAAAAGCACTACTCCCGGCATTCCTTCACGATAAAGAACCAGAAAAAAAGCAAGATAAACCAATGCAGATCCTGTCTCCCGCTGCCCGATAATCAATAACATCGGGAGAAGAATGATGAACCCCAGGATAAAGGCACACTTTTCTTTCTTGATACTGAATGAATAAGAATTCATGTATTTAGCCAACGCCAAGGCCGTAGCGAACTTGGCAAACTCGGCGGGTTGCAGGCTCACAGGCCCCATGACAAGCCAGGAGCGTGATCCTTTGGTGTCCGGTGCTATGAAGATGGTAACAATGAGCAGGAGAATCATCCCCACATATATAATGTACGCGAACATATCATACATACGGTCTTCCAGCATCAACAGCACGAATCCAAGTCCGAAGGAACAGATAATCCATACAAACTGCTTGCCGGCACGGGTCGAGAAGTCGAGGAAGTCGCGTTCGCCATAGTCATAGCTGGCTCCGCAGACGCTAAACCATCCGCCAACAATCAGGAGCAGGTAAATAAAAATCGTTACCCAGTCCAGCGTTTTCCACAAACTATCGTTCCTCGTTACCATATAATATCACTCTGTTACTAAATTCTTCCGCCCTCAACTCGTTCTCCGGCGAGAGCTTGCCTTTCAAATACTGTTCCATCATCAGTGCGCCGAAAGGAACTCCGTAAGTAGCCCCCCATCCGCCATTCTCTACATAGACGGCAATAGCTATCTTCGGTTTGTTCATCGGAGCAAAGCCCATAAATACCGAGTGGTCGTGTCCGCGGTTCTGCGCAGTACCCGTTTTTCCACAGGCTTCCAAATCCGGAACCATCACTGACAGCATACGACAAGTTCCTCCGGTGGCTGCGCCACGCATCCCTTCTACGACTGATTCATAATGTCTTTTCTCAATAGTGGTATAACGTGGTACACGATAGATGCTGTCCAACTGATTGTCTTGGATTTCCTTTACAATATGCGGTGTCACAAAGTATCCTCTGTTAGCAATCGTTGCTCCCAGGTTAGCAATCTGAAGGGGAGTGGATAGAATTTCCCCCTGTCCGATAGAGATACTAATTACTGTCAGTCCGTTCCAATGTCCGCGATAGGCTTTATCGTAGAACTGCGCATTCGGAATCAGCCCCCGTTTCTCTCCCGGCAAATCAACTCCCAGTTTGTAGCCAAATCCTTGCGAAACCATGTGGTCTTTCCAGACCGTAATGGCGTTTTGCGGCGAACCGTATTTACGATCGCCAAACATACGGAACAATCCCCAACAGAAATAGGAGTTGCACGATGTAGCAATAGCCGGAATCAATGGCAAGGGAGATCCGTGAGCATGGCAGCCTACTGTTAATCTTCCGTAATGGAATCCATGTGAGCAAGGGAATGCCGGACTTTGTTCGGTTATGATTCCTTCTTGCAGGAACGTCAGTCCTTGCGCTGTCTTGAACGTAGATCCCGGAGGATACACTCCCATCAGGGCACGATTCAAAAGCGGTTTAGTCATATCACGTTGCAAGGCCAGATGGTTCTTGCCACGCTGGCGGCCAATCATCAAATGCGGGTCATAATTGGGAGAGGATACCAGACAAAGGATTTCTCCGGTCTCCGGTTCAATAGCCACAATGCTTCCAATCTTATTCTTTAATAAACGTTCGCCCAGCATCTGTAAGTCAATATCCAAACTCAATGTCAGGTTCTTGCCGGGAACGGAAGGACGGTCATATTCACCATCCATATAATGTCCCTGGATACGACCGTGCGCATCGCGAAGCAGAATCTCAATTCCTTTCTCACCACGCAGATACTTTTCATACGATTTCTCGACTCCTAACTTGCCGACATAATCCCCACGGATGTAGTATCCTTCTTCATCCGCTTCCATTTCTTTTGCGGAGACTTCTCCGATATCTCCCAAAGCATGGGCGGCAGCATTGTACGAATATTGACGGATGGTACGCCGTTGAATATAAAAGCCACGAAACTTAAACAGCTTTTCCTGAAAGACACCACATTCTTCCGCCGAAAGTTGTGACATAAACAACTGGTTGGTATAGCGGGAATACCCCGGATTACGGCGACGGTCTTTCATGTCGCTCATAATTTTGAGAAACTGTGCACGGGTGATATTCAGCGATTGGCATAAATCGAGTGTGTCCAGATTCTCTATTTCCTTTGGCACGATCGTTATGTCGTATGCCGGCTGGTTGAATACCAATAGTTTACCGGTCCGGTCATAAATAGCGCCACGCGAGGGGTATTGGATCTTATTCAGAAAAGCGTTACTGTCAGCATTCTTCTTGTAGTCATCAGTCGTGATCTGCAATACAAAAAGACGTATCAGATAAATCAAAACAATGGAGATAGCAATGCCTCCGATTACAAATTTACGCTTCTCTAAGATATAATCTTTTGCCATCGTTACTTCTTAATCCCTTCTATAGCTATGATACAGGTTACAGTCAGAATAGTGCAAAGAAGCACTCGCAACAGTAACAGCCAAATGCTGGTAAATGAGAAGAACTCAATGGAGAGTAATGCCAGACTGTGCACAAAAACACTTGCAGTGGTATATTTTAAGAAAGGACTGATTCCCATCGTCTTAAAAGAGGGAATAAAGCTATCCGGATTATCACGGGGCGTGAACAGACGAAGTAAAGAGGGACGAAGAAAGGCTAGCAGCACAGTAGCCGCCGCATTCATTCCCGGAGTATCGGAGAATATATCAATGGTCAGCCCGAAGAAAAAAGCCCACAACATCAGTTCATTCCGGGAAGTGCCGGAGCTGAATTTCAGAATAAAATAGATATAGAGAAAAGGAGTAGCATAGCCGGCAATATGTACACTATTAAGGATTAGCACCTGAAGAAGTACCAAGCCGATAAACCATCCGATTCTATGTATATAAGTAATAATCATTCTTTCATCACCTTATTTTCAAGTTTCTTCTGTTCTTCCTGACCTGTCCGGGCTACCACCCGAACGTCACTCAACTTACCGAAATCAGTAGCCAGCTTGATTTTCAACAGATAGGAAAGTCCGTCATTAGAGTCGGACATATCATCTACCGTCCCCACCATTATACCTTCGGGAAAGACGGTGGAGAAACCACTGGTAACGACTGTATCTCCCAAATTAAACTCTGCATGACGAGGCAAGTCTTTCAGATAAGCATAGCGCGAATCTCCATGTTCCCATTTCAGGTAGCCGAAATAATCACTGCCGATAATCTTGCAACTGATATTCGACTTGCTGTTCAGTACCGAAATCACCACCGAGTAGGAAGGAGAGGTTTCATAAACAATCCCTACAATCCCATTACCATCCACCACTCCCATTTCGGAGCGAATACCGGAAGAGGAACCTTTATCGAGCGTGATATAATTATCAACCAGATTCAAACTGTTCTTTATCACATGCGCTTTAAACAACTGATAATCCGCTTGCGGCACCTGCCGGATGCTGTTGATTGCCATAGAATCGAGCTGCTGCCCTCTCAATGCTTTTTCCAGATTAGTGATCTGTTGTTCGAGCACCATGTTGCGATCCAACAGATCTTCATTGACCGATTTCAGATGAAAATAAGAGGAAATCCCTCCCGAAACTTCATAAACCGCCCCCACAACCGTATTGGCAGAAGTGAAGAATGCACTCTGCTGATAACGGTTGAACCGAAATAACAAAACAAAACTGGCTACCTCCAATAAGATGAAGAGGAACCAGTAATTGTATTTCAGAAGGAAGTTTAATAAATTCCTCATCCCCGGTTTATCTCATTAAGAAAGAGAAACGGTCTACGTTCTTCAATGCCACTCCTGTACCTTTGGCAACTGCATGCAAAGGATCTTCCGCAATATGGAAAGGAATGTTGATCTTATCGGTCAATCTCTTATCCAGTCCACGAAGCAATGCACCACCTCCGGAGAGATAGATACCATTGTGCACAATATCAGCATACAGTTCAGGAGGTGTATTTTCCAATGCACTCAAGATAGCAGTTTCGATCTTTGAAATTGATTTCTCCAGACAGTGGGCTACTTCCTGGTAGCATACAGGCACCTCCATCGGAAGAGCTGTGATACGGTTCGGCCCGTGAACGATATAATCTTCCGGAGCATCATCACCCAGTTCGGTTAAAGCAGCACCTACATTAATTTTGATACGTTCTGCCATACGCTCGCTGACTTTCACATTGTGCTGACGGCTCATATATTCGCGAATATCCTCTGTCAGGTCATCACCGGCTGTGCGGATGGAGTTGTTGGAAACGATACCTCCCAAAGAGATAACGGCAATTTCCGTAGATCCACCACCTATATCGACAATCATGTTTCCTTCCGGAGCTTCTACGTCGATGCCGATACCGATTGCCGCAGCCATCGGCTCGAAAATCAAATAAACATCACGACCGCCGGCATGTTCCGCAGAGTCACGGACAGCACGGAGTTCAACTTCCGTACTCCCAGAAGGAACGCCAATCACCATGCGAAGAGAAGGTGAAAACAAATGGTTGCGAGTATTCACCTGCTTTATCAAACCGCGCATCATCTGCTCGCAAGCATAGAAGTCGGCAATCACTCCGTCTCTCAACGGACGGATGGTACGTATGTTTTCGTGGGTTTTTTCATGCATCAACTTCGCCTTTTCCCCCACGGCAATCATCTTTTCTGTACGGCGATCCAGAGCTACAACCGAAGGCTCATCCACCACGATTTTTCCGTTCGTGATGATGATAGTATTGGCTGTGCCCAAGTCCATTGCTATCTCTTGTGTAAAAGAAAATAATCCCATATTTTTAAATGAAGAATTAAGAATGAAGAATTAAGAATGAGGATGCTGTCACGTGCAGTCATTCTTCATTATTAGTTCTTCATTCTTCATTAATATTAGTGTTTAAAATGACGGATACCGGTAGTCACCATCGCCATACCGTGCTCATTGCAATAAGCAAAGGATAAATCGTCTTTTACCGAACCTCCCGGTTGGATAACAGCCGTAATACCTTCTTTATCTGCAATTTCCACACAGTCGGGGAACGGGAAGAAGGCATCGGAAGCCATTACTGCACCATTCAGGTCGAAGCCGAATGATTTGGCTTTTTCAATTGCTTGTTTCAATGCGTCTACACGTGAAGTCTGTCCTACACCGCTTGCAAGAAGTTGTTTATCCTTTGCCAATACGATGGCGTTGGATTTGCTGTTCTTTACAATTTTGTTGGCAAACAACATATCCTCTACCTCTTCGGGTGTAGGAGCTTTATCGGTCACGGCCTTTAAATCAGCCACAGTTTCGATATTCAAGTCTCTTTCCTGTACCAACACACCGTTCAATAATGAACGGAATTGCTTTTTCGGCAACTTAACTTCTTTGCGGACAAGTATGATACGGTTTTTCTTTTGTCCCAGAATTTCCAATGCATCTACATCATAGTCGGGAGCAATCACCACTTCAAAGAATATCTTATTGATCTCTTCTGCTGTTTCCTTGTCAATGACAGCATTGGTTATCAACACACCACCGAATGCAGAAACCGGATCACCGGCCAACGCGTCTTTCCATGCTTCAAGTACCGTAGAACGGGAAGCCAAGCCGCAAGCATTGTTGTGTTTCAGAATAGCAAAAGTAACATCCTCGAATTCATCAATCAGTTCAACTGCCGCATTGATATCCAATAAGTTGTTATATGAAATTTCTTTTCCATGAATTTGATCGAACATTGCTTCCAAATTTCCATAGAAAAATCCTTTTTGATGGGGATTCTCACCATAGCGAAGCATTTTCTGATCATTGGCAGATTGACGGAAAGCCGAACCTTCTTCGGCATCAAAGTAGTTGAAAATAGCCGAATCATAATGTGAAGATACGGCAAAAGCTTCTTTAGCCATCCAACGGCGTTCTTCCAATGAAGAGTTGGCACCATGCTCCATCAACATATCGAGCAATGGTTTATATTGAGCCTGAGAAGCGACAATCACCACATCATTGTAATTTTTTGCAGCAGCACGAATCAACGAGATTCCACCTATATCGATTTTCTCAATGATAGCCGCCTCATCAGCACCCGATGCCACGGTTGCTTCAAATGGATAAAGATCTACAATCACGAGATCTATTTCCGGGATTTCATACTTCTCAATCTGCTGAATATCCTGTTCCAGTCCACGACGACAAAGGATACCTCCGAAGATTTTCGGATGCAATGTCTTCACACGGCCACCTAAAATAGAAGGATATGACGTCAAGTCTTCTACAGCCTTACAGGGATATCCCAATGATTCTATAAACTGACGAGTTCCGCCCGTTGACAAAAACTCAACTCCTTCTTCATGCAATTTGGTGATAATTTCATCCAAACCTTCCTTATGATAAACCGACACTAAAGCGGTTTTTATTCTTTTTGACTCAGACATGGGTTTGCTTATTAAGTATTTGATGTGCAAAGTTACGAAATATTGTTTATCGCACGTAATAAATAAGGTGTGAATTAATAATAAAAAAGCGTCGACTCAAAATATTATGAGTCAACGCTTTGATATATGTACAATTGTTTATACAAAACTATTACCAGATAGACACCCGTTTGTCAACCGGCAGGAACATCGGATCGTCCTCTGTTACATCAAAAGCCTCGTACCATGCACCGATTTGCGGTAACGCACCATTGACACGCCATTTTCCCAATGAATGCACATCCAATTTAGTAAGACGAAGGATCTCTTCCGGACGGATATTGCCTGCCCACACATTCGCGTAAGCCAGGAAGAAACGTTGTTCGGGTGTAAAGCCGTTTTCGTCTTTTAGCGGAGCCTGCACCGTTGCATTTTTAAATGCCTGATAGGAAACCTGCAAACCACCGTGATCGGCAATATTCTCACCCAGAGTCAACTGTCCATTAGCATGGACACCCGGTGCCACTTCGATGCTATCGAAGAAATTAACCATCACTTGCGCACGCTCTTCAAAGTTTTTCGCATCTTCTTCCGTCCACCAGTCTTTCAAATTACCGTCTTTATCATATTGACGTCCCTGGTCGTCAAATCCGTGTGTCATTTCATGGCCGATCACCACACCGATAGCACCGTAATTGAAAGCATCGTCAGCATTCATATCGAAAAACGGATACTGAAGAATACCTGCCGGGAAACAGATTTCATTGGTAGTAGGATTGTAATATGCATTTACCGTCTGCGGAGTCATCAACCACTCGTCCTTATCTACCGGTTTACCCGCTTTCGCAATCATTTCGGCATGTTCCCATTGATTGGCACGTTCTATATTTGCCCAATAGGAATCGTCCTTGATTTCAAGTGACGAATAATCTTTCCATTTATCGGGATAACCGATTTTCACATGGAAAGTGGCCAGTTTCTCAAGTGCTTTCTCTTTGGTCGCATCACTCATCCAAGCCAAATTCTTAATGCGTTCTCCCAGAGATGTCTGCAAATTCTTCACCAATCCTACCATACGTTCTTTGGCAGCAGCCGGGAAATATTTTTCCACGTACATCTGCCCTACGGCTTCTCCCAAAGAACCGTCAACCGTGCTCACAGCACGTTTCCAACGCGGCTTCATCTCCTGTTTTCCGGACATGACTTTACCATAAAATTCAAAGTCCTGCGCCACAAAATCATCACTCAGGC
>ERZ827450.2816-NODE-2816-length-13221-cov-3.996278_pt1 | contig 13221 bp, 10 predicted proteins | sample MGYA00519773_ERZ827450 | MGnify/ENA primary metagenome ERZ827450 (study PRJEB31778, sample SAMEA3449306) | human gut metagenome | biome: human gut; feature: human-associated habitat; material: faeces | place: United Kingdom | collected 2010/2012 ...
CAATAATCTTGCAGGCGCAAAGTCAGCTAAAAGCTATTTACAAGGATAACGCCGACACGATTATAGGTAATTGCGATACTACCCTATTTCTCGGAGGTAAAGAGAAAACTACTCTTAAAGAGATTTCCGAAACGCTCGGCAAAGAAACGATTGATATGTACAATACTTCCGAAACGCGAAGTAATCAAAAATCTTACGGACTTAATTATCAAAAATTAGGAAAGGAGCTGATGACGCAGGACGAATTATCGGTAATGGACGGCGGCAAGTGCATTTTGCAATTAAGGGGCGTCCGTCCGTTTTTGTCTGAAAAGTACGATATAACGGCGCACCCGCGCTATAAGTATTTATCAGACGCAGACAAGAAAAACGAGTTTGACATTGAACGATTTTTGAACCGCAGACCGGCGGTTGTAAAGGAAAATGAACAATTCGACCTTTACAATGTAGATGTGCCGGACGAAGAAAAAAAGACAGATTAAAATTTAGGAGGATTTTATTTATGCAATTTCAGTTCAGGGACATGGGGCATATAGTGTTGACGACAGCTACAAATCAAAAATCAAAGTTACAGGTTTAGATGACGAAAGCTTAACAAGGGAATATGAATATTATGCCGACCAGACCAGGGAAATGGATAAGTTTATAGGAAGTCTTGTTAAGGCTTTAAAGAAACGTAAAGAGGAAACCATACTTGTTATGTACGGAGACCATTTACCGTCTCTTGGTATAACTGCCGAAAATCTAAAGAATAAGAACGTATATCAGACTCAGTATGTTATTTGGAGTAATTTTGACAATGATTATTACAAAAACAAAAAGGTTAAGGCTTATCAGTTAGAGTCAAGAATTTTAAAGCCGCTTAAGATGACAGCCGGGGTTATTAATAACTATACACAGTTCCATAGAAAAGACAGTGATTATAAGGAGAACCTTAAAAATTTGGCATATGACATGCTTTATGGTGATAATTATGCCAGTGGCGAGGAAAATCCTTATGTTGCAACAGATTTGCAACTAGGAATACATCCGGCAAGGTTAACAAACATACAGCAGGTATATGAAGATGATGTTATAGACGGATTTTTCTATGGTGAAAATTTTAATACTTACAGTAAGGTTTACATTAACGATGAAGAAATGGAAACAGACTTTATTGATAACAATACGTTAATGGTAAGAGACTGTAACATTAAATATGGCGACAAAGTAGTTGTATGCCAGCAGGACGCAGATGGAGTGATTTTAACTCAAACAGATGAGTTTACTTATAGTGAAGATGAAATTAAACCACCTAATTATACGCCACCTGAAACAAAAAAGGCGAAAGCAACTAAAAAGTCAAATAAATCTAAAAAGTCAAAGAAGAATAAGGAAGCAGAAACAACTTCTAAATAAAAGAATTTTAAACTTAAAAAATATGAATATATATGTTTTTTCTCCATTACAATATAATAAATGTAGTGGAGTTTTTTTGTTATGAAAAAAATGATAGCAATAGTAATGGTAATTGTAATAATATGGCAGGTTCCTGTTTTTGGCGAAGAAAGTCATGAACTTAATATTGATTCAAAATCATGCGTATTAATGGAAAGCAGTACAGGAATGGTTTTGTATGAAAACAATCAGAATGAAAAACTTAGTCCTGCAAGCATAACCAAAATAATGACTTTGGTACTTATTTTTGATGCAATACATAGTGGAAAAATAAAGCTTACGGATGTGGCAACAACAAGTGCTTATGCCAAAAGTATGGGAGGCTCTCAGGTTTTTCTGGAAGAGGGAGAAACCCAGACTGTGGAAACACTTATAAAGTGTATTATTATTGCTTCCGGAAATGATGCTTCTGTTGTAATGGCAGAAATGATTGCAGGTTCGGAAGAAGCATTTGTTAAGAAAATGAATGAAAGGGCAAAAAGTCTTGGAATGAACAACACTCATTTTATTGACTGCTGCGGGCTTACGGATTCTGATGACCATTATACAACTGCAAAGGATGTGGCTTTAATGTCCAGAGAGTTAATTGAAAAATATCCTGAAATATTTAAGTATTCGACAATATGGATGGAGTCAATAACCCATAAGACAAAGGCGGGAGAGAAAGAATTTGTACTGTCTAATACCAATAAGCTTTTAAAAACCAATCAGTATGTAAAAGGTCTTAAAACAGGAAGCACCTCAAAAGCAAAATATTGTGTGTCAACGGTGGCAGAAAAGGATGGCGTTCAGTTAATTGCCGTGGTTATGGCTGCACCTGATTATAAAATAAGATTTAAGGAATCAGAAAAACTGATTAACTACGGATTTTCCAATTGTAAGGTTTACACTGACAATGACGGATACAAAACGAAAATAAAAGTAACCAATGGAAAGAAAGACAAAGTTGACATTTCAACTAACAGGTTTTCTTACGTAGATACAAAAGGAAGGGACCTTTCAAAAGTAACAAAAAAGGTATTTGTAAATAAAAAAGTGAAGGCTCCTGTTAAGAAAAATCAAAAAGTAGGCTATATTGAATATTATCTTAATGACAAATCAATTGGAAAAAGTGACATAGTAAGTGCTACAAATGTGGAAAAAGCGGACTATTTTCATACAATAAAATCTTTTGCCTTGCGATTACTACAATTACAGTATTCTTAAAAACTATTGAAAAATTCCCCATATTTTGATATAAATATAAAAAACAAACAAGGGAGAATATCGTGAAAAAATTAATTCAAATTTTAGGAATAGTCGTACTAGCAATAGTAGTAATTTTAAATATAGTTTATACGGCGGACATGAATTCTGGAGAACAAATCTCAATTAATTTTAACAGTTTTATTTATATAATAGGACTAATTATAACGGCAATTTTAATTTATTTTATAACTGAAGTAATAAATAAACATTTATATAATGGAATAAATGAAGAGAAAAAACGCAAATTGCGCAAATGGATGGTGGCAATTGCTATTGTTTTATATTTGATTTTAAATGTAGTGTGGTTAATTTTCGTAAGACCAGGAATAGTAGCGGATTCTATACACGTTTTAAATTTGGCACAAACATTTTACGAGAATAATCCGGATAGATACTTACCAAATTTGACATATGCGGGAATACCACTAATTCAATACATGCAGGCATATCCACACCAAATTACATTGGCATTTGTTTATAATATGTTATTTTGCGTGTTACGCTGTGATTTGATAATTTTACCAAGAATATTTAATGTATTCTTTAATTTGTTAATTATTTTGGCATTATATAAAATAACAAAACAATTATCGAAAGATTACAAAATGAATAATACGCGAATGTTTATATTAATTCTAACATTCTTTACAATACCAATGCTTGCAACATTTATGTATGGGGATATTCCAGCGCTTGCGTTAAGTTTATTTTCTGTATATTTTATGATGAAATTTACAGATACGAAGCAGGTTAGATATGGAGTTTTTGCTTCAATTCTTACAATGATAGCATATTTGATGAGAATGAATACTCTAATATTCGTAATTGCAACAGTAATTTATTTGGTATTAAATATATTCAAAGACTTTAAAGAAAAAGAAGTAAAAGAAAAATTGATATGATAAATGTTGCTATAATCGCAATGTTTTTAGTATTAACATTTGTACCATCATCACTTGTAAAAACATATTATTTTAGTAAATACAATCTAGAAAAAGGCAAAACATATCCAAGCATTAGTTATATTTTAATGGCTATGGAAGAGGGACCTAGAGCAAATGGGTGGTATAATGAATCAATTGCAGAACCTGCATTAAGAAGCTTGAAAACAGGTGAGAATATTTCTGATGAATACAAAGAAAAAATAAAGGATAGATTAGAATATTTTGCAAAACACCCTGCTTATACAGTAGATTTTTACAGACAAAAGCTTACGACTACTTGGGCAGAAAGTACGTATTCTGCAATATTCAACAATGGAATAACAGAAGAGAGTAATCTAAGCTGGATAAAGAGTCCTTTAACATTCTATCAGAAAGCTTGGATAATACTAACTTTTACATTGGCGATAATAGTACTAATTCAAAATAGAAAAAATTTAACAATAGAACTAATATTCTTGGTAACAATATTCTTAGGAGGATTTTGTTTCCATATATTATGGGAGGCAAAATCGAGGTACATAATTCCTTATATAGTAGCATTAATACCGGTTGCAAGTGTTATGTTAAACATTAAACCTTGGAAAATAAAGAAGCTGAATTCTTGACATACAACGATTGTATGATAAAATATTAAAGGAAAATTTATAAATTGGAAGTGCAAAATGAATCAAAAGAAACAATTATTAGTTAACACTATAATAATAGCAATAGGCAAGCTAAGCACACAAGTTGTGTCTTTCTTGCTTTTGCCTCTATATACATCAAAATTAAGCCCAGCAGAGTATGGAACATATGACTTTTTGGTAACTTTATCAACATTTTTGTTGCCAATAATAACATTGCTTATGGAAGAGTCTATGTTTAGATTCTTAATCGATGCCGATGACTTAAAGAGTAAAAAAAGAGTTATAACGGCTACAATTGCGTATACACTAGTTGGAACTATTATATTTACTGCCATTGCTGGAATTATAATGGGTGTAATGCATTATGAATATGCATTTGTATTTATATTGTTTATAATTTCAAATATTTTACTGGGATTGAGCAATGCATTGGCTAGAGGAACTGGAAAGATAAAATTATATTCCTTCTCAAACTTTATATTGGGAGCTTCTACAATCGTATTAAACATAATATTCATAGTAAGCCTAAAGCTTGGTGTCAGTGGACTTTTATGGGCAAATACAGTTGCAAACAGTGCAACAGCAATAATAATCTTGTTAAAATTACATTTACCACAGTTCGTAAGTAGAAAAGATTTTTACAAGTCTACTTTAAGAGAAATGCTTAGATATTCAGTACCACTTGTACCAAACAATTTATCTTGGATAATCATAAGCTTATCAGATAGACTCATGCTTACAGCAATGAGTGGTACAGAAGCAAACGGAATTTATTCTATTGCAAATAAATTTCCAAATATAATTTATACATGTTATGGATTTTTTTCTACTGCATGGAAAGAGTCTGCTGCAAAAATATTAAAAGATGATAACAAGGTAAAGTATTATAACAGTATTTATAAAGATATAAAATTCTTTTTAAAGGCAATCGTATTAGGATTAATTGCAATAATGCCATTTGTATTTTCTTTGTTTGTGGACGCAAGCTATAATGATGCATACAAATACATTCCAATACTTGTAATATCAATTTATTACACAAATATGTCAAACTTCTATGGTGGAATATTTACAGCATATAAAAATACTAAGATAATGGGATCAACAACAGTTGCGGCAGCAATTATCAACATAGTAATAAACATAATATTCATACCAAAATTCGGAATATATGCAGCATCATTTTCAACATTAATTTCAAATTTGATTGTGTTTGTATACAGAAGATATAAATTAAAAGAGTATATAGTTTTAAAAGAAAAATTCAATTATGTGTTTTGGATATTGCTAGTAGCAACACTAATAACATATTACAAAAACAATATAATTGTAAATATAATAATGTTTATAATAGTGCTTGCGTACTGTATATTTACAAATATGAGCTTCTTAAAGAAAATAGCAGAACCAGTAATAAATAAATTAAAAAAATAGGAATATATCTATAGTAGAGGTGAGTTATAATGAACAACGAAAAAATAACAGAAACATATGATGTATTAAAAACTTTTATACCAAAAGAAGATATTTACTTAAATGAACCAATGAGTAAACATACTACTTTTAAAATAGGCGGAAATGCAGATGTATTCATTAAATTGAAGAGTGTAGAACAAATTGAGAAAACAATCGAAACAACACGAAAAATAGGAGTGCCATTAAAATTTATAGGAAATGGTAGCAATATTTTAGTAAAAGACGAAGGAATTAGAGGAGTTGTGGCGAAGATATGTACTAGTACATATGATTTTATAGATGAAACTACATTAAGACTTGATAGTGGTTTGTTAAATGCAAAAGTTGCAAGAATTCTATTAGACCATAGTCTTGCTGGTTTTGAATTTGCATCAGGCATTCCAGGAACTCTTGGAGGAGCAGTGAAGATGAATGCTGGTGCTTATGGTAGTGAGATGAAGAACATAGTTGTAAGTACAAGATATATAGATTTAGACAGTGACAAGATTGAAATAAAAGAAATTAACAATGCAGAGCATGAATTTAGTTATAGACACAGTATTTTCTCAAATAAAAATGCTATAATAATAGATACAACTCTAAGACTTCAAACAGGAAATAAAGACGAGATTGAAGAAAAACTATGCAATAATCTTGATAACAGAAGAGAAAAACAGCCAATAGATAAGCCAAGTGCAGGAAGTACTTTCAAAAGAGGAGAAGATTTTATAACAGCCCAATTAATTGACGAGTGTGGATTAAAAGGTTATACAGTTGGTGGAGCGCAAGTGTCAAAAAAACATGCGGGCTTTGTGGTAAACATCGGAAATGCAACTGCAAAAGACGTTATAGAACTTACAGAATACGTAAAGAAAAAAGTGTATGAGAAATTTAACAAGAAAATAGAATTGGAAATAGAAATTGTATAATTGAAATTGCCTTTTATAAAAGTTAATGATATGGTTTAAATAAATTTTATTATTAGCAGAAAATATGATGGAAGTAATATAGATTAGATATGTATTAATGTGAATTTACATAATATAATTTTAATGCATTATGTTAGGCAAAGTTTGAAAGGAATGAAATAAAAAATGAACGGATTTTTTAAGTGGTTTAAATCAGGAGCCAAAATAAAAAGATGGATTTTTCTAATGTTAATAGGAATAGTACTCGTATGTTATGGAATTGCAAAGGTGCTTGTAACAGATGAAATGGGATTTAGGGAGCTTGCAAAAATAATTTTTGTGTTTGTTTTAGGATTTACATTCACAATAATTAGTATAATATGTATTCAAAGAAGAACATTAGAAATATTGGTAGAAGAATCTGATACAAGAGATTTAGAAGATAAAAGTAAAGTTAAATCTCTAATATTCAATAGAAAAATATACAATCAAGGACCAAAAGTTGTTGTAATTGGTGGTGGCGCTGGACTTAACACAGTACTTAGAGGCTTGAAAAATTACACAGACAATATAACAGCAATTGTTACAGTTTCAGATTATGGAGAGCAAAGAAGCAAATCAAAACAAGACTTAGGAACTCTTCCATTAGATGATGTAAAGGGTAGCTATGTGGCACTTGCTGCAAATGAAAATGAAATGGATTGCTTAATGAATTTAACCTTTAAAAATCCAAAATTAGAAGGATTAAAATTTGGAGATATATATTTAACAGCAATGAAAGAGGCTGTTGGAGATTTTTCGGCATCAGTAGAAGAAAGCTCAAAAATACTTAATATGACAGGAAAAGTTCTTCCAGTAACACTTGATCAAATTAAGATATGTGCAGAATTAGAAGATGGAACTGTGGTGGAATGTAAAGATAAAATTCCAGAAATGGTTAGCCAAAAAATAAGTAAGATAAATAGAATATTTATTTCGCCAACCAACACAAGAGTTGCTCCAGGTGTTATAGAAGCCATTGAAGAGGCTGATGCAATAGTACTTGGACCGGGAAGCTTATATACAAACGTAATTCCAAACTTATTGGTACCTGGAGTATCTAAGGCAATAAGAGAATCAAGTGCATTTAAGGTATATGTAAGTAACATAATGACGGAGTATGGGCAAACTGATAGTTATACTCTATATGACCACATAAAGGCTATAATAGACCATGCTGGAAAAGGCATAATAGATTATTGTATTTATGATACTGGAGAGATTGTGCCAGAGTATATAAGGCAGTACAATAAAGGAGGAGAAGAACTCGTTGAACAAGATGTTTCGAAGGTAAAAGAAGCAGGAATTAAGTTAATTCAAAGAAATATGTCTACAATCGAAAATGGAAGAATTAGACATAATTCAGATGCGATAGCAACAAGTATTATCCAACTAATTTGTGATGATATGAAATTTAGAGATATGCAGAATGATACAAGAGTTATTCTACTAGATTCAAAAATAAAAGACACAAAGAAGAAAATGAAAAACAATCAAGCAAAGAGTAAAAAGAAGAAAAACAAAAAACGTTCAGGAAATAGTAAATTCTTTGAAAAATATAATGATAGAATTCAGGCAATACAAGATAGTGAGAGCAACAGAGAAAAGAGAATAAAAGAAATAGAAAAAATTTCTAAAGTAGATAACAAAAAAGAAAAAACTGGTAAGAAAAATAAAGAGAATGAAAAAAACAGTAAAAACATAGAAGTACAGAAGAGTGAAATAAGACAAAAGAAAGAAAATAATAGACAGTCAAGTAAAGCTGATGTAAATAGAAAGCTTGAAGAGGGTAGAATGTTAGAGTCTAGAATGGAAGAAACTCTAAGAAGAATGAAGGAAATAAACAAGAATAAATAAAAAGAGGTAAACGATAGATGAAATACAGTGAAATTGATGAAGAAGTAAAGAAATCTCTAAAAAGAGACTGGATAATTACAAATGGAATAGGTGGATTTTGTAGCCAAAGTGCACTGGGATGTAACACTAGAAAATATCATGGATTATTGGTTGCACCACTCACACCACCTGCAAGAAGATTTTTAATATTATCAAAATTAGATGAAAGCATTGAAACCAATGGAACTAAATATAATTTGTTTACAAATATGGCAAATGGAGAAATATCTGAAGGATATAAATATTTAGTAGATTTCAAAAAAGAATATATACCAATATTTACATATAAAGTTGAAAATATAATAATCAAGAAGTTTATTTGTATGGATTATAGTAAAAATACAGTAGTTGTATATTATCAAATAAAAAATCAAAATGCAGAAGCTAAATTAACTTTAGCGCCAGTAGTAAATTTTAGAGACTTTCACTCTATAAATAAAGATCATCAATTTAATGTAGAACAATCACATTCTGGAAATAAAGTTAGAATTGTACTAGATAAAAATTCGGAAACACCAATTTACATGAATTGTTCTGATGGCAGATATTTTAAACATATAGATGATACATTCAGAAATATGTATTATTTAAGAGAAGAAGAAAGAGGCTTTGAATCAGAAGAAAATCACTATGTTCCGGGGGTATATTCGATAAATCTGGAACCAAATGAAGAAAAAGAGATAACTTTTGTATGCTCATTAGAAGAAAATATAGAAGAAATAGAGGGAATAAAAGTTATTAATAAGGAACTACTAAGAATGACTGGAATTATTTATGATACTGGTGTAATTCAAAATAGTAAAATGAATGACAAGAAACTTGATATGTTAAAAGCTTTGATATTAGCAACAGATAATTTTATAGTAAATAGGCCATCATTTGGATTACATACAGTAATTGCAGGATATCCATGGTTTCTAGACTGGGGAAGAGATTCATTAATTTCATTTGAAGGCTTGCTATTATTAACAAAAAGATATGAATTAGCGAAAGAAGTTTTATTAACAAATATAAGAGACATAAAATATGGACTAGTTCCAAATGGATATTCAGGTTATGATAATAGACCATTATATAATAGTGCTGACAGCTCATTATTATTGATAGAACAGGTGTACAAATACTTAAAATATACGAATGATAATGAATTTATAAAAGAAGAAATATATCCTAGTCTGGTAAAAATAATTGATGCATATTCAGATAGAATAGATGTTGACGGAGATAACATTTATTTAGATAAAGAGGATAATTTACTGTCTGCTGGAACAGAAAATACTCAAATTACTTGGATGGATGTAAAAATAGATAACCATGCAATAACTCCTAGAAATGGCAAAACTGTAGAGCTTAATGCTTTATGGTATAATGCATTAAAAATAATGGCTAGACTTGCAGAAAAATATGAGAACAAGCAATTGTGTAGAAAATATCTAGAAATGGCTGAAAAGACTAAAAAATCATTTGATGAAAAGTTCTATAATGAAGAAAAACATTGCTTATATGATGTGTTAGGAGACAGCAAAGTACGCCCAAATCAATTATTTGCATTAAGTTTATCACATCCGATTGTTGATAATGCAGAGATTGCAGAGCAAGTTTTAAATACAGTTGAGAATAAATTATTAAATAAATATGGACTAAAAACATTAAGCTCAGATGAAGACGGTTATGTTGATGTATATGAAGGTTCTGCATACAAGAGAGATTCAAGCTATCATCAGGGAATTACTTGGCCATGGTTATTAGGATTATATTATGATGCATTAAAAAATACTATAATAATAGAAAAGAATAGAACCAAAAGACAAGAACTAGAAGAAAAAATAACGAAACTTGTAGATACAACAAAGGAAACTTTCAAAGCAGAAATGTTTGAAAGGTCAAGTATTGGCACGATAAGTGAAATATATGATTCAACAGAACCATATGAAGAAAGAGGAGCATTTGCACAAGCTTGGAGCGTGGCAGAAATATTTAGAATAGTTTTAAATAAGAGATAATGTGAAAATGCAAGGTAAATAAAGCAGATTACCACGAATTGTTGAAGAATGTTTTAAAAATAGAAGATATAAAATACAAAATTAACATATATGCAATAATATACTAAACGAAAAAATGATATAAAAATATAGGTAGGAGGCTAATTGTGGATATCACAGCATTAGAAAATGAATTGAAAGCTGGAAAACTAAATAACATATATTTACTATATGGAGAAGAGCGCTTTTTATTAGATAACAACGTAAAAAAAATAAAAAAATTATTTGGTGAAACAGTAAATGGAATAAATTATATTCAAATTGACAACACTAATGTTTCAGAAATAATTGCAGACATAGAAACGCCTGCGTTTGGATATCCACAAAAGCTTATTGTTGCAAAAGATACAGGATTATTCCAAAAGCCTAGAAGAGGAAAAAGCACTACAACTGAAGAAAAAACATCAAAAAAAGATGACAATAAATTTGAGAATAAGCTAGCAACATACATAGAAGAAAATGTTGATATGATAGATGATTCTGTAATATTATTGTTTATTGAAAATGACGCAGATAAAAACAATCTATATAAAACAATTGATAGGTTGGGCTGTGTATGTAATTTTGAAAAACAGAAACCTGCGGAATTAGTAAAAAGGCTAAAATCAATTTGCAATATGTATAAGGTAAACGTAGATGCTGTTACATTAAATTATTTAATAGAAAATTGCGGAACATCGTTACAGGATTTAATAAACGAAATTCGTAAACAAATAGAATATGTTGGAACTGGTGGAACGATAATAAAGCAAAATATAGACTTATTAGGAATAAAACAATTTGAAAGTATAATATTCGATTTAACAGATAGTCTTGGAAAGAAAAATATATCAGAAGCATTACAAGTATTAAAAAATTTATTGTATGCTAAAGAACCAATACAAAAAATATTTATCACATTATATGGGCACTTCAAAAAATTGTATATCACGAAAATAGCAATAAACGAAAAACTAAACATTGCAGAAAGCCTAAACTTAAAACCAAATCAAACATTCTTGGTAAACAAATATACGATGCAATCAAAATATTTTAAAGAAGCAGAATTAAGAAAATTGTTACAGGAATTTATAGATTTAGACTATAAATCGAAGAGTGGTGCGATAGATTTAAATGTTGGGCTAGAAGCAGTGCTTTGTAGATATTGTTCATAATTTTATACATAAAAATAATCAAATTTGAATAAAAACACTCCTTAAATGCAAAAATAAGCATAGGGAGTGATTTTTTTATGGATTTTAGAACAGATTTAGCACTAGAAAGAAATGAAGTTTACAAGAAACAGAATAACCTTCAACAAATAGAGGGTGTAGATATTGAAAATGATGTGAAAGATGAAGTTGAAATTTCAAGAATAAAAATTACAAATGAAGAAGGAGAAAAAGCCTTAAATAAACCGATTGGAAATTATATTACATTGGATGTAAAGCAAATAAAGCTTGCAGACGAGGAAAGACTCGAAGTGATTGCAGAAATTGTAGCAGATGAACTTCGAAATACAATATCAAAGCATGTGAAAAATACGGATGATATTATGGTTGTTGGGCTTGGAAATTTATATGTAACTCCAGATGCTTTAGGACCTAAAGTTGTTCCAAAAATAGAAGTAACAAGGCACATTTTAGAATATATGCCAAAAGTTATGCCAGAGGATACAAGACCTGTTTCAGCAATATCTCCAGGAGTTCTTGGAATAACAGGGATTGAAACGATGGAAATATTAAAAGGTGTGGTTGACAATGTAAAACCAAAACTTTTAATTGTGATAGACGCTTTAGCATCTAGAAGTATAGATAGAATAAGTAGTAGTATACAAATTGCAGATACAGGCATTGTTCCAGGTGCAGGAGTCGAAAATAAACGAAAAGAAATAAGCCAAAATACACTCGGGATACCAGTAATAGCAATAGGGATTCCTACAGTTGTTGACTTAGCAACTGTAACAAATGAATGTATAGATATATTTATAGAAAGTTTACAAGAAAAAGCAATGTCAAATGATTATCTAAACAAATTAAAGGAAAAAGATAATTATGAAGAAATAAAAGAAGCTCTTGTTCCAAAAGATTACAACATGATTGTAACACCGAAAGAAATAGATAAATTAATTGAAAATATGAGTAAAATAATTTCGAGAGCCATAAATAAGGCAGTATAATTAATATAAAAACATATGCATGATTAAATTAAGTGCATATGTTTATTCATTAAGTTATATACTTAATGAGATTCTTTCTATATCATATTATATCAAAAAACGGATAAAATCAAGGACAATATTAAAATTTTTTATAATATAAAAAAATTACTAAAAATGTAAAAAAATTTAATAAATTAGGTATAAAATTTGGCTTTATATAACACAAAAATAGCTCTTTATATTTATCATTAAGTATATAACTTAATAATAAATATGGAGGCTAAAATATATGAAAACAAAAGAAGTAAGAGGAATTACAATAATTTCGCTAGTAGTAACTATAGTTGTTTTATTAATATTAGCAGGAGTAAGTATTAGTACACTGGTAGGAGAAAATGGCGTTATAGATAATGCTAAAAAGATACAAAATGATACATATTATCAAATTGCAAGTGAAGAAGTAAATCAATTAGTATTAGAGCATAA
>ERZ827450.2819-NODE-2819-length-13206-cov-25.358756_pt1 | contig 13206 bp, 9 predicted proteins | sample MGYA00519773_ERZ827450 | MGnify/ENA primary metagenome ERZ827450 (study PRJEB31778, sample SAMEA3449306) | human gut metagenome | biome: human gut; feature: human-associated habitat; material: faeces | place: United Kingdom | collected 2010/2012 ...
TGTCGCTTTGCAAGCAAAATCCCACTAAACCCTATAGGTTGCGGATTTGAGGATTATGAAAAAATTATTCGTTATGGCAGCTATGGTGCTGTCTTCAGTAGGTGCTTTCGCACAGCAGGCTGCAGGTACAACAACTATTCAGCCTAAGGTTGGTTTGAACGTTTCAACAATTGGTGATAATGACTGGAAAGCCGGTTTCGCCGCCGGTGCAGAATTGCAGTATCAGGCTACCAGCAACTTTGGTGTTGCTGTAGGCGCTCTCTACTCTGTACAGGGCTTCAAGGGCAAGGATATTGAAATCGATACTCCAATCGTAGACGGAACTATCAAGAATGACTATAAGTGGAATCCAGGCTATATCAATGTGCCTATCACTTTGAACTACTACCCAGTAGCTGGTCTTGCTCTCAAGGCAGGTTTGCAGCCAGGTTTCTTGGTAAATAAGGACGATATGGACGATGCTAAGACTGTAGATCTCTCTATCCCAGTAGGTCTCTCTTACGAGTATCAGGGCATTGTATTCGATGCTCGTTACAACATCGGTGTAACTAAGATTGCAGATAACGTTGATCACTACAACAACGTAATTCAGATTACTGTAGGCTACAAGTTCTCTCTCTAATCAATGAACTTTTAGTAATCCCAAATAAAGAAATCCCCGTTCTTCATTACGAAGAGCGGGGATTTTTTTTTCTCGTCATATCTGTTTGAAATAAGCCTCACGTAAACATTGAGTGAGGCTTACTATCGTTTTAAATGAAGTCTTTCTAGAACATTCTGCCGCCTGGACGACCACCGCCAAAACCGCCATGGAATGGACGGCCATGGAAGTTTGGACGGGCACCAGGACCTTCAGGTCCACCCTTGCGGGCATCCTTGCCTCCGAAGAGATTCAGGCGGTAAATCACGTGCAGCATTGCATAGCTGTTGATGGCATTATACTCCGTATCCGTACGGGATGTAGCAGAAATGGCACGAGAGAAGGTGCTCTGCTGGCGGAGAATATCGTAGAACTGCAGCATGATGGTAAGAGGCTTGCCCTTCAGGAAACCCTGAGAGAGCTGCGCATTCCATACAAACTCATCCGTATTCATGCTGCTGTCGCTATAACCGCGGCGGCTGCTGATAGAGAGGCTTGAGTTCAGACTGGTGCCCCAAGGCGCTGTAAGCGTCATGCTTGGTCCATAAGAGAACTGCCAGGTATTGAGGTTGCTGTTTGGCTGCAACTTGTTTGTAGCATGGTTATAATTCAATGTTCCATCGAGCGAAAGCTCCAGCCAGTTGTTGCGATAGCTGAAAGAGAGGCGCTCTCTCCAAGTAGTACTGCGGGTGGTATTCTTCTGGGAATCAGACTGCTTGTCGAGACTCAGATAACTCACGTAGTTGTTGTAACCCAAGTAGGTGTCGGTATTCAAGTTCCATACACCGGCACTATCGATAGAGCAGTTGAACATAAAGGCTCCCATCACATTCCAGTTGCCATTGATATTCTCAGGTCGGGTGATTCTACCACCAGTCTTCTCATCGTAGGTCACCTTGTTGCTGATGCTATTGTTGGTGGTAGAGAAGTTGATGAAGGTCATGACACCCTTGTTATGGTTCTGCACGAAATTGTTGTAGAACAATCGGAAGTTCTGGGTGAACGATGGCTTCAAACCAGGGTTACCCTTCGAGATGTTCAGCGGGTCGCTGTTATCTGTGATATCAAGCAACTGAGAGATGCTTGGCTGAGAAGTGGTACCACGGTAGTTCACACGCAGGTTGCTCATCTTTGAGAAGCGATAACGGAAATCGAGGGTTGGACTGATATTCGTCACCGTGCGGACGGTATCCTTATGATTGCCCATATAATCGTAGATGAAGTTGGAGCGCTGTGGCTGAATCATTACACCGAAGTTGAGATTATATTTGCTTCGGATGAATCGCATCATCACCTGGATATCATGAGTATAGTTCTTATACTCAGAATACTTACTCAAATCCTCATCCTTGTAATTGCCAAGCTGACCGGCAAACGGATTCAGGTAACTATCCCAACCACGATATTCATGATCTCCTGTCATCGCATACTTGCTGAAATCGTAGGTGCTGCGGTCGCTCTTGGAGTAGCTGTAAGTAAACTTATAGCTGAACTGCAGGAAGGTAGCCTTCCAGAGTGGCTCACTATAGGTCAACTGGCCCGCATAACTGTAATTCTTCGAAGGAGTCAGGTTATAGCGGTTGGTCTGATAAGTAGAATCCTTACCCTCCGCTGTCTGTACGAGATAGAGCTTGGCATTGTTGAGCGAGATGCTCTTGCTGTCATTATCCGTATATTTGGCATCCATACGCAAGGTGATGTTGCGTCCCTTGTTGCCCAACTTGCGGTTCACCTGCAGCATACCCCTGATATTGTTATTATCAGAATAGGTGATTCCGTTAGTCAACTGACTGTTCACCATTGCCCCAGCCTTGTCCAATTCATCAATACCTTCCTCAGAAAGAGGGTCTTTGGTGGTAATGGTATAAGGATCCTTGTTGTAAGAAGCCGACTGGCTGCCACTCAATCCATCGCTGGTACTCCAGGAGATGGAAGGACGGAAGAGGATATTGGTCATAGAGTCTGGCATCCACTCCAAGCGGATGTTGCCGTTCCAACTGTTGTTGCGGGAGAAATTCTGAGTCAAGCTGTTGCTGAACGAAGAGCTGCTACCCATGAAGTTCTCGCTGGAACGACGGCTCCAAATATCGCCATCACTGTGATTCCAGCGAAGTGAAGTATTGAACTTGAATTTATCTTTCAGTTCATAATTATAGTTAGCACCTATCATCTTGCTGGCATTCAAACCGTTAGCACCTCCGAAACCTCTACCGGGGCCACCACCTCCAAAACCACGGTCGCTGGTGTTATTGGCATTGGCAAAGAGCATGAATCGGCTGTTATTAGAGAAATAACCGCCCATACCACGCATGTTATAGCGGCTCTTGTTGCCCACGCCCAGGTCGATATTGGAAATCAGACCCTTATTCATACCCTTCTTGACACCGAAGTCGAGCACGGTCTGCTCCTCACCATCATCAATACCGGTCACCTTAGAGAGATCACTCTTCTCATCGTATGCCTTGATTTTCTCGATGATGCTGGTAGGCAGGTTCTTCAGGGCAGTCTTGGTATCACCGGTCATAAACTCCTTGCCGTCTACCAGAATCTTCTTTACCTCCTTACCATTAATCTTGATGGTACCGTCATCGCTCACCTCTGCACCCGGCAGACGCTTTACGAGTTCCTCAACTACCGAGCCTTCCGGTGTGCGATAGGCAGAAGAATTGTACACGAAAGTATCCTCCTTCAGAGTTACCTTCTGAGCCATAGCTGTTACCACTGCGCCTTTCAGCATGATAGCCTCAGCACCCAGCACAATCTTACCCATAGCCAGATCCTTGTTATCAAAAATTTGGATACGCTTCATGGTAGACTTGTATCCTACGCTCGAAATCTTGAGCAGATACTTGCCATTAGCCGGAGCGGTGACATGAAAGAGTCCGCTCTCATTACTGATGGCACCAGCCACATACGTGCTGTCGCTCTTAAGCAATTGAATAGTTACCTGCTCAATGGCTTCCTTGGTATCGCGGTCGGTAATCTGACCGGATATCAGTCGCTGTTGAGCAAAGGATGCTATTGCCATCAACAGCAGCAGCATCGTCAGAATCGATTTTTTCATTCTTATTTTTAATTTGTTATTATTTCCAACTATGAGTGTTTTCACACATAATCGCTATGATATTCTATTATCATTTTTGTTACTCGATTGTTTTGACGCGTTAAATACACCAAGGTTTAATGCATTCTGAGATAAAAAACGCAAATTTAGCAACTTTTTTTTTGTATTGTCTCCATTTTAGTGTATCTTTGCACAAAAATTAATACGTTAGAATGTTATGGAACAAAGAGTAATCATATCAACCCAACTGGAAAGCGAACTGGTAAGTGCACTTTCTGAGTGTGAGCACGACAAGCTTTTTGTGCTTACAGATACTACGACATTAGAACTATGCATGCCTGTATTGCAGAGTTTTTACTGCATGAAGGAAGCCCATATCATCACTATTCCGGCTACCGACAGCCATAAAGACATCGACAGTCTGATGATGGTATGGAAAGGACTGCAGGAGGGAGGAGCTTCACGCCACTCCTGTATGATTAATCTGGGCGGCGGCATGATAACCGACCTTGGTGGCTTTGCTGCCAGCACTTTTAAGAGAGGTATCAACTTTATCAATATCCCTACCACCCTGCTGGCTATGGTAGACGCATCGGTAGGTGGAAAGACAGGCATCAACTTCGGCGGACTGAAGAACGAAGTAGGTGTGTTTAACGATTCTAAGTTCGTTATTCTCGATACAGAGTTCCTGAAGACGCTCGATGCAGAAAACATCTGTTCGGGCTATGCAGAGATGCTGAAACACGGTCTGATTTCTACAGAAGCAATGTGGGAAGAACTGGTCAGTTTCGACCTCGACAAGCCTGATTTGAAGCAGTTGCAGCGCATGGTAGGCGACAGCGTGAAGGTAAAGGAGCGCATTGTAGAGCAGGATCCTCACGAGCAGGGCATCCGCAAGGCGCTGAACCTGGGTCATACTTTCGGTCATGCATTCGAGAGTTGGGCATTGAAGCGCAAGCCTATCCTGCATGGTTATGCAGTGGCATTCGGTCTCATCCCTGAACTCTATCTGAGTGTTGCCAAAACCAGATTCCCTACAGAGAAGATGCGTCAAACCGTAAACTTCATCAAGGAATTCTATGGTACACTGGATATTACCTGCGATGACTATGATGAGCTCATCGAGCTGATGCACCATGACAAGAAGAACCAGAATGGCATCATCAACTTCACGATGCTGGGCGGCATAGGCGATATCCGTATCAACCAGACAGCTACGACAGAAGAGATCAAGGAAGCACTTGACTTCTTCAGAGAAGGATAATTCAGCTAAGGAATCTTTCTTCAGAGAATCTCTTTAAAGAAAGATTGCACGCTTCGGCTTTCCGGTTTCGGTAAGCGGAAGATGCTCTACATGAAGGAATTCCCTTGGAATCCAATATTTATGATCAGATAAGAGGCGGCGAACAGTCGCCTCTACTTTTTTCATATCCTCATCTTCCGTCAAGAGGACAGCAATTTCTCCAAACTTCCCGTCTTTCTTCTTGACAATCATGAAAGGTTTTTCAAGATAAGGCTTCAACAGAGCCTCAACCTCTTCTATCTGTATCTTAATGCCTCCGCTGCAAATCACATTGTCTTTTCTGCCTTTGATGCGAAAACGGAGTTTTTCCACCTTATTATATATATAGGATTCTATTTCCACAATATCATTCGTTATCAGGGGTTCAGCACAGACTTGCGGAGCATCTATCACCAGACATTCTTCATCGGTCTGACTGATTCTGACACTATCGAAAGGCTGGTACCATTCGCTGGCCTCAGCACCGTTAATTCTTCTCAGGGCAATATGCGAGAGCGTTTCAGTCATTCCGTAGGTACTCCAGATGGCAATATCGCCGGGAAGAGCCTTCAGTTTCTGTTCGAGAGCCTCATCTATGGCCCCACCACCGATAATAAGATGACTGATGCGGCAGAGACGAGCCCGCTCTTCAGGAACCTGCAGGGTGTTATAAACCTGCATCGGGACCATCGCAGCGAAGGTAATCTCTTCATTTACATCTTTCAAAGGATGCCCACTTGGGTAAACTGAAATAAGATGGAGATGGCGCTCTATACTCCGCACCACCACCATCTTACCTGCAATATAATCGAGCGACATACAGAGCAGGGCGCTATCACCAGGTTTCAATCCCAGGAAATCACAAGTGATGCGGGCCGAGTTGAGCATTCGCTTCTTCTCTACCATCATCGGCTTGGGCTTTCCCGTGGAGCCACTGGTATGCACCAGCACCCGGTCGCTACCGTTATTCCATTCTGAAAGGAAATCTTCTAAAGTCATTTTACTACAAACAGTTTGTCACCACGAATCTCCAAAGGCATCGGTATATTATCAGTAAAGAGCTGACCGGTGCCCAAGCCTTGCGGCATCTTGACATTAGGACCATATACTTTAGCTGCATAATGAGCAATAGCATTCAGACCGATATTACTCTCAAGAGCAGAAGTAATCCAGCTGCCGATACCACGCTGGTTAGCCAGTTCTATCCACTCGTTGCATCCATAGATTCCACCATGAAGTGAAGGCTTCAAGATGATATATTGTGGACGAATGGTATCGAGCAAAGCCTGCTTCATACTCCGGACATTCACACCAATCAACTCCTCGTCTAGGGCGATAGGAAGCGGTGTTTCGCGACAGAGCTGGGCCATCTTAGGCCACTGGTGCTGCTTGATAGGCTGCTCTATCGAATGAATGTCATATTTAGCCAAAGCCTCCAGCTGACTCATTGCATTCTCCGGCAAAAAGCCACCATTGGCATCTACACGCAACTCAACCTGCTCCTTGGTATACACATCACGGATGCGCTTGATGAGATCGAGTTCCTTGAAAAAATCGATGGCACCGATCTTCAGTTTCACGCAATGGAAACCCGCCTGGAGCTTCTCCTCCAGTCGTGCCAGCATTTCCTCGTAGGTTCCCATCCACACCAATCCGTTGATGGTGATGCCCTCTTCTCCCCTACCGAAAGGAGAGTCGAAAAGTTCTGTCAGGTTCTCCATTCCGGCAGGAACAGAAACCCCTTTCTGCTTCAACATTTCTGAAGAAGATGCTCCTTCAGCAGGAACAATCTCCAAAAACTTCTTCGCTGCATCGAAGAACGAAGCGAAGGCAGTTTCCAAACCGAAGGTGATGCTAGGATAAGCACGAATCATATCGTATGGAATGCGTCCCATCTGCTCCACCATCTGACAAACCTGTCGCAGGGTCATTTCATATTCCGGTTTGGCATCGCAACTGAGATCAGGGAGCGTAGCACACTCTCCCACTCCCTCTACTCCCGGCAATTCATCCGATGTAAGGGTGAGATAATAACTGTGTCTCGTGGTATATACGCCACGAGACGTGCCTGCCGGCTGCTTGAAGTGGAGCGTGCGCTCCGAGATTTCTATCTTATACATTCTTTATATAATCTATATATCAATACAATTGAATTCTTCACTCTTCGTTCTTCACTTCCCTTCCCCTACTTTTTCTGTTTCAATTCGTAGAGATCCTTGCGGCGGTCGCGAAGATTTCTTACAGCACCGTAGGTATGAAGCTCATTCAAGAGATTCAGGTCAACATCTGATACGAGAATCATCTCGGTATTAGGTGTTGCCTCTGAACGCTTGCCATCGTTAGGGAAAGCAAAGTCGCAAGGGGTGAACACGGCGCTCTGGGCATACTGGATATCCATGTTGTGAACACGTGGCAGGTTGCCCACACTACCCGCAATGGCTACATAGCACTCGTTCTCGATGGCACGCGCCTGTGCACAGACTCTTACTCGGGAGTAAGCATTCTGGGTATCGGTCATGAATGGCACGAAGAGAATCTGCATGCCATCCTCAGCCATTAATCTTGACAACTCAGGGAACTCCACATCATAGCAGATGACGATACCAATCTTACCGCAATCGGTATCAAAGGTCTGGATATGGCTACCACCACTCAATCCCCAGCACTTCTGCTCATCTGGTGTAACATGAATCTTCTCGTACATGTCTACGCTACCATCTCTGCGGCAGAGGAAGCCCACATTATAGAGGGAATCGTCCTTAAGATAAGGCATACTACCCGTGATGATATTGATGTTGTAACTGATGGCCAACTCGCGGAAACGGTCACGGATTTCTTCGGTATACTGCGCCATCTTTCGGATGCTCTGCGCCTCACCCAAATCATTGAAACGAGCCATCAAAGGCGCATTGAAATACTCTGGAAAGAGAATGAAATCGCTCTTGTAATCGCTCACAGAATCAACGAAGAACTCAACCTGTTCGAAGAGGTCATCCACCGAAGCGTATGGGCGCATCTGCCACTGTACCAATCCGATTCTTACGGTTGGCTTGCGGTCTACATAAGAATCCGTAGGTGGCTGATAATAGATGTTATCCCACTGCAAGAGGGTGGCGCAGTGTTCGCTCTCCTCATCACTAGGAAGATAGTTGCGGATTACGCGGCGCACGTGGAAATCATTGGAAAGCTGGAAGGTAAGAACCGGGTCATAGATTTCACGGTTTCTTACATGCTCGATATACTCCTTAGGGCGCATCTTATCGGCATACTTGTGATAGTTTGGTATACGACCGCCAAACATGATAGCCTTCAAGTTGAGCTTCTCGCAGAGTTCCTTACGATACTCATACATACGGCGAGCCAGGCGCAAACCACGATAATCAGGGTGGATAAATACCTCGATGCCGTAAAGAATGTTTCCATTAGGATCGTGGGTATTGAAGGTTTCATTACCCGTAACCTGAGCATAGGTATGATCGCCCTTCACCATATTATAATTGACGATGATAGAGAGCGCACAGCCCACAATCTTATCATCAACGATAATAACCACCTGACCCTCAGGGAAGATAGTAATGAGTTTCTTAATCTGTTCTTTTGTCCAAAATACATCTGAGTCTGCGTAAATACGCCTAAATGACTTGGCAAGCTGATCATAATCCTCCATACGGAGGTTGCGCATGCCTACCTTTTCGATTTTTCGAGTTGGTTCCATAACAACTGTATTTTTATTATTATCTAAATCTGGGTGCAAAGATACAGCAAATTATAGATACGACAAAGAGTTTTCGCAAATAATTGACATTTACGAAAACTCTTTTCATGTATTTTACACAAAGAGCGCGTTTACGCTTAAAATCAGATGCTAATATTTGGCAGTTTCCTGTGGAATCGCTTTATCATGATCATCCAGATAAAACAACTTCACAGGATGATACTTCTCACTTGCCACAGAATATTTATCCTGGCGATAACGGGTCAGGATGCCTCCTATCCCCAACATCGTATGAAAAGCCGAAAGACTCGTCTGTACCTGTTGGGTACGATGACCAGACAAAGTTTTCAGTATTCCCGGATATTGTTTTCCATAACCAGATGATGTCCAGATGATGAAAGGAACATGCAGCTCATAATCAGATGCCTTCGGGGCGGCGTGCAGAAAGAGGCGACGGTCATCATCAAAGATATTCTCTCCATGGTCGCTGGTATAGAGCATCGCCGATGTAGGTTGGCTATATACCCCATCCGTCTTTGCCTGAGTCTTCTCCCATTTCTGCAGACGTTCTACGATACCATGCAGGATATAATCGGTATACCGGATGGTATTATCGTATGCATTCAGCAGGTCACGCCGGTTCTCTGGCTTCGCTTCGCTCTTACAGTCAGGTTTAAAGAAAGCGAAATTACGGGGATAGCGCTCCTGGTAATTAAAGTGAGAACCATAAGTATGAAGTACCACGAAGAGTTTCCGATAACGGTATTGCTTGGATGAAGAAGCATCTGCCGCAGGCAATATCCCATCCAACTTCTGCAACAAATCACTATCATAATGATTATCTTTTGCAGAAGCACCTTCCTTCAGGAAGTAATGTTCATCAGCCTGTTCGCCAAGGAAATCAATAAAAGAATGATTAGGCAGCTGATTGCTGATAAATACGGTATGAAATCCCGCCTCCCTGAAAGCTGCCAGGATACCTTTCTCATGAAAGAGACGTTCGAAATCCTCTGCTGATGCAGCCGACAGGAGCATAGGAACACTTTTATGCGTAGTATTACTCTGGGTTGTAGCATCGGGAAAAGCTATGATTCCAGGAGTCTTGGAAAGCAAAGGATTGGTATCGCGCGGATAGCCATAGAGACTGAAATTGTGGGCTCTCGCCGTCTCTCCCACCACCATCACATACACCTCGGGAGCCTCAGCAGCATGCTCGCTCCTGGCATCAAACCTGAAATTTCGGCTTGCCTCCCTGTAATTCTCTGAAGCCGCATCACGTTCGAAAGCAAGATAGAGATTATAGCAAACGTTAACAGGATAAAGCTGGTTGCGTAAGCGATAATCATCTACAGCCACATAGCAAGCCAGCAGACAGAATAAACCGACAGCAGCTATCTCCAAAGCCCAACGACGCACTCGATGCTGGAGTTGAACCACTATCATCCCTTTCTTGCTGATATTGACAATGGCCAGAACCAGCAAAGGAAGATAAACCACAAAAACACCCACCACGGCAGGCAACAGATTATCAAGCAGTTCCTTCACCTCGCCAGGATTGGTAGTTACAAGATTCAGAAACATATCTACCGCTATCACTCCCGTCCCGAAGAGATAAAGCAATACCAGTTGGAAGGCAGCGAAAAAAACAAAAAGAAAAGCCCACCAGATCATCTTACCCGGGCATCTGGTTAACGAAAAGAACCACATGTAGAGTGCCAAAGGCAGCAACACATTGGCACCACAAGCCCAAGGAGCCAGACATTCAGTATAGCACAGAGCTATATTAGGCAACAACAATGCTACCACAGCATACCCGTAAAGGAATGCGCCCGATGACACCTTATTATATATATCCGTAAAACTGTTCATTCTACTTTTTCATTAACACTTTAAAGAGCATTATCAAACTACATAAAGAGCATTATTACTAAAACGCTTCATTGATATTGAAGAGAAAACCAGACTGCCCCGACTTACCGAATCCATAATCCAGACGTACATTCACATTCTTCTTAAATTCCCAGCGATAACCTACACCGGCATTCGGCAAAATCTGTTTAGAGCGCAATGCCGAGAATTTCGGGAAGATGGTTCCTGCTCCAACCCACACTACGATTCCATTACGCTTCCATACATGTTGGCGCAACTCAACCGTAGCTTCCAGAGAATGCTTATCGCGATAACGGCCTTCATAATAGCCACGCATGGAATGAGTACCACCCAATTCAGCCATCATTCCCCACGAAGGATTGCCAAAGTTGAGGTTAGCCCCAATGTCCTCGGCAAGAACCGTTCCCTTACCCAGTCGCTGATAGGCATCAAAACGAAATGCCGTCGTACTGAAAGCATAATCATTTCCCATAAATCGAGGTCTGAACATCTGATTGATATTCAGATAGATACCACGATGTGGATTCGTAAGATTATCTCTGTTATCATATACCAGAGAAACGCCAGCTCCTACATTCCAAGTATGCTGATCCATGCCTTGCAGTAATTCCGGACGCTCAATATGTTTACCTATTACATAGTCATAACTCGCCATCGGTCCGATATAGAAATTATCTGCTACACGAAACAGGAAGCTAACTTCAGCCTGAGCCTGCCAACGCTTCATGTCACTCTTATTGGCATCGTTATCGCCCATCTCATAGCCTATTCCCCAAAAATCAGCGGGAAAAGAATAGAAATAAAGGTGATAATCGATGCGATATCTTCCTTTAGGAGCAATATGGTTACCACGGACACCCAACATATAGAAACCTACAGAACTGACATCACCATAAAGCGAGACATTAGAAGGAGGAAGAATACTGTCGTTCGGATCAGTACGGTATAGTCCTGCTGCCACCAATCCCAATCCAAACTTGGTATCAGAGGCATAATGAGGACCACCTATCACACTAAAATCGAAACGCTTATGCTTCTTGTTTTTGTTGGAATCATTAAAGTAGTCAAGAATCCGGTTCACCCATGATTTCCCGGCACGTAAAGCCATCGTATCCACCTTCTCTGCAGATGAAATACTATCGGTTACAGAAAGCTCAGAGGCATAGCTGCCCAATGCCAACATCATAATAAGTATTGTCAGAATATGCTTCATTTTGTTGATTTTATTATTTTAATACACTAATGCTACATTATCAATCCACAAGGTATTGCCTGGAGTTCCGATATAGGCTCCACCATCGGATGAGGAGAACTGAAGAATCAGATGAGTAGGTGTTTCGTTAGCACTCGCCCATCCTACTTCTTTTACCGGCACACTCTTACCCTTGCTGTTACGGGCATAGTCAGTGGATCGCAGTCCCATAGTAGCAGCCTGATAACCTGCCATGTGGCGGATATCGCCATAATGGATTGTATAGGTAGCATCTTCCACCCATCTATTGGTACTCTTTCCGAATCTGACTACCATCGTACCCACACGTTTAGCTGTTATATTTCCCTTAGCATCTTCATGCCGTTTCTGCAGATAGAGCACAGCTATAGCATGATCTCGACCTGCAACCGTAGAGGCTCCGCTAAATCCATTCTGCTTGATACGATTGGCTGCATTAGGAAAAGAAGTCTTATAATCAAAGCGCAAAGCCTTAGGACGTGCGGTGAATGGTATACCCCAGTTGATGGCTTTAGGACCATCCTTGGTACTTGTTATCGGTTCACGAACATTACCCAGAAAGAGAGAACCGGCAGCCAATACCTTGATATTGATGAGTCCCAGCACTTTTACTTTCTCAATATGGGTTACCAGTTTGGCACAATATCCACTACCATGCTTATCACGAAACACAGAGTTATTCGTCTTATAGATGCCCGATACATGTGCCAGGACATTAGAGGACCCCCAAGGCGAACCACCCTTATTGGTATAAGGAATATTACCATTGACAGTCATATTAGGTCCAACGGCATAAACTGTTTTCTGATTTCCTCCGATAATGCCTGATTCTTTGATATTCCTGACTACCCAGTGGTCCATATTACCATATTTAAAAGGAACCACCTTTCCCTGTCCCTTAACGGGAAGGCACGGCAAGGTAGCAACCGCCATAACGATGCCTGATATTATTATTTTCTTCATATCTGTTTCTTTTATATATCATTAAGGCTGCAAAGATAGAAAAATATTTTCTAGTTTTCAGTTTTCTTCGACATAAAGCATAAAAAATTAAGAAATAATAATATATTTACTGTATTTTAATTGCCATAAAACAAAAAAGTCCTGCATTTGCTGTTATAAACAAATACAGGACTCCTGATTCAATATACAAAACAGAATCTCTTGCACCGGTTACAATAGAGACATGCACCGGTTACAATAGAAACATGTTCCGATTACTCCAAAAGCTATTATCGGTTTGAATACATATTATCATAATACTTCTGATAATCACCAGAGGTTACATTGTCCATCCATTCCTGGTTCTCGAGATACCATTTCACGGTTTCCTCGATACCCTCCTCAAACTGGAGAGATGGCTCCCAGCCGAGTTCCTTCTGCA
>ERZ827450.2827-NODE-2827-length-13166-cov-12.061399_pt1 | contig 13166 bp, 15 predicted proteins | sample MGYA00519773_ERZ827450 | MGnify/ENA primary metagenome ERZ827450 (study PRJEB31778, sample SAMEA3449306) | human gut metagenome | biome: human gut; feature: human-associated habitat; material: faeces | place: United Kingdom | collected 2010/2012 ...
TTCCCCTGCTGCCGCCTTCCTTCCTGACAGTAAGGCACGTGAAGACGGATACCGGATGGAATCCCGACATCAACGCGCTCCTCCAATTGAAGATAATAGCCAAAGTACTCAATGCGTGTGACACTATCATTGCGGCAACCGACGCTTCCCGGGAAGGAGAGATGCTGTTCCGTCATCTTTACGGCTTTCTGGAGTGCAAACAACCCTGCCTCCGCCTTTGGATCTCGTCTCTGACGGACGAGGCCATCACGGAAGGCATGGCGAGCCTCCTTCCATGTGACCGGTTCGACAACCTGTTCCAGGCGGCGGACAGCCGTAACCGGGCGGACTGGCTCCTGGGAGTCAATTCAAGCTATGCCATCTGTAAGGCGGTAGGCTTCGGGAACAATTCGCTGGGCAGGGTACAGACCCCCGTACTGGCGGAGATATGCAGACGGTACCGGGAGAGGGAGAATTTCCTGCCAGCCGACAGCTGGCAGGTATTCGTCAGTCTCTGCAAGGACCGACAAATCATAAAACTGCGCCACACGGAAGATTTTCAGGAGTACCGGTACGCGTCAGAACTGTACGGTGACTGCAAGGCGGTACGGAACGCACGTATCGCGGCGGTCAACCGCGAGAGCGAGGACATCCGGGCACCGGCTCCCTACAACCTGACCGAACTTCAGAAGGACGCGAACCGTTACCACAACCTGACAGCCATACAGGTACAGGATATCACCCAAGGCCTGTACGAAAAGAAACTGATCTCCTATCCGCGTACCGCCAGCCGCCTGCTGACAAGGGACGTATATGACACGTTGCCCGCTGTCATGGAAAAGATTCTTTCCCGCAAGGAATTCCGCCAATACGCCAAAATGACGGACTTTGCCGCGCCGCCAAGCGACATCAGCGCACAGGGGACGACAGATCACCACGCGATCATTGTCACCGGCATGCCCCCCGGAACATTGAACAAGGAGGAACAACTGGTCTATACGCTCATTCTCGGCAGGACACTCGAAGCCTTCATGCCATCCTGCCGGGTGGAATATACGACCATCGACGTAGTATGTGCCGCACGGAAGTTCAGCGTCCAAACGTACCGCGTCCTGAAAAAGGGGTGGCTCAGCATCTTCGGGCGGGAACATCTTATCGCAAGGGGGGGTATGCCTTGTTCCGCACTTCCGGATTTCTCCCCGGGAGAGCCGGTACCGGTAAGCGGATGCAATATCGTCCGCAAGAGAACACTTCCGGTATCCCCCTATACGGATGAGGAGCTGGTCGGCTATATGGACCGGAGCGGATTAGGGACCGTCTCCACACGTACCAATATCATCCGCACACTGCTGGAGCGTAAATATATCCGCTATTCAGGCAAATATGTCATCCCCACCCCAAAAGGGCTTTTCTTCTATGAAACGGTATGTGGGATGAAAGTGGCCGACACCTCCCTCACTTCCGGATGGGAAGCGGAACTGGCACGGATAGAACAGGGAAAACTCACGCAAGAGGAGTTCCTGGGAGGGGTACTGGAACAGGTGAAGGAGGTGACCGGTGAGATATTCCGGATCTATCAGGCTAAAAACAACCCGTAGGATATTACGCCACCGGCACGGGACGATTCTCAAAAGAGCAGGGAGTACAGGCTTTCAATGCCGTACTCCTTTTTTCATGGGAGATTGGATAGTTTTTCCGCTTTTAACCGGCAAAGGTCTTGGATTGCCTCGTTTTTGCCGCAAGGCGGCCCCCTTTGGGGGCTTGGTTGGCTAAAAGAAAATCATCCTCGCTTCGCTGCGGTATTTTCTTTTGCCAAGCCTTGCGCAAAAAGGCAATCCAAGGGCCGGAGGCCTATAAAATCGGGAAAACATATCCCGATGGGATTATTCATTCTTAAAAATTTAAAGATATGAAACTGCGACTCATCGAAAACATCTGCAAGCGAGTGATCTCACTGGTCCTGCTTACGGGAATATGCCTGCTCTACAGCAAGGGAATCATTCCCGTGTACCTGATCGTCCTGTTCCTTTTATCGGGAACAATCATAGGATTCTTCTTCAGGGCATTCCTCCTTGTGGTAAAAGTCATCCTTATCCTGTCCGTCATGGGCATGCTTGTATAACTCCTAAAATACAAAAAACATGAGAACTGCGACATCCACCCCCTCAGCCCCGGTCATGCCGGTCGCATGGCCCGTCACAAAACGCATAAAACCTGTTAAAAAACGGTTCCCCGGCATATTGGACGAACTGAAAACAATAGGCCACTACCTGGAGCCATTAAAGGACATCGCGTCCAATCCCGACAGGCAGAGACTCCTGAAAGAGTTTTTCCAAGAGACTTATGTATAACTTATTAATATTTTACCATTATGTTTTTTCAAGCGATCAACCGAATGATTACGGCAGGCACAGACCTGAGTATCAACATCAGACAAGTGAATGACAAGCTGACCGTGGCCGTCATGCCCCGGCGTGCGGGACTGAAAGACGAGGCCGGGGAACAAATCGTCCCGCTGGTATTGAACGGTACCCCGGAAGAGCTGGACATGGAATTCCTGGGAGCGATCACCGCACCCGTACAGAAGGCGCAGGGCATCCTTACCAACCTGGAAACATTCGAGAAACAAGCGGAACAGGCCGTATCACAAAGCAAGGCGGCCAAGTCCGTAGCTGAGAAGGAATCAAAAGAGGTACGCGAGAAACGGGAGAAGATGGAAAAGCTGCTTAAAAAGGCGGAGGACGCCACAGGCGGCAAACGCTATTCCGAGGCGTTGACCTGGCTCAGACAGGCAAAACGGCTGGCCATGCCGGACAAGCAGAAGGAGATTGACGTGAAGATAGTGGAGGTACAGAAAAAAGCGTCCGAGGGCAGTCTCTTCGGAGCGGAACCGGTAATGCCGGAACCACAGCCCGCGCAGGTTATCCAACCGGTGGCGGCGCCACCGGTACCCGGTCATGCCCCCCGATATCAGGGAGGGGAACAGATACGGATGTTCGCGCCCGAACAACCGTCCCGCCAATCTCCCCACCAGATTCCGCGGTCGGTACAAGGCACGCGACCACAACAGGTTCCACACGGACAGGCGGCTTCACGACCAAGAGCGGATGGTACACCGGCCGGCTGTCAGCAGCCCGTGAACCGACCGCAGACCATACAATTCCACCAGCCGGTACAGATGCCGCAATCACAGGTATACGACGGTCAATGGCTGCAACCCGTCCCTTCGCAACCGCAAACGGCTTCCACGCAAACTGTTCCCGATAACAAAGGGGAAAGCGAATACGGGGCACGAGCGCAGGACATGGGACAGTACGGCTTCGACAAGGACGACGAGCATGACAGGGAGCTCCTGCGTGAGGACCCTTATGCGGAATATCTCGACTTCCCGGAGGAATACCGCATGAAAGACGAGGCACAAATAGAAATGATATGTTGTTAACCCCTATAAAAATACAATTATGGCACTAGAAATTAAAGGATTGCAGAGAGTTTTCAAATTCAGGAAAGGCTCGTCGGAAATAGAACTGGCCGATCCGGACAACAGCCTGTCCCCGAACGAGGTGATGGATTTCTATTCCATGACCTATCCGGAACTGACCACGGCGAGCGTACACGGTCCGGAATGCGAGGATGACAGCGTGGTCTACCGGTTCAAGACGACCATCGGAACAAAAGGGTAGATATATGGCAAAGAGAATTTCCATCAAAAAAAAGGAGGATACATGCAAAACGCTATCAGAATCACAAATGGCGGGACTGGCCGTATTGATCATCAGGGCCGCCGACCTCTCGTACATCGGACGGGGTACGATGGGCCGGGAAAAAAGAAGACTGCCGCCACCGGGGAGCGTAACGCTTTTCTGACAAGCAGATTCATCCCCATCGCGGAGGACTATCTAGTGGAGGACGAAACGGGAGGGGCATGCGTCAACCTGACCACGTCCGAAAACTTTGACTATCTATACCGGTCCGCCCTGCGATATGCCGATCTCATGAATGTCAGGCTCCCTTTCCGCACGAGGAAAGGGAGCGGTCCCCGCATCAACATCACCGCCTTGTACAAGGCCCTGGACGAGACCTTGCCGGAACATGTCAATCTGGAGGAAAGGGCCGGGAGGCTCCATTTCTGCCTGTACAGGTTCCATGACTGGCCGGACCATACCCTGTTCTGGCTACCCGTCGATTTCACGGAGAGCCTTCCTGTACCGTTACGGCGTATCGTCCGGGAATTCATACGGCAGTTCGTACGTTACCACGGGTTGAACGCCGTCACGGAAACATGGTATTATGAGCTGGCGGTGGAAGAACTGGATGACTGGAAGAACCGCGATCCCGAGGCTTCCCCTCAGACAATCCGTAAATACAAACGCCTGGCGGAATCCTACCAATCCGGGAAAATCGCAAAAACACTTAAACGAATGGAAGGGAAACCGTTTTGTACCGATCTGGAAGAAAAGGTCCGGAAATACTGGGCGGCAGTGAAGGAGGAACGGAAGCTTTTGGAACTGATACGGGAAGGGATGGGACTGATTACCCCAGGAAATCCGTGCATCATGCAATACGGTTACGACTGGGCGTATGAAAGATCACCGGATTTCCCCCCGATCGACCTGGACTGTCAGATCATGCTGGCATATTCCAACAATGACGCCCTCACGGAGAACATGGAATGCTATTTCAACTCGGACTACCGGGAGACGTATGCCATCACCCCGGTCACAAGCATGTATCTGACACCTGAGACGGACAGACTGTTCCGGATGGACGACTATCCGGAGAGACTGTCAGGATGGATGGAACGGTTCACGCAATGCATAAACAGGCATTTTAAAGTGCCCGTTTCCCAATAAATAAAGAAACGAAAACAAAAAAATACAGGATATGAACGAACTAACCAAGCAACTGCAAGAGATAATGGTGCCCAAAGCGGCGCTGATCGCCTATGAGTACCAGGAAAGTCACTACGCAAGCGGAAGTCACTACCTGGAACTACGCCCTATCAACAAAAAGGGAAGAATGGAAGCCGGCATTCCGGTTACATATGAATTCATGGACTCCCTGGTGGAATCCTATTCGGACGGGAACCGGCGTATCCCGCACGGGTGGCTGCCACCCAACATGCTGTGGTGCGATACCCGCAGGGGGCATGAAAGCTATGTGTGGTATAATCCGCCGGGAAAACGGCGGATGTTTTTCAAGAACGACCTGAACATCGGGGATGGAATGTTCCACGTGCCGGGAGTCATTTATATCATTAAAAATGAAAGGATGGACATCTTCGCCTACAAGGGGAAAAAACCGGACGGGAGGACACCGCTCTATCTGGCCCCTTTTTTCAACGTGACCGGTGGAAGCGTATGCCTGGGAAACTCCACACTGGAGAAACCGGAGAGCCTGGATTTTCACACCCTGTTGGAATATTGGGAGAAACGTTTCTGGCTCAGTGAATTTTCCCATCTTGGAGGAGGGAAGAACCCGACGAGAAACAATCTGGTCCTGGTTACTGAGCGGATGCGTGAACAGCCGTTCGACAACGACGAACTCCAACCGATCAACAAACGATTGAAAGACATCCTGCCATGAGAAAGATCCATTTCACAGACAAGTACCTGCTCAGTCCCTATCACCCCGTAACCGTCCTGGTAGCCGGGGCGGGTGGAACCGGCTCGCAGGTAATAACGTAAGCATTCGATAAACTCCCCCTTTCATTCTAAAAATGTGATATTACTTTTGTAATCAAAGTAAAAAAGCTCAATTGTTATGTCACATCAATGGACCATGGAAGATTTTGAATCTATTTATTCCCGTTTCAAGTCGAGCGGACTGTCAGTTATGGATTTTTGTTCGAATGAATGTATTCGTCCCAAACGTTTCTACGAGTGGCGTTCCAAGCTGTTGCGCAAAGGCGGCTTTATCCCGGTAAAGGTAAACAGTAAGGGCCAGGTCAGTCTTCCCCATAAGGAGAAATCCCTGCTGTCTGCCCCTCCGGTCAGCCCGTCGCCAATTCCCCAGCCGCTATGTGAGATCTCCTATCCCAATGGCGTCACAGTCCGCTTGAACAGCCCTTTGTCACCGGAGGTATTGCAAACCCTGATATTTTTGAATTCAAACCGTTAGCCTATGTTTTCTTTGAATGAATCCAACAGATATTATCTTTACCCGTATCCGACAGACATGCGTAAGAGTTTTTATACGCTTAGCGGCATCGTGACCAACCAGATGGGAAAGAATGTACGGGACGGTGACGCTTTCATTTTTATCAATGCGAATTGTACCTGTATGAAAATCCTCCATATGGAATATGGTGGTCTGGTGATATACCATATGAGGCTGGAACATGGGCACTTCCATCTGCCGGTCATAAATACGGAGGAAGGTCGGATTAAAGCGATTGAAACCTTCTGGAATGACCTTGTGATGATGGTTCAAGGAATGGACGGCAGCAAGGTCAGGCGTTATAAAAGGAGTGGTTTCCATGGGTTGTAGTTGTAACAAATTATAACATATACAATGCCGTATTCCGGCTGTTTTTTAGTATCTTAGCATCATATTTAAACGATTATGCCAACCGATAAGGAATTACTGATAAAGGATCTCATGCACAAATGCGACTGTCTGTATAGAGAAAACAGCCGGTTGAAGGAGATGGTGTCCACGCAGCCCCTTAAAGCTGCGGACAAAGAGGTGTATGAGGCTTTATTGTCTGACAAGGATGCCATAATCGCCCAAAAGGAAGCAAAAATCAACAGTCTGGAGCAACGTGTATCCTATCTTGAACGGCAGTTGTACGGTAAGAAGGCGGAAAAGTTCATAAAGCCTGACGCCCAGGACCGCTGGCTGGATTTTGAAGGCTTTGACATGCTTCCCCAGGAGGCTGAAGCCGCAGAAGAAGCAGAAAAGGAGTTGAAGGCTACCAGAGAAGCGATCATCGCCCGTAAAAAAGCGGGGAAGCAGCATCCTGCGAGAAAATCCCTTCCGGAGAATCTTGAGCGTGAGGTGGTCCATATATATCCCGAAGGGTATAATCCGGAAGAGTGGACGCTCCTTCCCGGAGAGGAAGTGACCGAGATCCTTATGCACGAGCCCGAGAAGTTCTATATCCGCAGGATAGTGCGCCATACAGCCAAACGGAAGGGTACAAACGAGTTCAAGACCGGCCCGCTTCCCGTCATGCCAATAGCAAAGAGCTATGCCTCTGCCTCATTGCTGGCAGACATGATGATAGGGAAATATGTGGATCACATACCGTTCCACAGGCAACTGGAACAGTTCAAACGTGTGGGGGTACATCTCCCCGCGTCAACGGTCAACGACTGGTTCAAGGATGTGGCGGATTTGCTAAGGCCCCTTTACTTCCGATTATGGGAGCTGGTGATGCAGACTGACTACATACAGTCGGATGAAACGACAATCCCCGTGATGAATGACGAGAGACACAAGACGGTCAAAGGTTATATCTGGCTTGTGCGCAGTGTCATGACCGGACGTCAGTTCTTTTACTATGACAAGGGTTCCCGAAGTGGAAAGGTGGTGCTGAAACTCTTCGGCAAGTTCCGGGGAGCCCCATACAGACGGACGGATACGAAAGGTACGAGATGCTGGACGCCAAGAAAGGTATTATCCTTCTTGGCTGTTGGGCCCATGCACGCAGACATTTTTGGGAGGCAAGAAAGAATGACATGCAGCGTGCCGACTATGCGCTCGCACAGATACAGTTGCTTTATGACGTGGAGCGTAAGGCTGACGATGAACGCCTGACTTACGAACAGAGGGCTGAACTTAGGGCACGTCTTGCATATCCCATACTTGTGCGCTTCGAGAAATGGCTGGTCAATGAATATCCCAAAGTAATGAAAGACAGTCCGATCGGAAAAGCCATAAAATATACATACGGAAGGTTCGACAAACTCTCCAGGTACCATCTGGACGGTCGTTACAGACCGGATAATAACGAGATAGAAAATAAAGTGCGGCCTGTCGCGTGCGGCAGACGTAATTACCTGTTCTGTGGCAATAATGATGCCGCTGAAGATGCGGCGGTGCTCTACTCGTTCTTCGGCTGCTGCAAGGCTGCCGGGGCTGACTTCCGCACGTGGCTGATCTACTTCCTTGAACATATACATGATTATGACGATGACTACTCGATGGATCTGGCCGAATTGTTACCTGACAATCTGTTATCCAAGGGCAAGATATTATCCGTTACGTCACCGGAATCTCCCAAGAAAGACTCCTGATACCTTCGTAAATCTCGCCTAAACACGGGAAAACTACCGTTTTATGCCAATCAAGACGGGAAAATAGGGAATAAAGTGCCGTTTTTATCTTCATTATCCCCGATAAATAGGGAAAATAAGGGAAAGAATACCCTTTTATACCAATTATGGCGGGAAAGTAGGGATAAAAATATCGCTTTATCACATTTGTCACAGGAAAATAAGGGGCAAAGGGGAAAAACTTCCTTTTATCCGCTCCATTAGTAGGGATAATATCAATTACTATAGAACCCGCACATCTTTGGGTTGAATTGATGTAACAATAAATCATAGAACGATAAAATGAATAAACGACATTATGAACATACGTTACCCAATATACGAGGGAGTTTATCGAATACTTACGTAATAACCAACCTAGCACGCATGAGCGTGGCATTACAGGCTCTGGGACATCCGGGGCTGCACCTGACGGCTTTCGACCCCGACACTGTCACGGAAGCAAACATCGGCCGCCAGCTGTTCAGCGAGACGGAACTGGGGTTGAACAAGGCGACGGCGCTTGTCACCCGCGTCAACCGTTTTTTCGGTTACGCGTGGGAGGCCAGGGAATGCCGCTATCCGATCATAGCCAAAGAAGGGGATAAAAACGTCCCGCTGGCGAACATCATCATCACCTGTACGGACAACACCCGTTCCCGGCTCGACCTGTGGCGGTTCCTGAAGAAATACAGGGAATATAAAAATAACGATGAGAAAGCGCCGATATACTGGATGGATTTCGGGAACGCCCAAACCACCGGGCAAGTCCTGGTAGGCAATATCCGGAGCAAAATAAGCCAGCCCGCATCCAGCGAATACCTTCCCATGCCCAGGATGAATGTCATCACCGAGGAGGTCAGCTACTCCACCATCAGGGAGGAGGACTCAGGCCCGAGTTGCTCGCTCGCGGAGGCGTTGCGCAAGCAGGACCTGTTCATCAACTCCATGCTGGCACAAATCGGTTGCGACATCCTCTGGCGCATGTTCAGAGAAGGGAGGACATTCTACCGGGGGGCCTATCTCAACCTTGACACGCTACGGGTAAATCCCATTCCGGTATAAACGGACGTGGATTTATTCCCGGTCATTCCTGCCGTACGGTCCGACCTTTCATCCGTACGGCACTCGCCACTCCCTTTTCCGTCATGACCAGCTCGTACCGTTCCAACCTTTCATAGAGCTTGCCCAATGTCTTGCATCCGTATCTCTTGACCTTGAATTTGGGCATCATTTTCTTCAACGAGCCGCCTATCAGGGAAAGGGAGACCTCCTCCTTGCCGTCAGCCGCCTGCTGGAAAGCCTTGTCAAAAAACTCCATATCCCTTCGGATAAAAAAATCCGGGGTGTTCTCCAAGGTCTTGTTTTCCTTACGGTCGGCATACAGGAATACGGAACAGGAGCGTATCAGCGATACGGAAGTCTTGCCCTCCCCATATCCCAGTACCTTCAATCCCGCCTCCCGTATCCGTTGCGCCAACGGGTTGTAGTCACCGTCACTGGCGACCAGACAGAAACAGTCCACCCGGCCGTCACGGAGGATGTCCATGGCGTCTATGACCAACGCGATATCCGTAGTGTTCTTTCCTGAAGCATAGGAGGAGGCCTGCACCAACCTGAACCCATATTCCCGGGCGGTCTCCTTCCATCCGGAAAGAGCTTTCCTCGTCCAGTCACCGTATATCCGTCTGATAACGGCATCCCCATAACGGGAAACAAAGCCCATGATATCCTCCATCCTCTCAAAGGACGCGTTGTCACCGTCAATCAGAACCGCAATGAGATATTTTGAATTGGTATTTGTCTTCATAACAACCGTTTATAAGACAAAGTTAGCATAACTTCCGCATATCCACATTGCCCCGTTCAGTTTTTCTTTCCCCGTTTCTGCAAAAAATCCTGTATATCCGAACTCCTGTAGAAATTCTTGCCGTTCTCATCCGTCTGGTAATAACGGATCAGTCCTTTTTCCCGGTAACGGGCCACGGTCCGAAGCGACACGTTGAGCAGCCTGGCTATGTCATAGTTGTCCAGAAGCTCGTCACCGTTCAAGAACTCCTTCACACGACCCATCCTATCCAGTTTCTTCTCTATGCGGTCAAATCCTTCCACTATGGTCATTATCATTTTCTCGAGCACTTCATTATCTATATACATCATGGCATGTATCTCCTGTATTTTTTAAAGGTTACTACTGAAATACCCCCGGTGCGCACTGTAAGAGTATATACCATTTTATTATGAAAAATGTATGCCATACCTCCTTTATGTCTTTTAAGCAGCATTATAACATATTGATAATTAGATGTAAATTATATTTTTCTTCCTTTTCGAATGTAACAGGTGTAAACAGGTAAAGTGTAAAACTGTAAAATACGGATTGTAAACTTTACATATTACCGGCCATCCGCTACCGCCATGCCTTATCTTTCCGGGGAACAGGCTAAAAATATCATAAACCAATGTATATCTGACATCTGATGACATCTGATGACGTTTGCGGACACCTTTTTGGATATGAGTCTCCCTCTCCATACTTTCGTATCAAATCAAAAAAAGGAAAGACTTATGGAATTTGTGTGTATCGAGGCCAAGACATTCATGGAAATGAACGAGGCCCTGGAAGCCATCGCCAGAAGAGTACATGAGACATGCGGAGGAAGCACGCGGGGCATGGATGAGTGGATCGACAACCAGGAGGCATGTACGCTTATGGATGTCTCGCCAAGGAAAATGTTACAACTCCGGAGAAGCGGGTCCGTCCCCTACAGTTACATAGACCGTAAAGTATATTACAAACGGCAGGATATCATCCGCTTTATGGAGGCGGAAATTCATCGGGTGACACCTCAAAATCGAATGATATGATCCAATCCATGCTGACCAAGGAAAGCCCGGAAATCATACGCTTTTTCCGGAATATTGAGAGCCTGTCCGAAATACTGGACACACAGGCGGAAAAGATGCGGCCGGTCCTGAATGGCGAACGTTATATGACCGACAGCGAGCTGGCCGGGCACCTGAAACTGACACGGAGGACACTGGCTGAGTACAGGATAACAGGTAAACTGCCTTATTACAAAGTGGGAGGCAAATTATTGTACAAGGAAAAGGACATCCTCGTGCTGTTGGAAAGAAACAGGATGGAGGCTTTTGATTATAGATGATCCTGTCTGTGGCCACTAGTGTCGTATTCCTATTTCTTACCCGCAAAGGCCACCTTTTGCCCCGGTTGCGCAAGGCGGTCCTTTGGACCGGTTGCAGAAAAATCATCCTCACTTCGAGAGGGCACTGAAAAATAAGAACTTTTTCAGATCCCTTTCGATTGAGTCCTAAAAAATGAGTTCGCCAAATCCGAGAATAGGGATTTGGCGAGCTTTTTGTTTTTATACACCCATGACTTCCAAAGTTCTTCATATGTGTATCTCATATCCATGAAAGTGCCATTTATCCAAAGAACTTCGTAATGGCAAATAACGGAATATTCTCCATCCATTCCTGATCTTGATACCCCATCATGGAGACGCGCAGTCCTTTCAACTGATAATCGGGATGATTTTTAATATATTCCGACATGGAACGCGCACGTACATTCTCTTCGGCTTTCACTTCCACCGGTATCACGCGATGCTCCGTCTGTACCACAAAGTCAATCTCCGCAGGTGTTTTGTCACTGCTCCAATAATAGGGCGAAAAGCCTTGGGCCACTAATTGCTGCAAGACAAACTGTTCGGTAAAAGCGCCCTTGAACTCCTTGAATACATTATCTCCTACCAGCATCTGGCTGGCGGGCGCCTCGGTCATACAACCTAAAAGACCGCAATCAAGCAGGAATAATTTGAAGGCACCCAGATCTTCGTAAAATTTGACAGGCATCTGCAGTTCTTTTATCCGGCTGACTTTATGTACCAGACCTGCATCCATCAGCCACTGAATGGCGAGTTCATATTCCGTAGCTCTGGCTCCTTTCTTCAACACATTATAGATGAATTTCTTGTTCTCCTTGGCCAACTGCGAAGGCAAGGATTGCAGCACTTGTCCGATACGTATACTTTCAGTAGGTGTCGTATGCTTGGAGATGTCCCGCCGATAAGCATCAAGGATTTCAGTCTGTTTGTCACGTACTTCCTGCAAGTTTTGATGCTGAAAGAAACAATCCACCACTTCAGGCATGCCACCTACATAATAGTATTGGCGAAGCAAATCAACATATTTTAAACTGAGAATCTTTAAAATTTCCCAATCGGGCTGACGCAACAAATCGCACAAATCAGTTTCACCGGCAGCCATCAGAAATTCTTCAAAATCCATCGGATATAGATGCATTACATTTACCTTACCCACCGGAAAGGACTGACCTTTCCCCAAAGTAATTCCTAACAAGGAGCCAGCCGCCATCACATGATATTCAGGCGCATTTTCCTGAAAATATTTCAAGCTATGCAATCCCCGTTCCACTTCCTGCAACTCATCGAATACAATCAACGTTTTTCCTGCTTCAATCTTCGTTCCTGTGATAGCCTGAAGTGCCAGCAAAATACGGGGGATGTTATAGTCGGCTGCAAATAACTCCTTGGCCAGTGGCTCGACATCACAGTTGATGTAGGCTACGTTCTCAAACTCTGTCTGACCAAAATGTTTCATCACCCAAGTTTTACCAACCTGACGAGCACCCAACAGTATCAAAGGTTTTCTCGCAGGATTATCTTTCCAAAGTTTCAACTGTTGTATAATCTTCCGTTTCATCGATTCCTTTAAAATAAGAATTATTCACTTGTCTCTTGCAAAGATACATTTTTTCGAGGATGAAAACCAATATATAATACACTTTTTTGATGACAACTTGGAGCAATATCACATTTTTTAGAGGATACGATCTTCCAGTTGTAAAAACAAGAATCTTTGCGAATTCATTAAAAAACATGGTGC
>ERZ827450.2846-NODE-2846-length-13074-cov-3.400184_pt1 | contig 13074 bp, 13 predicted proteins | sample MGYA00519773_ERZ827450 | MGnify/ENA primary metagenome ERZ827450 (study PRJEB31778, sample SAMEA3449306) | human gut metagenome | biome: human gut; feature: human-associated habitat; material: faeces | place: United Kingdom | collected 2010/2012 ...
TGGAAACCTATTTCGGCGCATACCTTCCGCAGTTTTTTTACAGCATGCTTGCTCCGGCGACATTGTTCGCGCTGTTAGCGCCCGTCAGCCTGCGGGCCGCGCTGGCGCTTCTGGTGTGTGTGCCGCTCATCCCTGCCGCCATCGCGGCGGTGCAGACCTTTGCCAAAAAGCTGTTGGGCCGCTACTGGGGCCAGTATACGGCGTTGGGAGACACTTTTCTGGAAAACCTGCAGGGGCTGACCACATTGAAGATCTATCAGGCCGACGGCTATAAGCAGGAGGAGATGAACCGGGAGGCGGAAAAATTCCGCAGGATCACCATGAAAGTGCTGACGATGCAGCTCAATTCCATCACCATCATGGATCTCGTGGCATACGGCGGGGCGGCGCTGGGCATGGTGCTGGCCGTTCTTGAATTCCGCGCGGGGCGCATTCCGTTCTGGGGCTGCTTCGCCGTCATTTTTCTGTCGGCAGATTTTTTCCTGCCCATGCGCCAGCTCGGCTCGTTTTTCCATATTGCCATGAACGGCATGGCCGCGAGTGACAAAATTTTCCGTCTTTTGGACCTGCCCGAGCCTGCGCACGGCGGCGTCGACTGCCCTGCGGGCGACATCGTCTGCCGCGGCCTGCGCTTTTCCTACGAGCCGGAGCGCGAAATTCTGCACGGCGTCGATCTGACGATCCCGCAGGGCAAATTCGTCTCGCTCGTCGGCGAGTCGGGCTGCGGCAAGTCGACGATCTCCGCACTTTTGATGGGCCGGAACAAGGGCTACACCGGCTCGATGACCGTCGGCGGCGCAGAGCTGCGCGACATTGAGGAGGCGAGCCTGATGCGGCGCATCACCTACGTCAGCCACCAGAGTTACCTCTTCAAGGGTACGGTACGCGACAATTTGCTGATGGGCAAGCCTGGTGCGAGCGATGATGAGCTCTGGAGCGCGCTCACGCAGGTCAATCTCGCGGACTTTCTCAGAGGGGAAGCGGGGCTCGACACCTTACTTTCCGAGCGCGGCGAGAACCTTTCGGGCGGTCAGCGCCAGCGCCTTGCGCTCGCCCGCGCGCTGCTGCACGACAGTCCGGTGTACATCTTCGACGAGGCTACGTCGAACATCGACGTTGAGAGCGAGAACGACATCATGGCGCAAATTCACGCATTGGCGGGCCGGAAGACGGTGCTGCTGATCTCGCACCGTTTGGCGAACGTCACAGCGTCGGATGAAATTTACGTGCTGGAGCGCGGCAATATCGTTCAGCACGGTACGCACGATGCGCTGCTAAAGCAGGGCGGCGCTTACGCCGCGCTGTGGTCGGCCCAGCAGGCGTTGGAGCACTACGGAGAGGAGGCGGCAAAATGAAAAAAAGAAGCGGTTTTACCGTCATGGCGCGGCTCATCGGCCTCGTGAAGCCCCTGAGCGGCTACATGGTGCTCGCCATTTTGATGGGCCTTGTCGGCCACCTCTGTGCCGCGTTCATCACGATCTTCGGCGGCTTTGCCGTGCTTGACCTGCTCGGCTTCGCAACGCCCGTCGTGCTCAAGACGACGTTCGTCTGTGTGCTGCTCTTTGCGCTCGTGCGCGGCGTCTTCCGCTACGCTGAGCAGTCCTGCAACCACTTTATCGCTTTCAAGCTGCTTGCGCTGATCCGAGACAAGGTCTTCCGCGCGCTGCGACGACTCTGCCCCGCGAAGCTCGAAGGCCGCGACCGCGGCGACCTCATCTCCGTCATCACGTCGGACATTGAGCTGCTCGAGGTCTTCTACGCGCACACGATCTCGCCCGCGGCCATCGCGGCGCTGTTCACGCTCATCATGTGTCTGTTCATCGGGCATTATCACGCGTTGCTCGGCCTTTTGGCACTCGCGGCTTACGTCTGCGTCGGCGTGGTCATCCCGCTCATCACGTCCCGCCGCTCGGGCGATACGGGGATGCGATTCCGCACGGAGTCGGGCGCGCTGTCGGCCTTCGTGCTCGACAGCCTGCGCGGCCTGAACGAGACCATTCAGTACGATCGGGGTGCAGAGCGCCGCGCCGAGATGGATGCGCGCACCGATGCGCTATCCAAAGAGGAAGCCAAGCTCAAGCGTCTCACGGGCCAGAACATGGGCATCACGAACACGGCCATTTTGCTCTTCGACCTTGCAATGCTGGTTTCTTCCGCGGCGCTGGTGCAGCGCGGGGAGTTGACGTTCGACGGCGCGCTCATCGCGGTCCTTGCGCTGTTCTCGTCGTTCGGTCCCACGGTCGCGCTGGCAAATCTCGGTGCGACGTTGCAAAACACCTTCGCCGCGGGCAACCGCGTGCTCGACATTCTGGATGAAGAACCCGTGGTCGTCGAGGTCACCGGACAGAAAGAGGTCGAATTTACCGGCGCGGAGGCCGAGCACGTCACGTTTTCCTACGGCGGGGAGGACATTCTCTCCGACGTTTCCATCCGCTTCCCCGAGGGGAGCGTCGTCGGCATCGTGGGCCGCAGCGGCAGCGGAAAATCGACGCTTTTAAAGCTCCTGATGCGCTTCTGGGATGTGCAGAAGGGCCGCGTCCGTCTGTCGGGCACGGACGTTTCCAGCATCAACACGGGGAATCTGCGCGAGATGGAGAGCTTCGTCACGCAAGAGACGCATCTCTTCCACGACAGCATCAAAAATAACCTCCGCATCGCAAAGCTCGATGCGACGGACGACGAGATCGTCGCGGCCTGCAAAAAGGCCGCCGTGCACGAATTCATCATGACGCTGCCGCAGGGCTACGACACGCCGGTCGGCGAGCTGGGCGACACGCTTTCGGGCGGCGAGCGCCAGCGCCTTGGTCTCGCCCGCGCGTTTCTGCACGACGCGCCGCTGATGCTCCTTGATGAGCCGACGAGCAATCTCGACAGCCTGAACGAGGCGGTCATCCTGAAATCGCTGTATGAGCAGTGCGCGGGCAAGAGCGTCGTGCTCGTGTCGCACCGCGCGTCGACCATGCGCATCGCCGACACGGTCTACTCCGTCGAGCACGGGAGAATGAGCTGATGAAGGATATCGAAACCAAGCGCGAGCGCGAAAAGAAGATGATCTCGCAGATGATCGCCCTCTACTGCCACCGCAATCACCACACAAAGGGCGTGCTCTGTCCCGAGTGTGCGGCGCTGAACGACTACGCCCGCGCCCGCTCCGAGCACTGCCCGTTCATGGAGACGAAGACCTTCTGCGTCAACTGTCGCGTGCACTGCTACAAACCTGACATGCGTGAAAAGATCCGCGCCGTGATGCGCTTTTCCGGCCCGCGGATGATTTTCTATCACCCCGTCGCTGCAATCCGCCACGTGGTGGAGACAAAGCGCGAAAAAAAGAGACTGGAGAGAGAAAACCGATGAAGCTGAAACGCCTTTTCTTCCTGATCCTCGGCTGCGTGTGCCTTGCGCTCGGCTGCGTCGGCATCGTGCTGCCGGTGCTGCCCACGGTGCCGTTCTTCCTTGCGACGGTGTTCTGCTTTGCAAACTCGTCGGAAAAGCTGCACACATGGTTTCTCGGCACAGAGCTCTATCAAAAACACCTCGACTCATTCGTGAAGAAAAAGGGCATGACCGCGCAGACCAAGGCCGGCATCCTGATGTCCGTGACGCTGCTGATGGCCGTCGGCTTTTTCCTGATGCTGCGAAAAGCGCTCTACATTCCCTGCACTATTCTCGCTATTGTGTGGCTTTGCCACCTCGTCTACTTCCTCTTCGGTGTGAAGACGATCAAGACAGAATGCGAGAAGCAGATTTGAGTAAAAAAAGCGGCAGAGCCACCGGAATGCTCCGGCGACTCTGCCGCTTTTTTGAGAGAGAGGGGGGGAAAAATCATGCTTTTTCGAGGCGCAGCGGGCCGTAGAAGTAGCTCGCGGTCGCGCCGCCGTCGATGAGGAAGGTCGAGCCCGTGATGAACGCGCCCTTGTCGCTCATCAAAAGCTCGGCGACGTTTGCGACTTCGTCCGCCGTGCCGGGGCGTCCCGCGGGGCACTTAGCGAACATGTTCTTGTAGAAGTCGCCGCGCGGGCCGTTGAACTCGTCGAGCGCCAGCGGCGTGACGATGATGCCGGGGGCGATGTCGTTCAGGCGCGCGCCGCGCTTGCCCCATTCGACCGCCTGCGCCGTGACGCGCTTCTCGTTGCAGCGCTTCGCCATCTGATAGGCATGGAGCGTGTCACGGATGGTCTCGGGCTGCAAAAGTCGAGGGACAGCAGCTCCTCCGTCGGCGTGGTGGCGAGCTTTTCACCCTGCTCCGCCGTCAGGGCGGGCATGCGCCAGCAGGACTGGCTCGAGATCGTCACGCCCACGCCGCCCGGTGCGATGACCCTGCCGACCTCTTCTAAAAGTACCGCCGTACCGTAGAGGTCGACCTTTAAGATCGCCTCGATGGGCGCCTGACTGGGCGACACACCCGCAGCGTTGACGAGCATCTTGATCTCGCCGTACTTCTGCCCCTCGGCGATGAGGGCCTGAATGGACGCGCGGCTCGAGAGGTCCATCTCGACGGGCGTGACATCGAAGCCCGCCTCGTTCATTGTCTTGGCGATGGCCTGCGCGTTTGCGAGCTTTTTGTCGCCTACAACGATTTTCATACCCGCGCCCATGCGGCGGGCGATGGCCATGCCGATCTGTCCGGCACCGGCCCATAACATGACATCTTTCATCGTTTTTCTCCTTACAGCAGCGCCTTGACACTCTGCGCCCAGGCGTTGATCTTGCTTTCCGGCGGTTCCAGATGGTCGCCGCCATTCGAGTCGAATTTCACCTGCATATCACAGGCGAAGTCCGCGCCGGGGCAGGCGGCCTTCATATCCTTGATGACGCGGCCCGGCCAGCCGCCGTTTGTCATAAACGGCACAACGGTCTTGCCTGCAAAATTCTGTCCATGCAGGAATGCCTTCACGGCGGGAGCCATCGTGTACCACCACGTCGGCGTGCCGACGGCGATGACGTCGTAGTCGGCGACGTTGACAGAGAGTGGCTTGAGCTCCGGCTCAAAGCCCGCGTTCACCTCGCGCTGGCCCTGATCGACCACATCATTGTAGCTGCCGGTATACGGCACGGCGGTGTCGAGCCTCACAAGATCGCCGCCGGCGACGCTCTGCAACGCTTTTGCGGTGCGCTCGGTGTTGCCGCACGACCAGGAGTAGTAAACGATCAGGAGCTTTTTCATTTTGCGAACTCCTCAACCCACTGGGCAAGCGCGCTCTTCGCCTCGTCCACGTGGCTGCCGTGGATGGCGAGGCCCTTCGTGACCGCCGCGCCATGGGCAGCCTTGCGGATGTCGTTTTCGGTATCGGAAAGGCCGCTGCCCTCGTGCGTGCAGAACGGGTGGATGGTCTTGCCCGTGAAGTCGTAGTGCTCGAGGAAGGTGTAGACCGCCATCGGCATCGTACTGCAATAGTTGGGGTAGCCGAGGTAAATTTCATCATAGGCGTCGAGGTCATCGGGCAGATCCAACACCGCGGGACGGGCGTTTTTCTGCCAGTCCTCACGCGCCTGCGCCACACAGGTCTTGTAGTTGTCTGAATAGGGCTCGGCCTGCTCAATTTTGTACAGCTCGCCGCCGGTCAGATCCGCGAGCATCTCAGCAACCTTTTCGGTGTTGCCGACGGAAATGCGGCGGTACGCGCCGCCGAAGTAGTTCTCTCCCGCGCGGGAGTAAAATGCGATCAATGCTGCCATTGTTTCGCTCCTTTCTTATCGCTTTGCGCCAAGAGCGGCGCATGGTTTTGTTGATACCACCATTGTAAACCGCCGCGCCGCGGGTATCAATTCCGGTTTTGCGGCTTTCCTATAAGAAAAACTGATATGAAAAAAGGCGGAGCCATCGGCTCCGCCTTTCTGCTTTCGTTCAGGTATCAAATTGTCCTTTGAGCAGCCGCGCGAATTCCGGCACGTAGGGGTTCGCGTTCTCCTTTTTCCAGAACGCGCAGTATGTGCGAAGAAGCGGCGCACCGTTTCGCACGAGCGGCACACGGGTGAGCGGTTCGGCTGCCTGCCTTTCGCCGCCCTCCAGCGGAAGAAATCCCCTGCTGCCCGCGGCCAGAAGGCGCGCCACCTCCAGATTCTCGGCATACAGGAATTCACTTGGAAAGCCGAGTACAATGCGGCTGAATTCCTGCTCCGCCTCCCGCTCCGGCGGCGGGGCGATCAGAATGCAGGGAAAATTCTTAAGCTCTGCCGGTGCGACCGCCTCCATTTGCGCGATTGGGCTGTGGGCGGAGACTTCAATCAGGGCGGGCCGGGCTGCAAGGATCAGATTTTCGTAGGCGTCGGAAAACAAGCGGCGCTGATCGTTGAGCGTGATCTCGACCCGATCCTCGCTCAGCATATCACACAGCTCCCCATGGCTGCCGTACGCGATGGAGACGCTGACGTCGGGATACCTCGCCGAAAAGGCCGCGAGCGCGCGGTGAAATTCGCCGCCGGCGTAGGTGCGCAGGTAGCCGATCTTCAAGCTCGCCGCCTCGCCCTTGGCGATCTTCGCCGCCTCGGCGCACATGCGGTCGCAGTCCGCTGTGAGCAGCAGGCTCTTACGGTAAAAGTATTCGCCCGCAGGCGTAAGAGAAAACGAGCGGTTTCTGCGCACGAGCAGCGCAAAGCCCAGCTCGTGCTCCAAGGACTGCACCTGCTGGGAGATGGCTGACTGCGAGATGAAATTTTCCTCCGCCACGGCGGAAAAGCTCCCGAGACGCACGACGGATTGAAAGTATTTGAGCTGCTTGAGCATGATGCACCTCCTGATGTCTAAATGACAATCCCCTCGCAGTGGTCGATCTCGTGCTGGATGATCTCCGCCGTCCAGCCGGTGAAGGTCTTGAGGCGCGTTTGGAATTTTTCGTTCTGCCACTGGACTTTGACGGTCTGGAAGCGCTTTGCCTTGCGCGTGCCGGTGAGGGACAGGCAGCCCTCCTCGGTGTCGTAGGGGCCGGACTTTTTGACGATGATGGGATTGAACATGACCATGTATTCGCCGTCGCAGTCGAAAGCGATGATGCGCTTGTTGACGCCGATCATGTTCGCCGCCATGCCGACGCAGCCGTCCTTGTGGGCGATTAGCGTGTCGAGAAGGTCCTGCGCGGTGTTGAGATCGTCCGCCGTGGCAGCCTCGGCCCTCTGGGCGAGGAAAACTTCAGCTTTGCATATTTCACGAATCATGGCGTTCCTCCTGAATCTCATGCTGCGGAGTAAAAAAGCGGGCCTGCGCGTCGGCGAAGCGCGTGTTGAACGCCTCAGCCGCCTGAATGCTGAGCACGTCGTCGGGGCGCATCATGTCGAAGGCGTGCATGTCAGAATGATAGACGTCCAGCTCTGCCGGGACGCCTGCGCTCTCACCGCCGACCATGAGCTGATCGCTGCGGACGCCGAACGCCGCAGCGTGCGCTTTCAGGTAAAGGAGCGCGGCATAGCAGTCGTCGATCGCGGCAGGGTAGGGGGCTTTTAGCGCCAGCCGGTATCCCGGCGACAGCACGGCCACGCCAAATTTCTTGGCGAGGTCGACCGCGCGGGAGGCGTGTACCATTTCTTTCATCCCTGCGATGTATGCGCCGCCGTGCAGCCACAAAATGCCTGCGGCGTTTTTCGGCGCGGCGAGCGGCGAGAGCAGGAGCGCGGATACGCCGCCGTTTTCCGTCGGGATGCGGACAGTCTGAACGTGGATGCCGGGATCAGGCTTCATCGGGCGCATCGTCATCCTCCATTGCCGCGGCTTTTTCCTTGTAATTTGTGCCCCAGACGACCATGGAATCGAGGATGGGCTTTAGGCTGTAGCCGGTCTCGGTCAGCGTGTATTCCACGCGCGGAGGGACTTCGGCGTAGACCTTGCGGGTGAGCAGGCCCTTGGCCTCCATGTCGCGCAGCTGCGCGGTCAGCACCTTCTGCGTCACATGGCCGATGGACTTTTTAAGTTCACCGAAGCGCTTGGTGCCGTCCATCAGGTCGCGCAGGATGAGCACCTTCCATTTGTCGCCGATGAGCATGAGCGTCGTCTCGACGGGGCAGGCGGGTAATTCCAAGGTATGACCTCCTTCGTGTTACAGATATTGACCGGTGATGCTGTCGGGGTTCAATTGAATTTCCTCCGGCGTGCCGGAGGCGACGATCCTGCCGCCGGCCTCACCGCCGCCGGGGCCCATGTCGATGAGAAAGTCCGCGTTGCGGATGACGTCGAGGTCGTGCTCGATGACCACGACCGTTGCGCCGTTGTCCAAAAGCGCCTGGAAGACGCCGAGCAGCACGCGAACATCCAGCGGATGCAGGCCGATCGACGGTTCATCGAAGACGAAGACAGAGTCGGTCTGCGTGCGGCCGATCTCGCTGGCGAGCTTTAATCGCTGTGCCTCGCCGCCGGATAGACTCGGCGTTTCCTCGCCGAGCGTCAGGTAGCCGAGGCCGAGCTGCTTCAAAATGCCGAGCTTCTGGCTGACGGTCTTCCGGTCCGCGCAGAATTCAATGGCGGAGTTGACGTCCATGTCCATGAGTTCAGGAAGCGAGGCGTTTTCGCCCGCCTTGTTCGTGAGCTTCACGCCATAGGCGGCTCTTGCGTAGCGCGAGCCGCGGCAGTCGGGGCAGGGAATGTTGACGTCGGGCAGAAACTGCACGTCGAGACTTACAACGCCCGTGCCGTCGCAGCCGGGGCAGCGGAGAGAGCCGGTGTTGTAGGAAAATTCGCTCGCTTTATAGCCGTGTTCCTTCGCGTCGGGCGACTTGGCGTAGAGCTTGCGCAGCTCGTCGTGGACGCCCGCGTAGGTCGCGACCGTGGAGCGGACGTTGATGCCAATGGGCGTCGCGTCGATGAGCTTGACGTGCGCGATGCCGTCGGCTTCGACCGAGCGAATGTGCGCGGGCAGGGGATTGCCGCTGATCTTCGCTTCCAGCGCGGGGACAAGGCTCTCGAGCACCATCGTCGTCTTGCCTGAACCGGACACGCCGGTGACGACCGTGAGGCGGCCCTTGGGGATGTCGACCTCAAGCGGCTTGACAGTGTGGATCTGAGAAGTAGACAGATGAACCGTGCCGTTTGCGAACAGTTCGTCCTTTTTGGCGCGCTCGCGCAGCTTTGTTTCAGCCTTGCCGGAGAGGAACGGCCCAATCTGCGAATTTGGGTTTTCTTCGATTGTTGGGATGCTCCCCTCGGCGATGACATGGCCGCCCTTAGTGCCCGCTTCGGGGCCCATTTCGACGATCCAGTCGGCCTCCTTCAAAATCTGCGTGTCGTGGTCGACCAAGATGACGGAGTTGCCGTCGGCGACGAGATCGTGCATTACGCCGGTCAGGCCCACGATATTCGACGGGTGCAGACCGATCGACGGCTCGTCGAGCACATAGAGAACACCGGTCGTGCGGTTGCGCACGGCGCGGGCGAGCTGCATGCGCTGCCGCTCGCCGGTGGAGAGAGTGGAGGCCGAGCGGTCGAGCGTCAGGTAGCCGAGGCCCAAGTCGATGAGCCGCTTTGCCGTGCTCTCAAACGCCTCGCAGATGCTCTCCGCCATCGGACGCATCTCCTCAGGAAGACTTTCCGGTACGCCGCGCACCCAGTCGACAAGGTCCGAGAGCGTCATTGTGCAGGCCTCGTCGAGCGAAATGCCGCGCAGCTTCGGCGCGCGGGCGACAGAAGAGAGACGCGTGCCGTGACAGTCGGGGCAGGTCTCTTCCTTGAGGAATTTTTCGACGCGCTTCATGCCCTTTTCGTCCTTAACCTTGGCGAGTGCGTTTTCGACGGTATAGACGGCGTTGAAGTAGGTGAAGTCCAGCTCGCCCGCCTGGTTGGAATTCTTGTTGTGGTAGAAGATGTGCTTCTTCTCCGCGGGGCCGTGGAAGACGATGTCCTTTTCGCTTTTGGTCAGGTCGCGGAACGGTACATCCGTGCGCACGCCCATCTGGCGGCAGATGTCGGTCATCAGCGACCACATCAGGCTGTTCCACGGCGCGACCGCGCCGCCGTCGATGGTCAGGGAATCGTCGGGCACGAGTGTGTCTAAGTCGACGGTGCGGACGATGCCCGTGCCGCTGCACTTTGGGCAGGCACCCTGTGAGTTGAACGCCAGCTCCTCGGCGGACGGCGCGTAGAAATGCGCGCCGCACTCGGGACAGACGAGCTCCTTGCCCGCCGCAACGAGCAGGGAAGGTGGGACGTAGTGCCCGTTCGGGCAGCGGTGGCTGGCTAAACGCGAGAACATCAGACGCAGGCTGTTCAAAAGCTCTGTGCCCGTGCCGAATGTGCTGCGGATGCCGGGCACGCCGGGGCGCTGGTGCAGCGCCAGCGCGGCGGGAACATACAGAACCTCGTCCACGCTCGCCTTGGACGCCTGCGTCATGCGGCGGCGCGTATAGGTGGACAGCGCTTCAAGGTAGCGGCGCGAGCCCTCGGCATACAGCACGCCGAGCGCCAGCGAGGATTTTCCTGAGCCGGACACGCCCGCGATGCCGACGATCTTACCGAGCGGAATGTCGACATCGATATTTTTAAGATTGTGGACCTTTGCCCCACGAATGAGCATTTTGTCGATCATGGTATCACTCCATCAGCTGTGAAAAAAGTGTTGAAAATATACAATAGTATCCTTTTGGTAACTACGCCACAATATTGTGCTTACTTTACGAAAGTTCTCTATGGCGCTATGATAAGGCCAACGAAAGAAAAATACAACCTTTCGAGTACAAAACATTTTGGAGATATTTATCATGAACAAGACTGCTGACCGTACCGTAGCGCTGGACAAGGGCCGCGTGGACGTCTATACTAAAAACGGCGTCACCCTTTACGCCTATCAGACCCGCGACCTCATCGACAACGAGGTCTTTGTGCTGGCAAAGAAAGGCCGCGGCGTCGTGATCGAGCTGCCGTGCTTTTTTGACAATATTCGCGAGCTGACGGATTTCCTTAAGAGCGAGGGTGTCACGGTCGAGGCCAAATTCGTTGCCTATCACGCGGCGGGCGCGTCCTTTCTGCCGGAGGTCCCCGCCTACGGCACCGAATCCTCCGTCGCCTATAACACGACGGGCGGCGGCGCAGGGCTGGTCGCGAATTTCAAGAACGCATTCGGCGACAGCTTCGATTCCAGCATTTGCAGGGTGGATCACGTGCTGGAGGAGGGTGAGATCGAGCTTGCGGGTATCCGCTTTGTTGTGAAGCCCAACGCCGAGGCGTTCGACCTTGAAATTCCGGAGATCAACTGTGTTTACACGCACATGATGGGCCACGATTGCCACTCCATCGTGGCGGGCTGCCCGCATGCAGACGGCATCATTTCCCAGCTCAACTACTACATCCGCAAGGGCTTTGACCTTGTCCTGACCGCGCATTACACGCCCGAAGACCTGAAGGATGCGCAGACCAAGGTGGACTACCTGACGAACCTCAAGGAGATCGCGCTGGAGAGCGAAAGCGCCGACGAGATGAAGGCCAAGGTGCAGGAACAGTATCCTGATTACAGCGGAATGAACTATCTTGACATGACGGTGGGCTTTTTCTTCCCCAATAAGTAAAACGCCCTGAGAAAGGAGCAAAACATGACGCAGGCGGAGCGGCGGCTGTACCTGATCCGGTCGCTATTGAACGAAAAAACGGAATACCAAAGCCTGAACGTGCCGCGGGACGCGGGGGAGCAGCGCAAGCTGCTGCGCTCGCTGATGAATGTTCGTATGCCGAAAGTGGCAGACGAAGCGTTTCTGCGCGTGCAGGACGAGTACTTGCAGCAAGAGCTGGCAGACGAGGGCATTACCGACTTCGACGATCTGCGGCCGGTCAGTGGTGACCTTTACCTCTGGCAGGGGGACATCACGCGCCTCAAGTGCGGGGCCATCGTCAACGCCGCGAACAGCGGTATGACGGGCTGCTACATCCCGTGCCACGCCTGCATCGATAACTGCATCCACACCTTTGCCGGCGTGCAGCTGCGTCAGGACTGCGCCGCGCTGATGGCAGAGCAGGGGCACGAGGAGCCGACAGGGCAGGCGAAGATCACGAAGGCCTACAACCTGCCGTGCGATTACGTCCTCCACACGGTCGGCCCGATCGTCTCGGGCCGCGTGACAAGAGAGGACGAGCGGCTGCTTGCGTCATGTTACCGATCCTGTCTGGAACTTGCGGAGAAAAACAGTGTGCGAAGCATCGCGTTCTGCTGCATTTCGACCGGTGTGTTCCATTTTCCAAACGAGCGCGCGGCGGAGATCGCCGTGGAGACCGTGCGGCGCTATAAGGTGGAGACGGGCAGTAAAATAAAGGTGGTTTTCAATGTTTTCAAGGATCTCGACAAAACGATCTACGAGCGGCTTCTCGGCGCAAATTGCGCGCCTACGGCGCGCGCTTGACGAGGCGGATGCTGTCGTCATCGGCGCGGGCGCAGGGCTGTCCACCGCGGCGGGCTTCACGTACAATGGTGAGCGGTTCGAGCGGTATTTTTCGGATTTTGCGGAAAAATACGGCTTCCACGACATGTACAGCGGTGGGTTCTATTCGTTTCCGTCGCAGGAGGAGTTCTGGACCTATTGGAGCCGGTATATCTTCATCAACCGCTATCAAAACGCGCCGAAAAGCGTGCACGAGGTTCTGCTCGAGCTGGTGCGGGACAAGGACTATTTTGTCATCACGACGAACGTCGACCACTGCTTCCAGAAGGCGGGCTTTGACAAAAAGCATCTTTTCTACACGCAGGGCGACTACGGCCTGTTTCAGTGCAGTGAGCCGTGCTGTCAGGAGACGTTTGACAACGAGAAAACCGTCCGCGCGATGGTCGAAGCGCAGGGCTTCACCGTGGCGGACGGCGTGCTGACACCGTCAGCAGACGCGACGCCAAAGATGGAGGTGCCGTCGGAACTCCTTCCGGGCTGCCCGCACTGCGGCAGACCGATGACGATGAACCTGCGCTGCGACGACAAATTTGCCGAGGACGAGGGCTGGCACGCCGCGGCGGAGCGGTACGAAAATTTCCTCCGCACGCGGGACGGACAAAAGCTCCTTTTTTTAGAGCTCGGCGTCGGCTACAACACGCCGGTCATCATCAAATATCCGTTCCTCCGCATGACGGCGGGCAACCCGAAGGCCACCTACGCCTGCATCAACATGGGGCAGGCAAGCAC
>ERZ827450.2849-NODE-2849-length-13063-cov-2.579259_pt1 | contig 13063 bp, 10 predicted proteins | sample MGYA00519773_ERZ827450 | MGnify/ENA primary metagenome ERZ827450 (study PRJEB31778, sample SAMEA3449306) | human gut metagenome | biome: human gut; feature: human-associated habitat; material: faeces | place: United Kingdom | collected 2010/2012 ...
AATCCAGGAGTACATCGTGAGAAACAGCCATATGGTGAAGCTCGCGACGACTCACGCTCAGAGAAAACTCTTCTTCAATCTGAGGCAGATGAAGAAAACCGATCAGTCGCTCACCAATGCTCAGGCAGAGGACATCGCAGAAAAGCTGAACGTCAAGCCAAAGGAAGTCCTCGAAATGGAAAAGCGTCTTTCGGGGCCGGACGCTTCGCTGGATACGCCGCTCGATGAAGAGGGAGACTCCTCCGTCACGGCAGTCGACATGCTGACCGATAAGAGCGATGAGCCGGTCGAAATTCTGGAAAAAGCGGATGAACTGCAGCTGGAGCAGGTCGGCCTCAAGAAGGCGATCGAGCAGCTTGATCCCCGAAGCCGCCGCAACATTGAAGCCCGCTGGTTCCATGAGAATGACGAGGGTGAAGTGAAGGCGGTCAGTCTCGCCACGCTCGCGAAGGAGTTCGGCATTTCGATCGAGCGGGTTCGTCAGCTGGAAAAACAGGCCATCGCCAAACTGAAAAAAATTCTCACTGAATCCTCAGGTAAATAGATTTCTCCATGTTTCACATTGTTCTGGTTTCACCCGAAATCCCGCCCAATACCGGGAACGTTATCCGGCTGTCAGCCAATACCGGCTGCACACTGCATCTGATCAAGCCGCTTGGCTTCTCGCTCGACGACAGCCATCTGCGCCGCGCCGGTCTCGATTATCGGGAATACGCCACGCTGAAGACCTATGAAAGCTGGGATGACTTCATCGAAAAAGAGCATCCGGATCCCCGGGATCTCTATATGTTTTCCTCCCACGCCACGCGGTCTCTGCCAGAGGTGAAATTCACTGCCGGCTCCTGGCTTGTTTTCGGACGTGAAAGCGCTGGCCTGCCGCTTGAACTGCAGGAGAATCACTGTCTCAAAGAGAACCGGATCCGCATCCCCATGATGCCGAATAACCGGTCGCTCAATCTCTCCAATTCTGTCGCTGTCGCGGTATTTGAAGCCTGGCGGCAGCACGGCTACGCCGGATCCGTCTGATCCGTACCGCGGCAACCCGCAAAAAAAACCGGGCGCCGCGCTGTCAGACAGCGCAGGCCCGGTTCTCCTCTCTCCTCTATCTGCAGCGGAAAACCTTATCAGCCTTCACGCTCCAGTCTCTCCTTAGCCTTTCCTGCAAGCCCTGCCATCCAGGGGAATGCGGCTTCATGCTGGCGGCGGAACGCCTGGATCTTATCCAGATCCTTCAGCGTTGAGCCCACCATATCCAATCCTTCAAGCAGCATCTCACGGTGCCGGTCTGACAGTTCAAACGAGAAATATCAAGACTGGAAACATGGGAGAATCTCTGGAAGATACATGGATGCTTGCTGCGGTTCTTGCCGCCGTGCTGCTTAGTTTGATAGTCTGCACATGCACATTTACCGGCAGATATGTGGAGTTGGTGTACAGCCACAGGAGGCTGCTCCTCAAATATATACACAAAAAAGATGGAAAAAAACGTCTGGGATATGCCGGTGAAGGGTATCTCAGATGAGAAAAATTCGTCATAGAAAGTCATAGAGAATTGTAAAATAGGATTGGGCAAATGCAGATAAAGGCGTTTGCGTATGTCATCTGAGTCTTCATTGGCAGTTTGAGACTATGTTGTTGAGAATCGACGCGAAATGCGTTCACCAGTGAAGGAGAGATAATTATGGCAATGGATATTTTAGCTTATGCGTTCGGAATCATAGCACTTGCAGCAGCAATCAAATGTTTTGTTGATGAGAACTGGGGCGAGAAGATGCACAGAGAATCAGAGGATGCACAGGATATGACTCAGGATAAAAGGGTAGCATAGATAAAATCAGATCAATTACACAATAGTGTAATTGTGTAAATAAAGATCCAACGGATATATCACGTTATGGGGTGTACCCGTTGGATCTTTTTATTTATGAGGAGCGTTCTTCTCGTAGTTTTGAAAAACTTTATCTGTAATTAAAAACAATTAATAATTAGCTAAATTAAGTTTGACTGCAAAGCAAAAAATAACTAATATAAAATAGAAATGTAAATGGAATAAAGTGAAAAGACTGAACAATGGGGACATCATAGGGTCTATACATTTGCGGAAAAAATAATAAGAAAATTTATAATGACAGAGGACAATGTTATGAAGATTAAACCGAATGATGTTATGATTAGGTACACAGGGCGTATCGACTGGACAGATGAGGAAAAGCCGGTGTGGGTATATCCGTGTACGTCTGCGGAGATGAAATTTACGGGCAATACTCTTAAGATAAAGGTGTCCAACAGGAATAACTATTGGGACAATTATCTTGGATGTATAATCGATCAGTCGCAGAGAAGTTATCTTTTAAATAAAGAGGGAATTACGGAACTTGATATAGTTGTTCCGGATAACGATACAAATGAACATTGTGTGCTGTTCTTCAAGAGACAGGATGCATGCCATGAGGTAACAATACTTGAGTATGAGATTGGAGATGGGGAGAGACTTCTTCCTTTGAAACCGCTGTCAGGCAGGCGAATAGAGGTGTATGGAGATTCGGTGTCAGCGGGCGAGGTGTCGGAGGCTGTCGACTATGTTGGAAAGGAAGACCCAGTACAGAATGGCGGTTATTCTAATAGCTGGTATTCGTATGCGTGGATTACTGCAAGAAAGCTGAAAGCACAGATTCATGACATAGCCCAGGGAGGGATAGCGCTCATGGACAGGATAGGATGGTTCCAAGAGCCGAATCAGATTGGCATGGAAAGTGTGTGGGATAAGGTTCACTACAACCCTACATTTGGTCCGGTGACACAGTGGGATTTCTCCCAGTACACACCTCAGGTTGTTATAGTTGCTATAGGACAGAATGACAACCATCCGTATGATTTTATGAAAAATGACTATAACGGCAGGCAGGCGGAAACGTGGCGTGACCATTACATGAAATTTCTGGGAAAACTCAGGAAGACATATCCGGATGCACACATAATCTGCTGTACCACACTTCTCTGCCATGACTGTTCATGGGACAAGGCTATAGATGAAGTGGTTGGCAATATGAATGATAAAATGATAACTCATTATGTATATGGAAGAAACGGATTTGGCACGCCAGGACATCTCCGCATACCGGAGGCGTGTGAGATGGCAACGGAGCTGGCAGAATATATAGAAGGTCTCGAAATTGAGGGGTGGAATTAAATTATATCCTAACTTAGAGGTAATATAGGATTATTAATGAGCTGATGTTCAATAAAAGGAGAACGACATATGATAAATACAATACTGGTTGAAGATGATTTATATATTCAAAAGCATTTTGCCGAGCGACTGAAATCAAACGAAATTTTTCGCCTTGTCGGCGTATATCGTGACGCTTTTGATGCAGAGAGAAACTGCAATAGCTCAATACAACTTATTCTTATGGATGTGCAAACACAGCACAAGCACTCTGGTCTTGCCGCCGCAAAACGTATAAAAAAGGCTTTTCCGAATATCAAAATAGTAATTGTAACCTCGCTTGTCGACCCGCAGGTATTGGAACGAGCAAAGACAGGTGCAGCAGACAGCCTGTGGTATAAAGACCACGGCACAGAGGAGCTGATAAGTGTGATGAGGCGTACCCTTGCAGGCGAAAAAGTATTTCCTGACACCTCTCCTGCAATTGAAATGGAAGGCACAATGTCCGATACATTCTCGCCCCGACAGCTTGATATTCTCCGCTTATACATAAAGGGCTTTACATACCAGGAGATTGCCGATAAACTGGGCATCTCCAAAAACGGTGTGCGCTGGAACTTAGACGATATGGTTGAAAAAGGTAGATTTGAGAATCGAGAAGCGTTGGTTGTGACAGCTATTGAGAACAAGCTCATGGTGACCACATTAAAAGACGAATAGAGTAAATGAACCCCTTGACTGACACGGTCAAGGGGTTTTTATGTCCCAAAGTCAAAAAAGTTTGAAAATAGTTTTTCTGTTACTGGCACTTGTGCCAGTGACAGACCTCAAAAAATCCGTACAATAGAATGTGTAAGACTATAGTTGTAGTAGAAAGGGGGGAGCAATGAATGTTGAAATATAACAAATACATTATGACCCTGTTGATGGTTTTAATTATGCCAGTCTTGGTTTCTGGATGTGCGGCAAAACCGTCAGAGGATTCTAATCTGACCGAAGATAAAACAACCGCCACAACCACAGAGGCGACCACAGAAGCAACCACAGAGGTGGCTACAGAAGCAACCACAGAGGCAACTACAGAAGCATTGGTACAAAAAGACACAGATTTATCAAAACTTCAAAACACCATTCTTGATAACAAAGAATCGGTTGGGATTGCCTATATCGGTTATGTTGGTTACGAGGCTGATGAGGAAGGAATCCTAAATTTCGTAAAAGACAGTCAGTATGCGGATAAATATGATTTTCTCTGCGGAGCTCCCCTTGTCAATGTGGGCGGTGCGGAGCTTTATGCGGTAGTTATTGCCGATACAAAATACAGTGTGTCTGTTTATCGGGCGGAAATAACTGATAATGGTGAATATTCTGTAAATACTGACAATGCACTCTATAATTACAACGGAAACGGAGTTGATTATTTTTTACTGCGCTGCAATGAAAGTGAAATACATTCAAATGTATCGCTGAGCTTTAAAAAAGGAAACGATTCTTTTTCGTTATTCCCGATGCTGTCAGGAATGGATGGGCAGCTTGTTGACGGAAATTACTATGATTTTTCAATATATTCCGATTATGTCGGCAGCGGTGAGTCCGAGGATAAGAATGTAGCAATAGCAAGGGAAATCCTTTTGGAGTCTCAGGATGTGCAATACTACATAAGCATGGGCATGAGTGTACAGTATACGGGGCAGATTGAAGAAATTGAGGGACGGTCGTGTTGGATTTTTGCACTCGGCACGGACAGAGACGATCAATTCGTCAGAGAACGTTATTACGGAGTATGTGACAACCTCATATATTATTATGATTCCTTGAACGACAAATGGGAGATGCTCGGAAAAGGATAAACAACCACATAACTTACCGTGTGAGTTAAAGCACGGAATAATAAAATAAAAAAGGGAAAAAAGAAAAAAAGAAAAAAAGGAGGGAAAAAATATGGTAGATATTAAATCAATGGCAACTGCAACAGCCCCAAGGGAGTTTGAACTCTCTTATACAACTACAATTGAAGACGTATACGAAAAGCTTAACACACATGCTTCGGCTTTTAAAATGCCTTTCAAAATCAAAGGGGGTATCCCTGGAAAGCGCATTTCCTTTGAGAAAGAACCGAACCTCGACGTTACGGTCTGGGTCTTTGTTAAGGATGGCAACAAAATTAAAGTCATGGCAAACATCCAGGAGAACACAACAACCGTCAATGGTATGCGAGTTGACAAAAACAGCGTAATTCAAAAAGGTGTAAGCGGAGTAGCTAATCTTCCTATTCAAAGAGGTGAGTATCTTGATGAGGTGACCGAAAATGTTAAAAAGATACTCAACGGCGAGCAGGTTGAAGATTATGTAGCACCCGTTGGTGTAAACGGCAGCGGACAGACGGAAAAGGATTGGCTTGTAGCCCTTCTTCTCTGCCTTTTCCTCGGCGGAGTTGGTGGCCACCGTTTCTATGCGGGTAAAGTCGGAACAGGCATTCTCTATCTTTTTACCGCCGGCGTTTTTGGAATCGGTGTACTTGTTGATCTGATAAAGATACTTACCGGCAAATTCACTGACAAAGACGGAAATCCTATTCAAAAAAAATAGACAGGACTTCTTGACAGCCTTTAGATAAATATGGCTTAAAATTGGGAACTGTGCCTGAACTCTTTCGGGCACAGTCCTGATTGCGAAAGGAGGACTTGTTATGAGTAAAAGAAAAGAAAAAGAGGACATTAAAATGACCATATTTATTATGGTCGTCGGCATAGCATCGATGGTTGTGGGTGTCTTCGGAATTGTCACAAGCAGAATTGAAAAGAAAGAATATGCAGCCTCAACTGATATACGGAAAGTTACCGCTGTTATTGTTGACTTTTCAACCTACGATAGTAAGGATGACAATGGCGATGTAGATTATACAACATATAAATTCAGAATTTCATATGAAATTGACGGAAAGACCTATAAAGGAAAATACGAAGAACGCGTTTGGTCAAGAGATATCGCAAAAGGATACACATACGATAAATTGAGAAAAGGCGATACAATAAAAGTAGAGGTCTATAAAACTACAAAGGGAAATTACAAGCTTTCCCCAGAGGGGAATCCCGTTGATTTCCTTCTCTATTGCGCGGCGATCCCTTTTGGCTTGTTCCTCGTTGTTATAATGATATGTGACATTGTAAAAGACAAACGGAAAAAGAAGAGCGAAAACGAAGTGGTCAGCAAGGAATAAATCAGAGGTGATTTTATGGATTTATCAGTATCGCTGTGCATTGCAGCCGCTTTTGCTATATTATGTACATTCTATATCGGTAAAAGTATACTTGTAATGGATTTTTCGGAATATCTTCCCAAGAATTTGAAAAAAGCTAAGCTGGAAAGATTGCTGGCAAAAAGGGAAACTCCTCTACAGGATTCGAAAATCCGAAAGGATATAAGAAAAGCATTTGAAAGAGTGCTGATTCCACTTGGAAAAGCGGATCAAAAGCTTCTTACGGCAAGAATGGACCTGGCTTTTCGAAAAAAAATCGTCAGTCAGATCGACGTACTTAATAAGAATAAGCTATGCCGCAAAATTTACGTTACGGATGTTGTTCCCATTCCTAAAAATAACTTTGAAACGTGGAACGATGATGGCAGAGAATGGCGGGAATCGGTTTTGAAGTGCAGCACCCTGGAGCGTTTCGAGTCAATGCAAGGCAACAGGGTTCAGCATGAGATATACCGTAAAAATTCATATCTCCGAATACTTCAGTCGAGACACGTTCGCCGTACAGATCAAAAAGAGAATAAGAAAAGCTATTATCACGATATGTTGAGAATAACCTGCCCATCATGCGGTGCAAGAGTCAAGCTGAACAGTCAGCAGGTTACCTGTGAATATTGCGGCGCCGTTATAAAAAACGAGTTTTACGATTGGCAGACCGAATCGTTTGAGATTTATGAAACAATCAGTACAAATATGAAAAGATTTTTACAGCTTCTTTTGTCCGGTTTCATACTTTTCTTAAGTGTCTTTCTATGCTTATACTTGATCGAGGATACGGAGATTTCCCTTGCGGCCGGTGTCGGTGCAGCGATTCTTGCTTTTGGAACGATTGTTACACCTATTATTTGTGGAAAAGTTAAACAAGACAATTTAGCGAAAAAGATCGTAGGATATTCAGAGAACTACCTCAGATCCTGCTTAAACGAATACTTCAGTAAAAATGAAAATGACAGGGATCTGCTTGATTTCAGTGTTGGCACGATCAAGCTTTTAAAAGTCTCTAACACAGATGAAATAACAACGGTTAAGTCTGAAGTTTATGGAACAAAAACCTTTCTTCCTGAAAATAAGAAACCGTTTACAAAAAAATTCAAAAAGAAACTGACCATGCAAAGAGCAAGATATCCAGAAAAAAGAAAGTCTGACGGTGAATTCTTTGCTGAAAAGGAATGCCCTAGCTGCGGAGCAACATTCTTGCCCGATGAAAACGGATACTGTTCTTATTGTGGTTATAGCCTTCACGGAGATAGCGAAAAGTGGAAAATAAAAAGCTGAATCCTGTTAAAATCCTGCAATGCCGATTAAGGCAGGGAAGGGAAACATTTACATATTATTAATTTTAAAAGGAGGGAAAACTATGAACAAAAAGAAAAAAATTTTGACTGTCGTAACACTTGTCATACTGATGCTCGAGGCATCAGTATTTACTGTTTCGGCAGCGGACAATCATTCGGTTGACGAAAACACAACCTATGTAACCAACTTTGCTGAGCTTGAAAAAGCTCTTGAAGCCACCTCGAACGAGACAAACCCGCCAGATAAGCTTGTTGTTCTCAAAAACAACATAGATTACGAAGAACAAGTTCCGGGCGATTGGAGCTATCAGGATGAGCAGGAGTGGTATTCCGAAATCACAGTTAGCTATCCCAGAAAAATCACCCTTGACTTGAACGGAAAAACCCTTAAAGTTACAACAGATATGCATTCAGACGAGGAGACAAGGGATCTGTTTGTGGTTTTTTCGGGTTCCAAGGCAAACACCGACTTCACAATTACCACAACCCAGTCCGGCGGACAGATAATCTTTAACTCAACAGCCAACGAAACTTCAATGATCGCTGTGAATAATCCGAACGCAGATGTGAATATTCTTGGAAAAGCAGGGAAGTTTATCAACTATAATCTCACTCTTACTGCACAATCCGGAAGTGACACTTATATAAACGATAAGAACAGACACCACGTTATTTCCTTCTATGATATAAACAATCTCTATATCACCGGTACTCTTATTCAGAATAATGCACGCGTCCCGTCTTGTATATATTCATACGGACCGGAGCCGCAGGGCAATGTTACAATAACAGGAAACTCAGAAATAGAAGTAATTTCAAATCAGCTTCTTAATGAACAGCCGTTCAGCACAATATATTTCCAAAACACCCCATCCAGCAGAAAAGTAAGGCTTGGCGGCTGTTATATTGGACAAAAGGGAAATGTAAATTCAATCTATTACGGTGGCCAGCCTCCTCATTTCTATGACATAGTTCTATCACAATCTCTGGAAAAGCCGAACTATGTTATTATGCACAACGGTACCAGGGCATACAATACCTGGCCTGACTTTGTTAAGTTGGATGCGGATATAAAAATTATCTCCTCCTGTCACGATTCTGAGCCTGAATTAGAGGAAAGGACATCACTTCTTGGTCACTACAAGTACTGTAAAAAGTGTGATGCTCTTGAAAGCTTCCAGGAGCATCAGTTTGGCAGAACTCTCGCTGCTAAAGAGGCAACATGCATCAGAAAGGGAAGAACGGTCGGCTATGAGTGCTTCGGCTGCAAATATTATGAGGGTTACACCGAACTGCCAGCACTTGGACACGATTTGAGCGACACCTATACGGTTGACTGGCCGGCAACCTGCGACAAAGATGGAAGGGAATCCAGACACTGCAAACACACTGGCTGTGAGTATGCAATTCAGAAAGTCATTCCGAAGCAGCACCAGAGCCTTGTATGTAATGGCACATACTGCCAAAGCTGCAAGCAATATGTTAACCCGACCAAAATAGGTTACGGTGACAATTCCTGTAAAAACATAACCGCTTACTTCTTTACTCCGACGGAAACGAAGGTTTATCTTATCACCATAACTTCGTCAAATCTCGGCAGCGGAAATATTCAGGGAACAGAAGTAAACCTTGTTGAGAATAACCAGCTTAGTGAATCCGTCTCTAGTAACGATAAAGGCAAAGTTACCGAAGTCAGACTTGAAAAAGACAAAACCTACGATGTTACACCATATATAACTAATTCAGAAAGTCAAGACTGCATAGTTAACATATCCTGTAAGGAACATAATGCGGTTATAGATAACGAAATTAAAGCAACTTGCACAAAGACAGGTCTCACCAAAGGTAAGCACTGTTCAGTTTGTAACACCGTTATAGTCGCTCAGACCAAAGTCAAGGCTCTCGGTCATAAGTACTCCAAGTCTGTTGTCAAGGCTACTCTTACCTCAAATGGCAAGATTACCAGGAAGTGCACTGTTTGCAGTACGATAGAACCAACAATTTCGATAGCGAGAATTAAGTCAGTTTCGCTGAAAAAGTCGGCGTACACATATAACGGAAAGGCTCAGAAACCTGCGGTCATTGTTAAGGACGCAAACAAAAAAACACTTAAGAATGGAATGGATTACACCGTTTCTTACAGCAAAAACCAAAATATTGGCAAGGCGATCGTAACTGTTACCTTCAAGGGCAATTATAGCGGCAGCAAAAAGCTGAGCTTTAAAATCCTTCCCGCCGCGACGAGCAAGATCGCTGTTAAACAGACCACAAACTCGATCAAGGCTTCCTGGAAAAAGGTTGCCGGTGTAAGCGGGTACAGAGTATACCTTTACAAGGGCAAAAAGCTTGCCAAGAGCGTTGACACAACGAAGCGCACCCTCACATTTAAAAAGCTTTCAAAGGGCACGGGATACAAGATTGTTGTCAAAGCCTATAAGACGATTGACGGCAAAAAGTCTCTTTCTCTTGTTTCAAAGGAGCTTCTGACCGCAACAAAACTTTCTGCGCCGACGTCGGTCAAGGTCAAGGCAGGAAAGAAAAGGGCAATCATCAGCTGGACAAAGGATAAGAGTGCAAACAGCTATACAGTATATTACAGCACAAAGAAAAACAGCGGCTTCAAAAAGCTCACTGTTATCAAAAACAGCGCGGACATCCAAAAGCTTACAAGTGGTAAGACCTACTACTTTAAGGTTGTTGCCAACAAGAAGGTCGGAAAGGCTGTTGTGGCTTCTGATTTCAGCAAGCTTGTCAGCGCGAAAATCAAGTAATGGTGTTATCTGAACCGGTCAAAAGATAAATTAAGTCAGACACATTATTAAAAAAAGGCGAGTTTTAAATTTATGGAACCATAACCGTTCTTATTATGATTTATCGAACATGATTACGGTTTAATAATTACAACCGTTCATAACGCCAAAATAACCGCAAAACCCTGCTGCAGAAATACTCTGCAGTGGGGTTTTTTGTGGCAAAAAAATGGTGTTTCTGTTATGCTGGATATATTAAGAGATTGATATGCAGCGATGTTATTTTGACATTAAGAAAGGTTCAAGGTATTGCTTATGATAAAAAGGAAATTAGCAACATTTATGTTGACATTAATGCTGGTGATGACAGGCGTATCGATGATCAAGGTGATAAGTTATGCGCAGGAAGAATCTGCTGGTTCATCAACAAATCCCAAAGAGAGAGTTACAGAATATAAGTACAGTGCAGAAAGTGACCCTCAAAATGGTGTAGTATTGAAGGTTGAATGGAACGAACCCAAATTAGGGGAGAATACAACATTCCACGTTTCGGCGGATGGTGGCAGTGGCCGGTATTTGTTTAGAATGGATGCACCGAGTTATTCCAATCCGGATGAGTATAGCTTTGAATCCGTGGCGGATCCAAGCCGCGGAGCGTGGATTCAATATACAGATGAGTGTGAATCTCACGACTTTGAATTCACAATGACTGCTTCGGGAGTCTATAACTTCAGGTTTTATGTAATGGACAAGACGTCAGGTGTCTATTATATGCGTGTGAGCACAAATATACAGGTATCGGACAGGGCTTATCCGAGCGTGGGTGACATTGTGAATGCTGCGGTAAAAAAGTGCAGCAAGGATACGGATGGTTCGGACTATGAAAAGGCATTGTGGCTGCATGACTGGCTGTTGAAGCAGCTTGATTACGATCATTCCCTGAAATGGTCTTCGGCAGAGAGCGCACTGACACGAAAGCTGGGCACATGTCAAGCCTATGAGAGTGCCTATTCAAAACTGCTTACTGCAGCCGGCATAACAAATGCTGAGACAAGGGATACCTATGATGGACATACCTGGAATGCCATGAAGCTGGATGGCAAATGGTATCAGGTGGACTGTACATGGGATGATACAAAAGACAATTATTATAACTTTGATCAAACGCATTTGTATTTTGGACTGACGGATGAACTCATGGCGTTGGCACACAACGGTCATGATCAGATTTATACGGCAAGCGGTTATGGCACACGTTCTACAAGCCTGGCAGACAATTACTTTGTCAGAAACGGAGATGCCGCAAAGTGGGCGCGAGCCTACGCTGAGAGGATTCAGAAAAATCTCAATGCAGGTAAAACCAAATTCGAAGTCAGCACTGACAATTCGTCATATCCGCCGAGCATTTCGGGTATTCAAAATGGGATTATCGCATATGCCTTAAATCAGATGACGTGGAAGGCGGGAAGTAAAAAGGTTGCGTTGCGTGTGGCAGGAACATCCACCAAGCTTTCTTTTACTGCAAAATATACGGACACAGTAAAGCGCGTGAGAATAGTATTTGCTCCAAATGGAGGGCGTGTGAGTTCTGGAAGTAAGACGGTCATTTGTGGAAAAACTTACGGAACACTGCCGACACCGGCCAGAAGGGGATATACATTTGCAGGCTGGTACACAGCAAAGAGTGGCGGCAGCAGGATCGGCAGCAGTTCGGTTGTGAGGACTACCAAGAATCAGACATTATACGCAAGGTGGAAGCTGGTAAAGTATAAGATCCAGTACAGTCTTGGCAAGGGGACAAACAGCCGGTCCAATCCAGTCGGTTATACCGTCGCGTCTAGGACTATCGTCTTGAAGAATCCGGTCAGAAAAGGCTACACATTTAAGGGGTGGTACAGCGATCCCAAGTACAAGAAAAAGGTTACGAAGATTGCAGCCGGCCACCGGCAGCAGAAAACTCTATGCCAGGTGGGTGAGAAAATAAATTCGTATAAATCAATGCAATATCCCCTTTGTTGTCGAATTGTGGATAATAAGTGCTGGAAAATATTTGGCGCCTAGGAGGCATAAATGGGATTATGGCAAAGATTGCGACGAGGGAAATACAATGAAGTAAAGGATGCTATGCCTTTTGTATGCTGTGTTGCATATCTGGCCTTTCTCTTATATAACTCCAAAAAGAAACAGATGCAGAATGAGACGAAGCTGATCCGGAATAATCTGGATCTGCAGTTAAGTCAGGCGATGAGGGAAATCGGCAGTCTGCGTGAGTCGCAGACATTGACCAGACAGTATCGCCATGATATGCGTCATCACATGCAGTATGTGTCTACATGTATAGAAAATGGTGAAGTTGAACAGGCGCAGGCTTATATATCGGGAATCTGTAAGGAGATTGAGGCACAGAAGGTCCAAATATACTGTGAAAATGAGGCAGTGAATCTGATCCTATCTTCATTTGCGGGGAGAGCCAGGAAGAAAGAAATTGAAATAAAGATACAATGTGCAATTCCCGCAGAGCTTACTGTGTCGGAAAGTGATCTGTGTGTGCTCTTATCTAACGCTTTGGAAAATGCCTTGCATGCATGTGTGC
>ERZ827450.2852-NODE-2852-length-13012-cov-2.851123_pt1 | contig 13012 bp, 8 predicted proteins | sample MGYA00519773_ERZ827450 | MGnify/ENA primary metagenome ERZ827450 (study PRJEB31778, sample SAMEA3449306) | human gut metagenome | biome: human gut; feature: human-associated habitat; material: faeces | place: United Kingdom | collected 2010/2012 ...
GTGGTGGGCTTTGAAGTCTTGTTCTAAGTTTTCCACCCTATTTGTCCTCGACGCCCGGTGGGGGTTGGAATACACCTCGGTGAGGGGGACTGCACCCTTCCTCTCATTGGCTTTTCAGCCACCCCGCCTTCTTTATGGCCGGGCCGCGAATTACGGAAGTTTCATTGTTTTGTCCGAGGGAATGATATTCAGTTTTCAAGGTACGTCTTACAGCTTCGGGTATCTCCCCGTCTGGGGTGTTGCCCTTGCTGTGACAATAGTTTATCGTGGAAACACTGTCTTTTTAAGGAACTGGTAGTTCCGGTTTTGCCACTTTTTTGAGCGGATTTTTCTCAAAAACTGGAACTGCCAGTTCCGATTTTTCGTAGATTCGTCGAAAAAACGGCGCAAAAAAAAGAAGCCGAGAATCGCTTCTCGACTTCTTTATGGTGGTTATACAGATGCATCCAGTTCGTCAATAAGATTGCTCAGCTTATTTTTGATAATCTGGATTTTCTGGTGCTGCTTTTTGATCTGTGCATTAAGCTCCCTTTCCCGTGGAGTGTCCAATACGCCAAAAATCAAAAAGTCCAGAGTGGTGTTCAGTGAAATGGCTACTTCTACCAACAAATCTATGGAAGCAGTTCCTTCCCCTCGTTCGATCTTTCCCAAATGGCGGTCACTGATATTCAGCTTTGCGGCAAATTGTTCTTGCGTTAAGCCTTTGGTTTTGCGCAGCTGCTGGATGCGTTTTCCTGTAATGTAAGAGTCAAAGTACATAAGCCAGCCCTCCGACCACAAAGGAACGCAGTCGCAAGCTGCGCCATAAGGTCAGAGTGCAAAGATGCAATCGGCGGCGGACCAAGTTTTGGTTGCCGGGGTTCGGTTGGTACTCGATCAATCTCCTTTTCATGTTTCTTCGTCCTTTCTTTGTCGATGATGGCAAGGCTCTCGTCCTTGGTGCGGGTGCGGGCCAGTGCGTCCAGCTTTTCAATGATGGGCATCAGCTGGGGCACAACGGCATCCAGATAGGCGCGGGGCCACTTTTCCAGTGCCTCAGCCAGAATGGTGTGGTTGGTGTAGGCGCAGGTCTTGGTAACGATCTCCACAGCTTCCTCAAACTCAATGCCCCGCTGCCCCAGCAGCCGGATCAGCTCCGGGATGACCATACTGGGGTGAGTGTCGTTGATCTGGATGGCGGCGTAGTCGGCCAGATCATGGTAATCGCAGCCCCGGGCGGCACACTCGGCCAGAATGAGCTGGGCACCGGCAGAAACCATGAGGTACTGCTGATACACCCGCAGACGGCGGCCTGCCTCATCGGAGTCGTCCGGGTAGAGGAAGAGGGTCAGGTTCTTGTCGATGGCGGTCTTGTCGAACGCGATGCCGTCGTGGACGATGCTCTCGTCGATGGTGTCCAGATCGAACAGGTTCAGGGTGTTGGTGCGGCCCTCGTAGCCGGTGACGGCCAGCTTGTACAGCCGAGCGGTGTACTCTTTGCCCGCCAGCTCCACCGGATAGGTGACGTCGGTCTTTTCGGCCCAGCTGTGGGCGGTCAGCCACGGGTCGGGCTTTTCGTTCTGGACGCCGTCCTCAAAGGACTGGCGGAACAGGCCGAAGTGATACCGCAGGCCCACGCCGTCGCCGGGCAGGTTCAGCGTTGCCAGCGAATCCAGGAAGCAGGCTGCCAGACGGCCCAGACCACCGTTGCCGAGAGAGGGCTCCGGTTCCACTTCCTCAATGTCCGAAAGGCGCTTTCCGGCAGCGGCCAGTGCATCCCGGGCTTCTTCGTACAACCCCAGATTGATGAGGTTGTTGGACAGCAGCTTGCCGATGAGAAATTCGGCGCTGATATAGTATAGCTTCCGTCCGGTGACGGGCTGCACGCGGTCGGCACTCTTCTGCCGCACCAGCTCCAGCAGTGCCAGATACAGCTCCTGATCGGTGCAGTCCGCCAGCAGCTTTCCGGTGAGGCTCTGTAATGTTTCGGTAAAGCTCATAATGGATCCTCCTTTGTTTTCAGATACACCTTACGGAAAACAGGTTTGACATTTATAATGCAAGATATACCAGATAAAACAATCGAAATCTTGCCTTAAAGGAGCAAATTATGGTACAATCCTATCATCTGGAGGTGAGATGATGCATAATCAGGCTTCTTTGCAGGAAACCAAGCAGCACGGGGCCGTGCGGTTCCCCTTCAATCTGTATCCCTGCACCATTCCGGGAGACTTTCCGCAGGTGGCGCTCCACTGGCAGGAGAGCATGGAGCTGGTCTTTGTCAAGCGGGGCGCGGGGCTGGTGCAGGTGGGCGCTGCGTCCTGCCCGGCCTATCAGGGGGATATCTTTATTTTTACGCCCGGCACCCTTCACGCCCTGCGGCAGGCAGAGGGGCAGCGCATGGAATACGAGAACATCATCTTTGAGCTGGAGCTTCTGGGCGGTGCGGAGGACCTTTGCGCCGAAAAATACCTGCTTCCGCTCCAGAGCGGGCGGCTGCTGCTGCCTGCGCGGCTGACTCCCAACGACCTGTGTTATCTTCAGGCCGCCGCCTGCCTGCGGGAGGTGGAGGAAGCCAACCGCGCCAAGCTTCCCGGCTATGAGCTGCTGGTCAAAGGAGCACTGCTGCGCTTCCTCTCCCTGCTCATTGCGCAGGGGAAACAGCAGCTCTCCGTGGAAACTGCCGATACCCAGCGGCTGAAAGCCGTTCTGCAATGGATCTCTGCCCATTATGCCGAGGGGCTTCGGGTCGCCGATGCCGCCGGGGTCTGCTCCTTCAGTTCCAGCCACTTCATGCGTTGGTTCCGGCAGATGACCGGGCAGAGCTTTGTTGCCTTTCTGAACGAATACCGGCTGAATGCCGCCGCCGAAGCGCTGCATGCTACGGACGAGACGGTGCTGACGATCGCTTCCCGGTGTGGGTTTGAAAACCTCTCTTATTTTAACCGGGCATTCAAGGCACATTTTGGCATGACTCCGCGGGAGTACCGGAAAAAATAAACAAAATGAGGCCGTTCCGCTTCTCTGAGAAAGAGAGGGAACGGCCTCATTGTTTTTGATCAGACTTCCGGCGGCGGGCAGCAGCTCTCCCGGGGGATGAGCTTGTGCGGTACAAGGATCTTTGTTGCCAGCAGATTCGGGTTCTCGATGTGGTTGATGGTCTGGCTGGCGGCCTCCATACCCAGCTGATAGGGGTTCACGTCCACGGTGGTCAGCTGAGGGCTGGTGATGCGGGAGAACAGCGAATTGTTGAAGGAAACGATGGAAAGATCCTTCGGGACGCGCAGCCCCAGTTTGCCGCAGAACTGTTCCAGCACCACGGCCAGAATGTCATCGCTGACCAGCATGGCCGTGGGATGGTCCGGTGCGGTGAGAAGAGCCTTCAGCGGCTCTTCGTAAGCATCGTTCAGGGTGTTGACCTCCACGCAGTCCTCCTCCCGGGGGGTGATGCCATGCTTCACCAGGGACATCTGGTAGCCGCGCCTGCGCTCTGCCGAAAACAGCATGGCGTTGCTGACACCGAAATAGGCAATGCGGCGGTGGCCCATTTCATAGAGGTAATCGGTGGCTTCCTCACCGGCAAGGGCGTTGTCGTTGTCGATATAGATGGTCTGGTTTGCGGACTGTGCTGCCTTGCCCACAACGACATGGAGCAGCCCTTCGCTGCGCAGGTAGGCTGCCACCGGGCAGTCTTTTTTGGAATAGAGCAGGATAAAGCCATCTGCCTGCGCGTTGGCCACCATGCTCTGGATGGCATCCAGAACCTCTGCATCGTCCTGCCCGGTGATGACCGTGTTCACATACCGCCGCTGGTTGCAGAACTGCCCGATGCCGCGGATGATCTCCAGATGGAAGGCGTTCTCGTAGACATCCCGCTGGGAGGAGGGCAGAATGATGCCGATGGTCTTGGAAAAGGCCTCCACCGGTTCGGCCTCAAAGTTCGGCTCATAGCCCAGCTGTGCCATAATGCGGCGCACCCGCTCCTTGGTTTCCCGGCTGATGGAAGGGCTGTCTTTGCAGGTGCGGGACACGGTGGAAGGCGATACCCCCGCCGCCGCTGCCACATCCTTGATGGTAACTGCCATAGTCTGTTCCTCCCTGATGTAATAGGTCTATTGTAAAGCGGTTTGCACGCAATGTCAATGATTTGCGCACGAGTTTGCGCAGATCATGCAACCGCACCCTTTGCGCACCTTCGATGTTTTCAACAAAGAAACTTGCAAACTGTTGTGCAAAAAGCGGAAAATATATTTTTGACCTAGAAAACTCTTGTAAAAATTGCAGAGTTGGATTATTCTTGTTGCGTAAAGTTGTGCAACAGAAGCGCAAAGATTGCGCAAAACGGCGCAAAAGGAAACGAGGAGGAACATTATGGCAACAACACAAGCAGTTCCGGGGAAAAAGGGGCTTATTAACTTCGACTTCTTACAGAAGCTGGGCAAGGTGCTGATGACCGTCATCGCCGTCATGCCCGCTGCCGGCCTGATGATCAGTCTGGGCAAGCTGGTGCAGATGGGCGGCGGTGACATTGCGGCAGTTATGACCATTGGTACCACCATGGAAAACATTGGCTGGGCGGTCATCAACAATCTGCACATCCTGTTTGCCGTGGCCATCGGCGGCAGCTGGGCAAAGGAGCGTGCCGGCGGTGCTTTTGCGGCTGTGCTGGCGTTTGCCCTCATCAATGTCATCACCGGAAACATCTTCGGTGTCACCAGCGCCATGCTGGAAGACCCCAACGCCGTGACCCACACTCTGTTCGGGCGGGAGATCGCCGTCAACGGCTACTTCACCTCCGTACTGGGTGCCCCGGCCCTGAACATGGGCGTGTTCGTGGGCATCATTGCCGGTTTTGTGGGCGGCGTGGCTTACAATAAATACTATAACTTCCGCAAGCTGCCGGATGCGCTGGCCTTCTTCAACGGCAAGCGCTTTGTGCCTATGGTGGTCATTGCCTATTCTGTGGTCATTTCCATGGTGCTGGCACTGTTCTGGCCTGTGGTCCAGACCGGCATCAACAACTTTGGCATCTGGATCGCAAACTCTTCCGAGACTTCTCCCGTTCTGGCTCCGTTCATCTATGGCACGCTGGAGCGTCTGCTGCTGCCCTTCGGTCTGCACCACATGCTGACCATCCCCATGAACTACACTTCCTTCGGCGGCACCTACACCATTGCCACCGGTGTCAACGCAGGCAGCCAGGTGTTTGGCCAGGACCCGCTGTGGCTGGCATGGGCCAATGACCTCATCAACTTCAAGAAAGCCGGTGACATGGCCGCTTACAACAACCTGCTGACCACCGTTACCCCCGCCCGTTTCAAGGTGGGCCAGATGATCGGCGCAACCGGTCTGCTGCTGGGCATTGCCCTGGCCATGTTCCGCCGTGTGGATGCCGACAAGCGCGCAAAGTATAAGTCCATGTTCATCTCCACCGCGCTGGCTGTGTTCCTGACCGGTGTGACCGAGCCGCTGGAATTTATGTTCATGTTCTGTGCGATGCCGCTGTACATCGTGTACGCACTGCTGCAGGGCTGTGCCTTTGCCATGGCAGGCATCATCCATCTGCGCCTGCACTCCTTCGGCAATCTGGAATTCATCACCCGTATCCCCATGTCCCTGCAGGCCGGTCTGGGCGGCGATATCATCAACTTTGTGCTCTGCGTGGTGGCGTTCTTCATCATCGGCTATTTCGTGGCCTACTTTATGATCGGCAAGCTCAAGCTGGCAACGCCGGGCCGTCTGGGCAACTACACCGATGACAACGCGGACGATGCCGCAGCTGACACCAAGGCCGAGAAGAAGGCCGACAAAAAGGTGGACAACGGTCAGGCCGAGCGCATCATTGCCCTGCTGGGCGGCCGGGAGAACATTGTGCTGGTGGATGCCTGCATGACCCGTCTGCGTGTTACCGTGAAGGACCCTGCCAAGGTGGCCGACCTTGCCGCATGGAAGGCCGAGGACGCTCTGAGCCTGCTGGTGAAGGGCGACGGCATTCAGGCTGTGTATGGCCCCAAGGCAGACGTTCTGAAATCTGACATCAATGATATTCTGTAAAAAACTATGAAACTGCTGACTTTGAATACCCACAGCCTCATCGAGCCGGACTATGAGGCAAAGCGGGAGATCTTTGTAGACTTTATCGCCAGGGAGCAGCCGGAGGTGTTCGCCCTGCAGGAGGTGAACCAGACCGCCGCCGCTCCGCTGCTGGGAGAGATTCCGGCGGGGTGTTTCCCCTGTCCCGGCAATGGGGTTCCGCTGAAAGCGGACAACCACGCCGCAGCCGTAGCCCGGATGCTGGAAGAGCGGGGCGTGCAGTACCATTGGAGCTGGCTTCCGGCAAAGATCGGTTACGACAAGTACGATGAGGGCATGGCGGTGTTCAGCCGTGCACCCATCACCGCCGCTGAAAACCTGCTGCTGAGCAAGTCCGATGATTACAGCAACTGGAAGACCCGCCGCACCCTGGGCATCTGTGCAGGAGATGTCTGGTATTACACAGTGCATCTGGGCTGGTGGAAGGACGAAGTGGAGCCTTTTGCCGCCCAGTGGGAAACGCTGTCCCGGGCGGCAGGCACAAAAAAGACCGCCTTTCTGCTGGGGGACTTCAATAGTGAGGCCGACGTGCGGGGCGAGGGCTACGACCTTGTGCTCCGCAGCGGCTGGCAGGACACCTACCGTCTGGCACAGCAGCGGGACGAGGGCTACACCGTCGTGCAGGCCATTGATGGCTGGCGGGATGCCCCGGATGCGGCGGCAAAAAAGCGCATCGACCAGATCTGGTGCTCCCAGGCGATCACTGTAAAAAGCACCCGGGTGGTGTTCAACGGCCTGCAGGAGCCGCAGGTATCCGACCACGCGGGTGTTATGATCGAGTTATAAAGGAAGAAGGAAATGAAGATGCAGAGAAGTGCAGGCATTTTGCTGCCCATCAGCAGTCTGCCGTCCCCTTACGGCATCGGCTGCTTTTCGCAGGAAGCATACGACTTTGTGGACTGGCTCAAGGAAGCCGGGCAGACTTACTGGCAGATCCTTCCGCTGGGTGTGACAAGCTACGGCGACAGCCCCTATCAGAGCTTTTCCGCCTTTGCGGGCAATCCGTATTTCATCAGTCTGGACGCACTGGTGGAGGAAGGGGTGCTGACCGCCGCCGAGTGCAAAAAGGCAAACTTTGGCCGCAAGGCAGATGATATCGACTACAGCCGCCTGTATGCCGAGCGGGGCCGCCTGCTGCGGCTGGCCTACTCCCGCAGCGACATCGGCCACAACGAAGCGTTTACAGCCTTCTGCGAAAAAAACAAGTGGTGGCTGGACGATTTTGCCCTGTTCATGGCGGTAAAGGGCCGCTTTGAGGGCAAGCCGTGGATCGAGTGGGCCGAGGATATCCGTCTGCGCTGGCAGCCCGCGATGGACTACTACCGCCGGGAGCTGTATTTTGAGGTGGAGTACCACAAATATCTCCAGTTCAAGTTCGACCAGCAGTGGCGCAGGCTGAAGGCCTACGCCAACAGCAAGGGCATCCGGATCATTGGGGATATCCCCATCTATGTGGCGCTGGATTCGGCGGACGCATGGGCAAACCCGGGTCTGTTCCAACTGGACAAGGACAATATTCCCACGGCGGTGGCGGGCGTTCCCCCGGACGGCTTTTCGCCCACCGGCCAGCTCTGGGGCAATCCGCTCTACCGCTGGGAAGCCCACCGCGCAACCGGCTATCAGTGGTGGATCACCCGCCTGTGGTACTGCTTCGAGCTTTACGATGTGGTGCGCATCGACCACTTCCGCGGCTTCGATGAGTATTTTTCCATCCCCTACGGCAGTGAGACTGCCGCGCCGGGCCACTGGGAAAAAGGCCCCGGCATCGAGTTGTTCCGTGCTGTGGAGCAGGCACTGGGCAAACGGGAGATCATTGCGGAGGATCTTGGCTACATGAGCGACACCGTGCGTCAGCTGGTGCGGGACAGCGGCTTTCCCGGCATGAAAGTGCTGGAATTTGCCTTTGACTCCCGGGATACCGGCAGCGCCAGCGACTACCTGCCCCACAACTACCCGGTGAACAGCGTGGCCTATACCGGTACCCACGACAACGAAACGCTGGTATCATGGTACCAGACCATCACCGGCGCGGAGCGCGCCATGGTGCGGGATTATCTGTTCGACTACGCCACCCCGGAGGAGCAGCTCTATAAAAGTATGATCGCACTGATCCTGCGCAGCGCAGCGGCGACCTGCATCATCCCCATGCAGGACTGGCTGGGGCTGGACAACTCCGCCCGCATCAATCAGCCCTCCACCGTGGGCCAGAACTGGCGCTGGCGGCTGAAAAAGCCCCAGCTGACCAAGAAGCTCCAAAAGGAGATCTGCCAGCTGACCACCCGCTACGGGCGGAAGAACTGGGCGTAACTGCATTAAAACCATAAAACCCCATGTCCGGGCTGTTTCACACAACGGTCTGGGCATGGCTCCATCATTGTAAAGGTCATCAAGCAGTACAATTCCGCTCCCGTGGGTGACTATCTCAACTGATTGCTCCCTGACGAAAAGGCCGCTTCCGTTCAAAAACGGAGGCGGCCTTTTGCGTCCGGCAGATCTACCACCGGTTAAAATGTACCCGGTCGTCCTCATAGCGGCTCTTACGCGGGGCAGTTAGGTCTGCTTCCGGGTAGCCAAGGGCGATGATGGAGTGGGGCACAATGGTCTCCGGCAGAGCGAACAGCTTTTGCTGGGCCTCTACCCGGTCCATCTGGGGCCAGGTGCCCAGCCAGACTGCACCAAGCCCCAGCTCCTGTGCGGCGAGGCAGATGTTCTGGGCGGCAATGGCTCCGTCAATGACCCAGTAGTCCTTTGCAAAGCGGAACGCACGGTCAAGGTCGCCGCAGACGAGGATGCCGGCGGCAGCTTTCCGCAGCGGCTCGGCAGGGCGGCCATTGGCATCGGCCATCTGTGCCAGCTTTTCCGGGGCGGTCACCACCACGAAGGACCAATCCTGTGCATTGACGCAGCTGGGTCCGCTCATGGCCGCTTCCAGCAGCTGGTGCAGTGTTTCGCTTTTGACGGGCTTGTCGGTGAATTCCCGGCAGCTGCGCCGGGTGAGAATGGCATCCAGAGTGTTCATAAATCAGTGCCTCCTGTTTTGATTTGCCCCAGTATAGCACAGTGATTATTCCTCGGCTTCTGCCTTTGCAGTTTCAAGGAAGGCCCGGATCTTATCCACCTGGATCTGTGCCACGGCCCGGCCGGTCTCGTAGACGCGGCGCAGCTGGTCGGGGTCACGCTCCATGGCACCGATCTCCAGCGGGATGGGTGGGCGGATAACGTAATCCTTGCCGGACTGCTCCAGCATGGAGATGTAGCTCAGGGTTTCGTTGTAGCGCTCGTGGCGGTCAGCCACAGCCTCCACAAAGGCAGGATAGCGCAGATACCGTGCCCGGATGGCGGGCAGCATGGGATTCTTCTTTTTCACAAACCCCTTGGGCTGGGTCAGGATGATGAGGTTCCGCTTGTAGCCGATGGACTCAAAGAAGCGGATGGGGATGGAATCGGCAACGCCGCCGTCCAGCAGGCCGTAATGGCCGATCTTGACGATCTTTGCGGCCAGCGGCATGGATGCCGAGGCTTCCATCCAGCGCACATCCTCCGCATCACCGGTGCGGCACTTATAATAGATGGGGTCGCCGGTGCGGACATCGGTGCAGACTACAAAGTAATCCATGGGGGATTCCCGGAAAGCCTTGTCGTCGAACGGGTCGAGCTTTTCGGGCACCTCGTGATAGCAGAAATCCTCGCTGTACAGGTTGCCGGTGCGCAGCAGGTTGCGGAAGCTGGCATAGCGTTTGTCGTTGCAATAGGTGGTGTTGTAGCGGATGGTCCGCCCGATCTGGTGGGATTTGTAGTTGCAGCCGAACACTGCTCCCGCCGAAACACCTACCATGCCGTCTACCGTGATGCCCTGCTCCATCAGAACATCCAGAACACCGGCAGTGAACATGCCCCGCATGGCACCGCCTTCCAGGATCAATCCGGTCTTCATACGCGTGATACTCCTTCTCCTCACAATGCATCCCGCCCGAACAGGCGGCAGGATGCAGAAAACGGGCACCTTTCCCTGTGCCCGGAGCGCCCCGGAAATCCACCCGGAGCCGTTGCTTCCAGTATACTCAAATTTTGCTGAAAAACAAGAGAGAAAATGCCAAAAGACCTTGAAAACAGGGGGGCAAATCCGGTATACTAGGTAAAATCAAAATGCAGTACCAAAGCTTGGAGGAAGAGACGGATATGAAACTGCTGGAAGAACGCATTCAGAGAGACGGGATCGTGCGCGAGGGCAATGTGCTGAAGGTGGACAGCTTTATCAACCACCAGATGGACATCCCCCTGTTCCGCGAGATGGCAAAGGAGTGGAAGCGCCTGTTTGCAGGTAAGCCCGTCAACAAGGTGCTGACCATTGAGGCCAGCGGCATCGGCATTGCCGCTGTGGTTGCCAGCGAGTTCAATGTTCCTGTGGTGTTTGCCAAAAAGTCCATGAGCATCAACCTGGATTACGACAACTATGAGACCAAGATCCAGTCTTTCACCCACAAGAAGATCTACAACGTCATCGTCTCCAAAAAGTTCCTCACCGCAGAGGACCATGTCCTGATCATCGATGACTTCCTGGCAAACGGCTGTGCCCTGATGGGCCTGCTGGATCTGGCCAAGGAGGCCGGAGCCACGGTTGAGGGCATTGGCATTGCCGTGGAAAAGGGCTTCCAGCAGGGCGGCGAGCTCATCCGCAGCAAGGGCATCCAGCTGGAGAGCCTTGCCATTGTGGAATCCATGAACAGCGAGACCGGCGAGATCAAGTTCCGCGAGCAGCCGCACCAGAACTGAAAACAAGCACTTCAAGACCGCTTCGGCGGTCTTTTTTGCTGCCCGTTTTCAGGCCCCGTCAAAACTGTCGCCGTCAGCGGGGAGGTCGGCAGCGGTCTCTGCTGTGGAGGCAGCCGGGGCTTCCGTGGTGCGGGGCACGCCCCTGTACACCAGCGTCTGCTCCAGCACTTCGGCACAGACGGGGGCCGACAGGCTGCCGCCTGCGGTCGTCCAGCTGTGGGGTTCGTCCAAGCACACCAGACACAAAAACTGCGGGTCGTCAATGGGAGCCACGGCCACAAAGCTGGCAATACGGGCTTTTTCGTCGGCGCTGTCCAGCTTCTGGCTGGTGCCGCTCTTGCCGCCCACCCGGTAGCCCGGGATCTGGGCGTTCCGTCCACCGCCGTAGAGCACCACGGCCTCCATCATCTCCCGCATGGTCTGGCTGGTCTCTGCCTTGAGCACCTGCCGTTTGCAGACAGGGGAGAGCTGCTCAATGGTACTGCCGTCCGGGGCCAGGATCTCCGAGACGACGTAGGGCTGCATCAGCTTTCCCCCGTTGACCACGGCGCAGACTGCCGCCGCCATTTCCAGATAGGAGATCTTGCTGCTCTGCCCGAACGCGCAGGAGGCCAGCTCCACCGGCCCCATGCGGTCGGCGGTGTAGTACAGGCTCTTTTTCGGCTCGGCGGGCAGGTCGATGCCGGTGGGCTCCCGCAGGCCGAAGGCGGCAAAATAATCGCAGAAGGCCTCCCTGCCCAGCCGGGCCCCGATCTGGATGAAGCTCTGGTTGCAGGAATTTTCCAGTGCCTGGGTCACACTCTGGGCCCCGTGGCGCTTGTGGTTGGCACAGTGGAAGCGGGTGCCCGCCACCGAGATGGATTCCCCGCAGTAGAAGCTGGAATGCTTTGTGATGGCTCCGGCATCCAGCGCCGCCGCGCAGGTGATGAGCTTGAACACGCTGCCCGGCTCGTACAGGTCGCTGACAGCCTTGTTCCGCCACTGGGTCTGCTGGGCCAGCTGTAAAGCGGCCTTGCGTGCATCACCGGTCAGGGCCTCCACGGCGTTCCGGGCGGCGGTGTCGGCAATGACGCGGGGTTCGTTGGGGTCATAGGAGGGTGTGGTGGACATGGCCAGCACGGCTCCGGTGTTCACATCCATGACGATTCCCACGGCCCGCGCCGCCACATGGTGCTCCTGCACAGCGTAGGACAGCGCATTTTCAAGGTAGTGCTGGATACAGCTGTCGATGGTGAGCCGCAGGCCGTCCCCCTCGGTGGGAAAACGCTCGGTCTCGTAGCTCTGCTCCAGTGTGTAGCCCCAGGCGTTGACAGCCGTGAGCACCACGCCGTTTTCCCCGGTGAGCAGATCGTCATATTTCAGTTCCAGTCCGGCCACCCCTGCGTTGTCCACATTGGTGAACCCCAGCACCGAAGCCAGAAATGCTCCCTGCGGATACCAGCGCTTGCTGTCCTGATTGATGCGGATGCCGGTGATGCTGTTTTCCTCGCAGAAGTCCCGCACAGCATCGGCTGCGGCACGGTCCACCCGGTAGCGGAGCAGACAGTCGTTGGAGCGGCGGTCGCTGAATTTTTCCAGCAGGGCCGCTTCGTCCAGCGCTAAGATCTCCGCAAGGCCGTGGGCGGCAAGGGTGATTTTCTCTTCCGGCATCTCCCGGGGCGAGGCCCGCAGGGTCCAGCAGCTGCTGTTGGCGGCCAGCAAAAGGCCGTCGGCGCTGTAAATGCGCCCCCGGTCTGCGGGGACCACGGTGTCCCGCAGCTGCTGGCCCTGTGCGCGGTCGGCATAAAAGCCGTCGGTGCGCACCTGCAGGAAAAAGAGCCGCACGGCCAGCCCCAGGCAGACGGCACAGAACAGCACCGCCACGACCCGTGCCCGGCGGCGGAATCCCCGCTCGGGCAGGGTGCGGAGAACTTTGGGCATGATGTCACCCCCCTTTAACGGGCTCACCCTCTCCGTCATCGCTGACGCGATGCCACCTCTCCCAAGGGGAGAGGCTGGAAGGGACGGGCATTTTGCCCTAAAAAATGAGCCAAAAATTATTTCGGCGAATAAAACAAAAAAATATTGGAAAAACTGTTGACATTCCTGATGAAAACGGGTATTATATAACTGTTGCGCGTCCCACACAGGGATAGTGCGGCAAAAAAGTCGGAAAATATCCGATGTT
>ERZ827450.2859-NODE-2859-length-12970-cov-3.365002_pt1 | contig 12970 bp, 13 predicted proteins | sample MGYA00519773_ERZ827450 | MGnify/ENA primary metagenome ERZ827450 (study PRJEB31778, sample SAMEA3449306) | human gut metagenome | biome: human gut; feature: human-associated habitat; material: faeces | place: United Kingdom | collected 2010/2012 ...
ACGATAAATATAAATTCTTACTTGTTTTTTTGCAAAATAGTCTTTACAAAAGAAGATAAAAGTGTAAAAAGCAATCAGATATGTAACAGGTTTTCAAAAAGGTACTTAATTCAATGAAAAAAACAGTTCTCAGATTGTCGTTGGTATCAGCCCTGTCGCTGGTTATCAGTGCCTGCTCTTTCAGCAAGGACGCGTTGTTTCCGTCTCTTGTCGGCTCAGATTCTCAGGAAGAAATCAAAACCCGCGGCACGAACATCGTCGATCTCGACGGCAATGCTCTGCCGGAGCTGGGTTCGACTAATTTTGAGCCGGTAGAGGTTTCCGAAGGCGGCAATACCGGTACCTTTGTCGGACAGAAAGTCGTTTCTTTCCGCAATGAACTTTCGCAGTTGCAGGTAGCCATTCGCCAGCACAACGCCGAACTTCAGAAGATCAGAGCTTCGGTTATCGCCAACGCTCAGCAGTATCACAAAACCGTCGGCACAATAGAGGCCAAACTGCAGGTTGGTACAACGCCGGGCAACCCGAACATGTTCGCCCTGCTGCAGAATGCCCAGAACAATATTCAGATTATGAATGCCAATACCGACGCCCTGACCCAGCTGGCCGCACGCGTCGCTTCGGATACGGCAATGACGTCATACCTGCTTGATTCCATCAAATCAGCTTACGGCGTTTCCGGTGCGGTTGACGAAGATCACCGCCAGTTAAGAATTCTGGAGAACGAAACCAATCAGACCGCTATTTTGATGAACAGCCTGCTGAACGAGGTCAATACTGACGTTATGCGTCAGCAGCAATATGTTCAGACGGCAAGAAATTACATTATTGACCTGAACAGCGCCATCAAGGTCGGCAGTTACGGCGTAAACAATGTTCCGCTGGTCGGAACCCCCGCTCCCCGCGGCAGCAATTTTAAAATGAACGCCGGCGAGATGAGCAGCAAACCGTTGTTTGTTGCCAAATTTAACAAAGAAAACGTTCAGTATAAAGAAGCTCTGAAAAGAGCCGTTAACAGTGCCAGAAATAAAAAACCGAACGTTATGTTTGAAGTTGTCGCCGTCAGCCCGGCCAACGGCAAGCAACTTTCAAGCGGCAACGCCAAAAACAATGCGACCAAAATCTTTCAGGATATGGTTAACATGGGCGTAAGCGCCGACAACATTGCTCTTGCGGCGCGAACCAGTGCCGAGGCCAATTCTTCGGAAGTTCACATTTACGTCAAGTAAACAAGACAAAAAAACGAACCCCGCGTTAAGCGGGGTTTTTTATGAAAAAAAATTATCCGTCATCAGGTGTTGTCAAAATCAAAAAAATAGTGCATATTAGAAGTGTATGGTTTTGCAAAAAACATACGCCGTATTAACAACTATGGAGTTTTTATGTGTATTGTAACGCCTGCTGCAGCGTCATGCAGTCTGAATGAAAATTCGGAAGTACACAGGCCGAATTTTTATCAAAAAAAGTTTTTCTTTCTTTTCAACTATGCCAGTCTGAACGACCTGGACTTCTCTGACTGCGGGGGAAACAATGTTTTGAAAGGAGTGTAGCCATGCTTACTTTCAGAACATACCTGACTAAAAACGACCCCGATGCCATTTGTAAAATTGCAGCATCTACCGGATTTTTTGACGAAAGCGACGTTGAACTTAACCGCAAGCTGGCCGAAAAGGCACTGCATAACAAAGACTGCGGTTATGAATATATCATTGCCGAATTCGGCGGTGAACCGGTGGCTTATGTCTGTTTTGGCGAACTTCCCGATGCCCGGGAAGGGACGTTTGAAATTTTCTGGCTTTCAACATTAAACAGCTTTCGCGGCTGCGGTATCGGACACCAGCTGTTCAGCCGTCTTTCGGAAATTCTGAAGGAACGCGATGCTCAGAAGCTGTATGTGAAAACTGACAATACCGACCAATATTATCCAACCCGCAAATTCTACGAGAAATGCGGCTTCAGAAGAGAAGCGGTCTTAAAGGAATATTATGACCGCAAAGATGACTGTTGCATTTACGGTATGGATTTTGCCAAAGAGGAAGAACAATATCTGGAAGCGGCAGAATAATAAGTTTAAGGCTCCGACAGGGGCCTTAATTTTTTATGACATAGAGTTTTCCTTTCTGCCATTGTGCATAAAAGACTTCTTCCGCCTTATTGACTTTCATTTCCTTAAGTTTCCGACGCAGCCAGCTTTCGGTTTTTTGTATCTGCCGCAGGTTTTCATGATTAATGACACCATTTTCAATCAGCAAAACGGAAAAAGCCTCTTCGCCCTTGCGCAAAACGGTCAGGTTGCCGCCAATTTCAATCTGAGCCAAAGAAACATCCTGCAGCGAATGAATATCCTTGGTTCGGAGCAGTGATAAAAAATCGGTCATATTCATGTTCATTTTCTGCAGATTACGACGATTAATTTTGCCTTTGTCGATGAGAATCGTCGGCGTGCCGATAATCAGCCTCCTCCCCCAATTGGTATGACCTATCAGATTAATAAGGTAATTGATAGAGAAATAAACGGCTATAACGACGGTAAAACCTTTCCAACCGGCTTTACCGCTAATGATATAACCGCTTAAAATAGCACTGAGAATAAAATTGCTAATCAGGTCAAATGTTGTCATCTGGCTGAACTGCCTTTTGTTTCCTGATATCTGGAAAAAAACCAGAACCAGAAAAAAGGCATAAATCAACCGTAAAGAAACCCATAAATATTCCATCTATTCCCTCCTGCCCATTGAAATATGGAGATGCCGACAAAAAAATCAAGTCCGGACGGCAGTTTGTTTTCGACAGGCAAATAAATTTATGCGTTGATAAGAAAAATTATTGACAAGCCGTTTTTATTTGCATATATTCGGTTTGACTTTTGGGGTTGTAGCTCAGTTGGGAGAGCGCTTGAATGGCATTCAAGAGGTCAGGGGTTCGATTCCCCTCAGCTCCACCATTTTTCTAACCGGCGGCCCAGCCGGTTTATTTATAGAATTTCGTTTGGGGCTGTAGCTCAGTTGGGGCGGCTAAGTAAAAACGATAAATCGTTTTTATCTGCAACGTCTTGATATCCTTGTCTGAGCAAGGGCAGCGACAGCAACCGCGGCGAAGCATAGGTACGCAAGGCGATTGGAAATCGCTCTCCGTGCCGGAATAAAAAATGGGGCTGTAGCTCAGTTGGGAGAGCGATTGGTTCGCAATCAATAGGTCGAGGGTTCGATCCCCTTCAGCTCCACCATTAACGATAAAAAAGCAGGTTTATCCTGCTTTTTTTGTTATTATCCAATCGTTTTTTAGGGGATCGAACCCGGGGTTCGGTCTTGCTCCGTAAGGATGCGCATCAAAGCGCACCCTAACTGCGCTTCGGTCAAGCCAGTTGTAACGCGCGCTCTTTTCGCTGTCGCTCATCGCTTGCTAACAACTGCTACTGATTTCGGCAAAAACATTTCTCTGAATTGTTTTTGCTCTGCAATCCCCTTCAGCTCCACCATTAACGATAAAAAAGCAGGTTTATCCTGCTTTTTTATTTTGACGAAAACAGCATCAACAATTAAAATCACAATAGTATATTTAAAGGAACAAGTTGATGCCTGTAGTCAGAAAAGCTTCTTTTGATGATGCCCGGAAAATCGCGGAAATCAATGCAGCAGTTTGGCAGACCGCATACAAAAATCTGCTGCCCGCAGAAGTTTTAAATACACGCAAGGCCGATGAAAAGAGAATCGACGACTGGCAACAGCGAACAGATAACGGCAAATACACCATTCTTGTCTATGACGACGGCGAGGTTTCCGGCTACTTATGGGCAGGGCCGGCTCGCGACGATATCGGAATCGTTTATGAAATTTATGCGCTTTATGTCAAAAGCGACAGACAGCGGCAGGGAATCGGGCGGGCGCTGCTTACGGCTTACCAGACACAGATTAATTATGCTCCACATTATTTATATATGCTTAAGGGCAATCTTCCCGCCGCGCGATTTTACGAAAGCATGGGCGGCAAAAATTTTCCCGAGCAGAATCGCAACAAAGAATATGCGGGACATGACATTTCCGAAGTCATTTATATTTTTGCCCGGGAATTATAAATATTTTTTCAGAAAATCGGCGTCAAAATGTTTTTCATACATGCGGTGCCGTTCAGCATAATAGCTTTCGGTATAACGGCTGGAAACGCCGGTACGATAGAATCCGGCCACGATAACGGGCAAATGTTTGAAACGGCAGCCGTTTTCTTTATAAACCAGCCATTTTTCCACATCGGCAAAAATCGGAAATTTTTCATCATAACTGCCGAACCGTGCAAAAAGGCTGCGCCGGATAAAGGCAGACTGATGGTTTATGGTATTACCGATAAAAAACTCTTTCGACAGCGAATTCGGACAGGAAAAAATTTCGGAAGAACCGTCTTCGTTAATATACTGCGTATCGCCGTAAACAATCTCATTTTCGCCATTCAGATAAGGTTCAATCAGCCGAAGGATTTCCGGGTGAAAAAACACGTCGCCGGCATTCATAAAAATAAGATATTCTCCCCGCGCCCTTGCTATGCCCTTGTTCATGGCGTCATAAATTCCATTATCCTTTTCGGAAACAAAAAGCGTCATTTTATCAGCAAACTCTCGTAGCGTTTCGATACATTTTCCGGCGGAACCGCCGTCAATAACCAGCCATTCGTAATCTCCGGAACTTTGCCCGAGAATACTGTCGCAAGTACGTTTGACCTCCGGTTCATTGTAGCAAACGGTAATCACTGAAATTTTCGGCATAACGACTCCTCTACGAATCACCCGGAAAACGGTTGCGGCAACCGCTGAGGCAGCCCCGGCTCCAAACCAGCAGGACTTCCGGTTCTTGGGTTTGTTCATTGACGCTTTCTGCAACAATCTTGAATCCGCAGCGACGGTAAAAACACAGCGCGCCCGCATTCCGGATATAGGCATGGAGACTCAGACGGGGCCGCCGCCGGCGGACATATTCCAGCAATCTGAGGCCAATGCCTTTTCCCTGACAATCTTCACGGACAAAAAGCGCGCCGACATAATCCCCGTTCAACAGACTGATAAATCCCTTAATCTGACGCTTATCGCAGAAAACAAAGGTTTCAGCGGCAGGCAACAGTTCAGTTCTGACCATCTCCGCACAATTTTCCCAGAAGCGCCGAGGAATGAAAGAATGCGCCGCCGCGTTCTCCCTGAACCACAGCGACATGATTTTATCCGTATCGGCAGGAACGGCTCGGCGAATCACGGTTAAATATCCAAATCATCAACAAACTTGGCGCGCTCAATGATAAATTTGAAGCGCATTTCCGGATTTTTACCCATTAGGCGTTCAACCTGACGGCGAGTTTCAAAGGCTTCTTCTTTGCCCTCTTCTGTGTTGCAGGAAGGAATCAAGACCTTCAGCAGCAGGCGCTTTTTCTTGTCCATCGTCGTTTCTTTCAACTGTTGGGCGCTCATTTCGCCCAAGCCTTTAAAGCGGCTGATTTCGACCTTTTGATTACCCTTGACTTCCCTTTTGAGGATTACATCTTTATCATCATCGTCCAGAGCATAGAAATTTTTGTTGCCGACAACAATTTTATACAGTGGCGGCGTTGCGATATACAAATGTCCATTTTCAATCAGCTTCGGCATTTGCTGATAGAAGAACGTCATCAGCAACGAAGCAATGTGCGCACCGTCAACATCCGCATCGGTCATAATGATGATTTTTTCGTAACGCAGGTTTTCTTCCCGGTAGTTTTCCTTGATGCCGCAACCCAGTGCCTCAATCATGTCCTTGATTTCCTGATTCTGGGTAATCTTGTCAAGCGAAGCGCTGGCTACGTTTAAAATTTTGCCGCGCAAAGGCAAAATCGCCTGGGTCATGCGATCGCGTCCCTGTTTGGCGGAACCGCCCGCCGAATCGCCCTCGACGATAAAGATTTCGGTATTTTCGGCCGCGGCCTGCGAACAGTCGGCCAGTTTGCCGGGCAGGCGCAGTTTTTTGGTCGGCGATTTGCGGTTTTGAATTTTTTCTTCTTTTTTCTTTTTACGGCTTTCGGCGCGCTCAACCACATATTCAATCAGCGCAGCGGCATTTTCCTTGTCTGAGCTGAGCCAATGGTCAAACGAATCCTTGACGGCCTGCTCCACCAAACGAACCGCCTTGGTCGAGGTCAGCTTGTCCTTGGTCTGCCCCTGAAACTGAGGATCGCGGATAAAAACCGACAGCATGACGCAGGCATCGCTCAAAAAGTCCTCGGCCGTAACCTGAGACACCTTTTTGATATTGGCCATTTCGCCGTATTCTTTCAGGCTGCGAATCAATGCCGAACGAAAACCAAGTTCATGCGTGCCGCCGTCGGGCGTAATGACCGTATTGCAGTAGGAATAGCAGAAACCGTTTTCATCTTCGGGCCAGGTTACCGACCATTCGACCCGCCCCTCGTCGTTCGCCAGTTCGGCATCTCCGGAAAAGGCCATGCGGTTGACGGTCGGACGAGCGCCGACCTGATAATTTAAGAAATCGAGCAAACCGTTGGGATAATGCAGTTCGGCCTCCTGCGGGGTCTGGTCGCCTTCGCTGAGAATTTCGGGCGCACATTTCCAGTTGATGTGAATGCCTTTGAACAAAAAGGCCTTGGAACGCGCCATACGGTAAACCCGGTTCGGATTCAGGGTTGAATTGCCGTTAAAAATCTCGGGGTCAGGCAGAAAGGTAACCGAAGTGCCGCGGCGGTTCGGCGCATTGCCGACCAACTCAAGCGGCGTTACCGGCTTGCCTTTTTCGTAAGCCTGGCGATAAAGTTTTTTGTCACGGGCAATTTCGACGACCAGCGATGAAGAAAGCGCATTGACCACCGACAGGCCGACGCCGTGCAGACCGCCGGAAACCTTATAGGCACCGCCGCCAAACTTTCCGCCGGAATGCAACATGGTCAGAATAACCTCAAGCGCCGACAGGTTCGGATATTTCGGGTGCGGGTCAACCGGAATGCCGCGGCCGTTGTCGGTAACGGTAACGGAACTGTCGGCATTCATACGGACTTCGATACGGTTGGCAAAACCGGCGACTGCCTCGTCCATCGAGTTGTCCAGAATTTCGGCAACCAAATGGTGCAGCGCCGTGGCATCGTGCCGCCGATGTACATGCCCGGACGGGCGCGGACCGCCTCCAAACCTTCCAAAACCTGAATATCCTGCGCCGAATAGGACTGCTGCTGCGGCGCCGTGCTATCAAATAAATCCGACATTTCTTCCTCAAATTTTCCTTTACGATGGGCGTAAATTAGCGCAAAAGCGGCAGAAACGCAAGCTTTAAGGTCGATTCATAAACAAAAAAAAGACCGGTTTCCCGGCATCGGAAAAAATTTTGCCGCCGCACGCAAAAAAAGCTTGATATTTAGACAAATAGCGTATAAAAGAAAGCTCGGAAAACATATGTTTTCTGTAATTTCGCACGCAGATAAGGCGGAATGCGGCGTTCGCGTTTCGCTCCGGTGCCGCGAGAGCGGTTTTTAGAATCTGCGGAGGTTTAACTGGAAAAATAAGGACATTTATAATGGCAATTCCACAATTTACATTACGCCAGATGGTTGAAGCAGGTGTTCATTTCGGTCACCATGCACGCCGCTGGAACCCGCAAATGGCTCCGTACATCTACGGAAAGAAAGACAACATCCACATCATCGATCTGCAGAAAACCTATCCGATGCTGTATACGGCTCTGGCCGCCGCGCGCGACATTGCCGCTCAGGGCGGTAAGGTTCTGTTTGTCGGCACTAAAAGACAGGCTCAGGACATCGTCAAAGAGAATGCCGAAAGATGCGGACAGTATTATGTCAACCATCGCTGGCTCGGCGGTATGCTTACCAACTGGAAAACCGTATACAAATCAATTTCCCGTTTGGTCAAACTGAACGAAATGGAAGAAAAAAACGCTTATGAGGGTTACACCAAAAAAGAAATGCTGAACCTGAAAAAAGAGCGTGAAAAACTGGCCAGCGAACTCAGCGGCATCATGAACATGGGCGGTCAGCCGGATCTGCTGTTCGTCATTGATACGCCGAAAGAAGCCTTAGCCGTTAAAGAAGCCAAAAAGCTGGGCATTCCGGTTATCGGCATTACCGATACCAACGCCAACCCGAACGACGTTGACTTCCCGGTTCCGGGCAACGACGACGCTATTCGCGCCATTCAGTTCTACTGCGAACTGGTTTCCGGCGCCGTTCTGGACGGCATGCAGGCCGAAATTGCGGCTCAGGGCGTTAAGGTTGAAGAAGCCGTTGACGCCGTAGAAGCCAAACCGGCCAAAAAGAGAACTTCCAAAAAAGCCAAAGAGGAAGTTGAAGCCGTTGAAGAATAATTGAAAAATATTCTTTCAAAATAAAGTCTGAAACTTTATGCGGCGATATTTGTTTTTTAATGAATATCGCCGCAATGGTTTAAAAATTGTGATGAGGAAAAAAACAAATGACAGAAATTACTGCCCAAATGGTTAAAGATTTAAGAGAAAGCACCAGTGCCGGCATGCTGGACTGCAAAAAAGCCCTGACCGAAACTAACGGCGACATGGAAGCCGCCGTTGACTGGCTGCGCAAAAAAGGCCTGGCTTCGGCGGCCAAAAAGGCCAGCCGCATTGCGGCCGAAGGTCTGGTTGCGGTTGCCGTTGACGGCAACAAAGGCGCCGTTGTCGAAGTAAACTCCGAAACCGACTTTGTCGCCAAGAACGACATGTTTCAGGAATATGTTGCCGATGCCGCTCTGGTTGCTTTGATGCACAACGGCGAAGTCTGCGACATGAAGACTTTTCAGTGCCCGAAAGTTCACAAATCCTTTGAAGAACGCCTGACCGACCTGATTGCGAAAATCGGCGAAAACATGAACCTGCGCCGCGCCGCCATGCTGGAAGTCAGCAACGGCGTTATCGCCTCTTACGTTCACAACGCCTGCAAACCAAATCTGGGCAAAATCGGCGTTCTGGTCGCTCTCGAATCGAACGGCGACAAAGCCAAACTGCAGGAACTCGGCAAACACATCGCCATGCACGTTGCCGCTTCGAATCCGCAGTTTCTGACAATTGCCGACGTCGACCAGGCTTCTATCGATCACGAGAAAGCCATTTTCTCCGAACAGGCCAAAGCTTCCGGCAAGCCTGAAAACATCATTGAAAAAATGGTTGAAGGCCGTATCAAAAAATATTTTGACGAAGTCGTTCTGGAAGAACAGGCTTACATTATGGATCCGGACAAAAAGGTTAAACAGATTGTTGCCGACGCGGCCAAAGAAATGGGTGCCGACATTAAACTGAAAGCTTTTGTCTGCTTCCGTCTGGGCGAAGGTTTGGAAAAGCGCAATGAAGATTTCGCTGCCGAAGTCGCTTCCCAGCTGAAGAAGTAAGTTCGTATCTTTTTGAACACCCCGGATTTCCGGGGTGTTTTTTTATGTTTTTTAGATGGGACAAAAATAAACATACGTCCATTATTGGTTGACAGAAAAATTTGCAGCCTCATTAATGGTTGACTCTTTCTCCGAATCAGTTTATGCTAATTTACAGGTGTGGATGTTTAACCGTGGCGGAGTATCGCCGGCGGATATGTGTCGGAAGAATCGATTCAGGATTATCTTTTCTCTCATTCTGCCATATTTTCGGGCAAATTTTCCTCACCTGTTTAACGGGCTTTGGTTTTAACTGTCGTGAGGTGATACTATGATGAAGAAATCTGTTTTACTTATCTCTTTACTGTCGGGAACGGCACTTGCTCTTTCCGACGCAGCAGTTGCCTCAGGCATTTATGCAACACACACACGCACACCCCGGCCAGAGCCCGTCTCTTTTGCCGATATGGCTCATGCCTACAAGATGGCTTCCGTGTGTTTTCTTGGCACCGACAACTGCGGCGATGCGGGTTTTGATTCCGGAAACGGCGATTACAAAATTGATACGGAGCAACAGTGCAAAAACGAAGGTTTTGTCAGACTGAACTGCTCCTCCTTACAGGAAATTGACGGAGCCTGTCCATATAACACGGCTTACGGCAAAAGCTGCAAATGCGTCGAAACGCTGATTTCCTGCCCAACGCCGCAAATCGGCTCCGGAGAAAGCTGCGAAGGCAAATACGTATCCTGCAAATGTCCGGCCGGGGTCGTCGAAGGGCAATACGGCTGTAAGGAATATTATACTTCTCCCTGCGAAACAGTATGTAAGAAAGCTTATGCCGACAACTGCCATAACCGCAGTTCGGTTTCAACGCCTTACGGCTGTGCCGAGTACTGGCCGGACTGTTCCGGTAAATGCAAAACGGCTTATAACGACAACTGCCGAAACCGGATTGAAGTTTCTCATCCATACGGCTGCGAAAGCTATTATGCCGACTGTCAGGCAAAATGTGAAGTTGCAAAAAGCAAACCCAATTGTCAAATCGGTTCTATTTATTACAGCGACGGAAGTTGTGCTTTACCTGAAAATCACGATACATCTAAAACCGTACTCGGGATTGTGGTTCATGTTACCGATGGCGGTAAGCATGGTCAGATTATGGCACCATGGCCTGTTGATGAGGACGGCAACAGGGCTTATGTCAGCTCGCGTTTATTTTGGGGCTTTCATCTCAAGGTCGAGGATATTCCAAGCCTGCCGAACTATGAATCTGCCAGCGCTGCATCAAAGGACTACGACAGCTGTGGCAATACGGACAAGATTGTTGCATTTGGCGATGCCAGTACTTATCCGGCCGCCTGGGCGACGCGAAGATATGCACCAACACCGGCATCCAAGGGAAAATGGTGCCTGCCGGCAGCCGGTATCATGATGAACATTTATAAGAATATAAACACCATACAAACAGCTATTAAGAAAGTAGGAGGTGTTGAGTATCCATACTGTTGTACCTGGTCTTCGTCGGATCGCGGCATCAACGTGTGGTTCTCTATCCTTGGTGACGGTTTGGATCACACCACTAAGGACGACACCGATCTCCACGTTTACCCGGTGCTGGAGTTTTAGATAAATACAGAAAAGAGTAATAAAAGCTCCTGTGATTGGATTGCCGGGTCAAGCCCGGCAATGACAGAGAGAAAAACAAATCCCTCAATGACAGAGAGAACAAAAAGCCCCGCGGTGCGGGGCTTTATTTTGTTTGCCTGTCTGATTATTTCTTCAGAACAACGACACCCGGAAGTTCTTTGCCTTCCATCCATTCGAGGAAAGCGCCGCCGGCCGTTGAGATATAGCTGAACTTATCGGCAACGCCGGCATTGTCCAGTGCCGAAACGGTATCGCCGCCGCCGGCAACCGTCATCAGTCTGCCTTCCTGCGTGAGGGTGGCGGCATGCTGCGCGACCTTGTTGGTGGCATTGTCAAACGGCTTCAGCTCAAATACGCCCAGCGGGCCGTTCCAAACCAGCGTTTTGCATTCGTCCAGCTTTTTGTTAATGGAGGCGATGGTCTTTTCGCCGACATCCATCAAAATCCAGCCTTCGGCCGGAATGTGTTCGAGGTCAACCGTCTTGTGCTCGGCTTCAGCCTTGAATTCTTTGGAAACGACGACATCCTGCGGCAGAATAATCTCGCAGTTGTTTTCCTTGGCAACTTTCATAATCTCTTTGGCCGTATCAATCATATCCATCTGCACCAAAGAGTTGGCTTCGTTGACGGTATTGATGCCGCTGGCCTTCATGAAGGTATGAGCCATGCCGCCGGAGATGACCAATTTATCAACTTTCTTAACCAGGTTGTTCAACAAGTCAAGCTTGGTGGAAACCTTGGAACCGCCGACAACGGCCATCAACGGGCGCTGCGGATTGTTCAAGCCGTTGGACAAAGCCTTAACTTCCTCTTCCATCAAACGCCCCATGGCAGCCGGACGCAATTTGGCGGCGGCAACCATTGAAGCATGAGCGCGGTGCGCGGTCGAGAAAGCGTCGGAAACATAGACGTCAGCCGGTTTGACCAGTTCTTCGGCGAACTTCTCGTCGCCTTTTTTCTCTTCGTTATAAAAACGAAGGTTTTCAAGCAGAAGAACTTCGTCGGCTTTCATGTTTTTAACGGCTTCTTCAACTTTGGGGCCGATGCAGTCGTCAACAAAAACAACCTTGCGGCCAAGCGCCTTTTCCATGTCCTTGACAATATGGCTGAGCGAATTCTTCAGGTCGCCCTTGCCTTCCGGCCGGCCAAAATGGCTGATAACCACAACTTTGGCGCCTTTGCCCATCAGTTCCTTAACGGTGGGAACAGTGCGGTCAATGCGGGCCGTGTTGGTAACGTGAAAATTTTCATCCATCGGGACGTTCAAATCGGCGCGCAGCATAACGACTTTGCCGTTTAAATCGCCCAAATCATCAATCGTTTTGTATTCCATAAGTTTTTCCTTTACAAAAAAACAAAACCCCCTTGATAAGCCAAGAGGGTTTGCTTTATTTCAGATTATCCGTTTACTTTGGCCATGTGGGCAACGAGGTCGAGAACCTTGTTGGAATAACCCCACTCATTGTCGTACCAGCTGACAACCTTGACAAAGGTCGGGGTCAGCTGAATGCCGGCTTTGGCGTCAAAGATAGAAGTGCGGGCATCGCCGAGGAAATCGGACGAAACAACCTGATCTTCGGTATAGCCAAGAATGCCTTTGAGTTCGCCTTCAGAAGCTTCTTTCATGGCTTTGCAGATTTCTTCATAAGAAGTCGGCTTGGCGAGGTTGGCGGTCAGGTCAACAACGGAAACGTCCAGCGTCGGAACGCGGAAAGACATACCGGTCAGCTTGCCGTTCAGGCTCGGGATAACCTTGCCGACGGCTTTGGCGGCACCGGTCGAAGACGGAATGATGTTGCCGGCAGCGGCACGTCCGCCTCTCCAGTCTTTCATGGACGGGCCGTCAACGGTTTTCTGAGTGGCCGTGGTCGAGTGAACGGTGGTCATCAGGCCGTCAACAATGCCAAACTTATCGTTCAGAACTTTAGCAATCGGAGCCAGGCAGTTTGTGGTGCAGGAAGCATTGGAAA
>ERZ827450.2862-NODE-2862-length-12956-cov-4.389737_pt1 | contig 12956 bp, 15 predicted proteins | sample MGYA00519773_ERZ827450 | MGnify/ENA primary metagenome ERZ827450 (study PRJEB31778, sample SAMEA3449306) | human gut metagenome | biome: human gut; feature: human-associated habitat; material: faeces | place: United Kingdom | collected 2010/2012 ...
CAAGTGCTTTTGTCCCTGCAATAATCGCTTTGACTGTCGCAACAGTAGCTTTCGCCGTGGCTTTAACGGTATCTGCTGTGGCTTTCGCTGCTTTCTTTGCCGCCTGAGCCGCTTTTTGTGAAGCCTTAACCGTCGCCTGAGCGGTTTTCTGTGCGGCTTTTGCCGTCTGCTGACTGGTCTTAATGCTTGCCCTTGCGGTATGCTCGGCAGTCTTAACAGACCTCTGCGTTGTTTTTGCCGCTTCCTTACCTGCAAGTTTAATATTCTTCTTTCCTGCGGAAGTCGCAGATTGTTTAACCATTTTCTCCGGCTTTTCAAGTGTCCTGATTGCCGATGTTGTTTGCGTCTGTGCTGAAGAACTAGTAACCGTTGTAGGTCTGCCTTGAGTTTTTTGAGCGTTCATTGTCTTTTCTGCTCTCTGCTGTTTGAAACGCTGTATGCCCTCTTTGGCAGATTGAATATTCTGCTTTGTTTCCTGAACGCCTTTTCGTCCGGCTTTATCAAAAGTATACACACCTTTATGTGCGATTTCATCAATTCCGGCTTCCGTCTTATCGGCAGCATATTCTTCCGCAGTATTCTCATTTGTATTTACCGAATGTTCTGATTTGTCCTTGGTGGCGATATATGCCTGTTTCATTTTCTGACCGGCAATAGTAGCTTTATCCAAAGTCTTTATCGTGCCTTTGACTGTTTCTCTTGTTTTAATATCAGCCACATCAAACCTCCTTCCTAAGCTGGTTGAATAACTCTCTTGAATTTTGTCGAACTGTCGGCAATATACTCGTTAATCAATCGGCTTTCTGCTTTTGTTTCGGGATAAGCGGTAATAGAGATTGTCTTTGCGTTCCAGTCAAGGGTGTAGCTGTCGCTTGCAACATTCGTGATGTGGTGCAGTGCAAGGAAATCTCGTAAACGCTTCATTTCTTCAAGGTCATCGGACATAATCACATTCACATAGGTTCTGTCCTTTGACATTTTCTCGTTGATAAAGCAGGCGAGAGAACAACCCACACCACCTGCAACGGCAACAACGAGCATTGCAATCTCGTTATTCGCAGAAACAACTCTTTTCGTTATCCAAAAATAAATAAAGTCGGATATGATAACCGCAATGCCTGCAAGTATCCACCGACTTCTCTGTACCAATATTGTTTTTGTTGTACTAAGGGCGTTGTCCGCAACCTTAGCTACGAACAACACCGCTAAATTTATCAAACTAATCATACAAGGCTTATCCCTCCTTACTCAGCCACTTTCTTTGCCACGACGACCATTCTTCCGTTGTTACGGGAATATTCGCAAGTGGAAAGCGTAATCAATTTATCGCCATATTCTGCATTTACTCCTGTATCATAGATAGCAAGTTCCTTGCACTTAGCAATATACGCATTGAAATCATCTGACGTATCTGCATTGACAAAATCATAATATCTGAAGCTGTTCGGACTGTCTGTATATACTTCTGTCTTAAAAGCAGCCACTACCTCGTATTTACCTTTCTCGGTCAGCGTATCAAACTGAATGGTTTTATGCTTTTCCCAAAAAGATTTATCGGCATACTTCATCAATCCGGCGAACATCGAATTGTCGTTCATATGATGACCGTAGATAACAAGGTTATCTGACGGAGCATCCACATCGCAGTTCTCCTGTACATACGGGCAACCGTACACTGTATAACCTTTATCAAATCCGTGTCTTAAATAGAAATTCGGATTATCCTTTGACTGCATAACCGGATAATTGATTTTGGTATCCTCAACCTTTATCCATCCTACCATATCGTTGTTCTGCATATACAGTTCCTGATAGTCTGGCAAAAAGTTCTTATCTTCGGAATATGACATCGTATCCTCCGTATCGTCTGTATCCTCAACGGTTTCAATCAAGTTATCATAGAGTTCTGCCTGCATTTTAGAGTCGCAGTAGTCTTTGACCAAGAACCCAACGCTCACAGCAAACACAACGCTTAACAGCGATATAATCGTAATTCTCATTTTCTTATTCATCGTTTTGTACCTTTACCTTTCCATATCTTTTCTTTTAGGTGGAGTCAAATCTCTACAATATTCGGGATACCTGAGTTTGATACCCTCCATAAAGTAGGGAGCATATCCGCAACAGAACAGTTCATCCGGTGTGAAAAGACTTTCTTTTCCCTCCTCTGTAAAACCGTTCCAAAGATTAAAGGCAAGGTGGCAGACCTTGACTGTTCCACTGGTCTGCCAGCCACCATACATCCCCTCCGGCACAATGCAATCGTTCTTAAAATCAAACATTTTTCCTATATTCATTCTGGTTTCTTCTGAAATGCCCATCACATAGAAAAATGCCTGATGATAGCAGTCATTGTGCCTGCATTTTTCGAGATTTTCAAAAACAAAATCTCTGTGTGCTTTATTTCTGAACTGAATTTTCGCCATAGAAAACACCTCCTTACACGCCCTCTCCGGGCTTCGTTGTCATCAAGCGGTACAATTTCGTATTCTTCGGGAACTTGTTTGCAAACGGAACAAGAGAACTGCCCACCTTGATAAGTCCGTGTCCTGCGTCAACATTCGTAATATACGAAAGCTGAAGGTCGGAGATATTCAGAAGTTTTGCAAGTTCCAGTCTGTCTGTAGAAGCCTGATTAAGCATAATGATAAACTCGCTGTTCGCAAGCATTGTTCTTGCAGTATGGCTCTGCAAAAGGTCGTCCACATTCTGAGTAATACCGGTTGCGTATGCACCGTACTTTCTTACACGCTTCCAGAGTGTAAAGAGGAAGTTTGCAGAATACTCGTGCTGGAACAAGAGGTAAATCTCATCAATAAAGATAAAGGTGTGCTTACCCTTTGCTCGGTTCTGTGTGATTCGGTTCAAAATACTGTCAAGGACGACAAGCATACCGATAGGCATAAGCTGCTTGCCGAGGTCGAGAATGTCATAACAGATAAGTCGATTGTGAGTATCTACATTTGTCTGCTTTGCAAAAGTATTCAGCGAACCGTGAGTAAACAACTCAATAGCAAGAGCAATTTCCTTTGCTTCCGGCTCATCCTGTTTGAGAAGTTCATCTCTGAAATCCTGCAAGGTCGGAACCTGACCGGTATAATCATTCTGCTGATAGGTGCGGTAAACGCTTGCAGTGCAACGGTCAATGATGGACTTCTGCTTTGCTCCGAGATTTGTACCGCCGATAAGCTGTTCGCAAAGGGACATAATAAACTCAGATTTCAAGATGACAGGATTTGCTCCGTCGCCATAGTCCTTGTTCATATCCATTGCATTGATATGGTTTTTCGATGTTGCGGAGATATTGATAATCTCTCCACCAAGTGCATTTACAAGGTGGGAATACTCCCTCTCAGGGTCGATGATGATTACATCGGCGTCGGAAGAAAGGATAATATTTTCAATCTCGCCCTTTGCCGCAAAGGACTTACCGCCACCGGATACACCGAGGATAAAGGAATTACCGTTAAGAAGCTGTTTTCGGTCGGCAATTATCATATTTTTACTGATAACATTCTGACCGTAGTAAATACCGTTCTCGTGATAAATATCCTGAACCCTGAACGGAATGAACACTGCAAGGCTCTCTGTTGTAAGGGTTCTGAATGTGTCAATTTTCCTTGTACCGTATGGCATAACGGTATTGAGTCCGTCCATCTGCTGAAATTTAAGAATAGCAAACTGACAAAGATGTTTTCTCGCTGTTGTGAGCAACGCTTCCGTATCGTTATCGAGCTGTTCTTTGGTATCTGCGGTATGCACCATTGTAAGGACTGCAAACATCATTCTCTGGTCACGGGTGGTAAGGTCGTCAAGGAACTCTTTCATTTCTTTTTTCTGCTGTTCCATATCGTAGGGAACGGTAGCCGAAAAGTTGTTGTTCTGATTCTGCTTTCTCTGCCAGTTCGTGATATTGGTTTCTACACCGAGCAATCTGTTTTCGGCTTCTCTGACTGCTTCATCGGTAGGAACAGGTACAATATCAATGGACATCATCAGATTTCGGTTCATATCCGTAAGTTCTGCCACCATACTGTCCTTGATATAGGACGCATATTCACGAAGAAAGAGAACTCTGCCATAACGATTGCCGATTTTGAAATAATCGTTTTCAAACTCTAAAGAGTCCGGACAGATATAGTCCTTAAAATCGTGTCCTTTCTTTCGAGTTTCCTTAATATCAAAATGATACGAAGTTTCTTCACCCACACGGAAGAAGTCGTGAATAATGCGAAGTCGCTCATCCGTTTCAAGCTCCACACACTTACTGCCAAGTCGTGAAAAATGTGAAATCAAATCTGCACCCACACGGGCAAAATAGGTTCTTGCGTCATCCACATTCTTTTTGTTAATGGAGATGGTCACATACTTATCCTGCACCGTTGAATTTGCTCCCGTTGCCTTATCAAGAAGCATTTTGTTGTATTCCACTCGATACTCGTCCAGTTCATCTCCGGTTTCCGGGATAAGGATTGTTTTCTCAAAGTCCAAACGGTTCAATCGTCTGTTGTTGATAGTGAGTTTTGTGGTTGCTCCACTGTCAAGAGAGTTAAGTAGTTCCGAATACTCAAGGAACATCGCTTCTTTATCTTCTCGGCTGGCAACGGCATAGTTAATATCCGTGAACTTAAAGGATTTGGAATACTTATCTTTACCAACTCTGAAGATACCGTCATCATAGATAGCAGTAACCGGAATACAGTCCTGCACACCCTTCGGCACAACAAATTTTTCCTTATCCTGCTTAAAGATGTTGTTTAATGTCTTAATCATTATTCTTGTAAGCCTCCTTTGTCTTTTTCTCAATGCTCGGTTTCATCAGTTCTAAATAGGTATTTGTGGAGTGAAATACTAACTTCTTTGGCATAAAAAACTCGGACTTAATCCACGCCCATATAAATTTCTCTGCTGTCATTCCGTTGTATTTCACAAATCCGAGAGTCGCAAACGGTGCTGCTCCCAAAATACACACCCACGATACTGTTTCAGTTCCAAGATGCGGTTTGAGCAAAAAGTACAATCCTACTGCCACACCACACGCAAGGACAGAAAAAATGAACTGTCTTAGCGACAGTCCGAAAAACATTGATTCAGTGTAATTTCGTATTTCTCTGTTTATTTTTACTTCCATCAAAATTTCCTTTCTATGACAAATAAAAAAGCACCGCCATAACTGACAGTGCCACATCGTTTTGTGCATTACCAAGGATTTAGATAAGTAAGTCCTCTTGGTAAATTATCTTCTTCATCTTCTAAACTTTGCTGTATGTGATTATAAACATTATGAATACTTTCCAAATACAGAATAAAGGACTTTTTGTTCGTATCCCTATTGCGATTTTTTAACTTGATATACTCATCACGAACACAATTCCATCCCTGCTCATATTCAAGTATTTCCTGAAGTTTGCAGTCTGCATTTTGTGATAAGACTCTATCTTCAAATGAATAACGATTGTTTTTCTTCCAATTCTTGATATATCTATACCCATTGTCCAAGTCGTCATCATCTAAATAATAAATTATCGCAAAATCACAACTTCTGATAATCTTGGAATGTTTTTTGTCAACAACCTTTATGGTAATAGAAGAAGTAGAATCTTCAGGTTCTCCGTACTTTGTACCTTTGAGCGACTTGGAAAAAGCTCTCATAAACTGCTCTTTCAGTTTTTTGGGATTGTCCCATAAATCGCTCTTTTGCAAAATTAGATTATAGTCAAAATCATAACCTCTGTTACCATCTTTTATCTTAGTGACGAGGTGTCGATTTGTACTTCCAATCAATTTGAATTGAAAAGTCGTATCATATTCGGTTTTCATTATTTTTTGAACCTTTTTTATGATACTTTCAATTTCCTCTTTATAAGGCTTGTATTCTGCTTTGCTGACATATTCGTACATATACTTGACCATCCTATCTTTACTTCCTCAATCCGACCATTTAGCAAAGCTAAATCATTACAGTATATCACGATTTTTTCACTTGTCAATTATTTTTATTTGTTTTTGTGTTTTTCAGACAAAGAACTTTGTCTGACCATTCGTTTTAAAACCTCCGTTATAAGCCCATCATTTCCCTGATAATACGGTCACTCATTTTCACTGCACCGACAAGAACAAGCATATTAAATACAAGTTCTCCAATATATGACCATACCTGTGTGACTGCCGCAGCGTCCGGGTTTACTACCGGCGGACTTGACGCAAACAGTGAGAAGATTATGCAGGCAAGCACGATAACTGCACCTTCAAGCAGTACCGCACAGTAGCTTTTAATAAAACTCTTGCCCACATTCTGCGTCGGTTCTCCGGCAAAGGTAGATAGCGGTATCGGTGCTAATGCCGTGTACATATACAGTTTGAAAAATCTGCCGTGAACCGTCATTATCAGAATGAATGACAACACCGTAATAAAAAGACCGCCTATCAAAGTTACTGCCCATAGCGGAATGCTTTCAAAGAATCCGCAGTCTTCAATGGTTGTTACCATTTCGGATGGGAGCGTCGTTTGATTCGGTGTTCCAAATCCCGATGATGTCATAATGGTTGAAATGATACCTTGAACGATATTGAATAAAGCAAGCATAAGCTCCATACCGTAGGTTATGACACCTTTGGCAATGGCAAAGCGAACAAACAATTTCAGTGCGTGTTCTGGCTTTTTCACATCGGTAAAGCTTCCGCAGGTACGGACAACTCCCACCACAAAGAATAGCACTAATAGTGCAAGCCCGATTGCCTGAACTGCTCCGTTAATAGTTACCATCACATTCCATATGCTTCCGCCTTTGAAATCCTGCGGTGTTGTGGTTAAAAGCCGCCATATCTCGCTTAATTTATCGTTCCAAGTTTCAAGAGCGTTTTCGAGGTTTTGAACTACCCAGTTATCGCTCATTCATTCGCACCTCCTTGTAAAAATGGGAGCATACCCGTTTTGCCGAGTATGCCCCGTGATAACTGTTGCTTCTTAGCCTGTGATAAGAGTAAGGATTTCTTTTGCGAAAGTAATGATGATACCTCCGGCAAGAGTAAGAAAACCGTTTGCTCTCTGGGACGGGTCGTGGGACTTCAAAGAAAGTCCGACCTGCACGATACCGAAGCCGAGCAGGATAAGTCCGATTGCACGGATAAGTCCGAAAATGAAATCGGACAGATTGTTTACTACCGTGATAGGGTCGTTTGCCGCAAATACGGTTACACCTGTGCCGAGTACAACGGTCATCGCCAATACTGCTACGCAATAAGCTCGATACCCTTTCTTGACCTTTCCGGTCATCGGCAGTTTAGAGGTTGTTTTGTTTTCTGTGTTTTTCTTAAAAAATCTCATTGTAATTTCCTCCTGTGATTAAAAATTGTTATCTACTTCAAAATCCTCATCGGACAGAAGTTCGTAAGTGGTTTCTCCGTAATTGCTTTCCTCAACCTCATCCGAGTCAATAGCAAGAACGGAAATAGATGAGTGCGGTATCGTCACTTCTCCGTGCTTGTACGGTTTCTCTTTTCCGTCTGTGGTCAGTGCCACATTCGGGTGCTTCAAGATGTCGTACTTAAAATCCATAATCGGTCGCTCCCCTCGGATAAATAAAATCGCATATTGGTTATTCAGCATACGCACTTCATCCGGTGTGAGAAGTTCTCGACCGCTTATCTGATAGTTTGTGGAGTAGTTACCGCTTCGACCGGAACTCTTACCATAAGTGTTCGTGTCGATAGTTTCTTTGCCGAGCAGCTCCGACACATATTTATGTGTGCTTTGCTCGTTGCCGCCAAGGTACAGAAATTCATCGCAGTTGCCCACGATACTTTCCCATTGCTTTTCAAACAAGGCTTTAAGCTGTGCCAAGTTCTGTAAGATGATACTGACCGACACACCTCTGGAACGCATTACCGAAAGTATCTTGTCAAAGTCATCCGGCAATGAAACATTGGCAAATTCGTCCATCAGAAAATGAACGGGAATGGGAAGCGAACCTCCGTGGATATGGTCGGCGGCATAGAATAACTGCTGAAACAGTTGGGTATATAAAATCGACACCAGAAAATTGAAACTGGAGTCGTTATCGGGTATCAGGGCAAACAAAGCGACTTTCTTTTCTCCCATAGAGGGCAGGTCTAACTCGTCTGCCGAAGTTAAAGAAGCAAGGCTTTCAAGATTGAATTTCTCAAGCCTTGCGGCAAGGGTTATCTGAATTGATTTCAGTGTCTTTGCCGAACCGGAATGATAGGAACGGTAATACTTAAGAGCAATGTGGTCGGGATTATTCATCTCAAGCTCTGCAAACAATTCATCAAGAGGAGATGGTCTTGTATCTTCCTCATCTTCAATTGAACCGGCTCTGAGCATTTCCATAACCATTGCAAAGTTCTGTTCTTCCTCCGGTGCTTCATAGTGCAAATAAAACACCAACGCCAAAAGAAGCATAGAAGCCGAGGTATCCCAAAACGGGTCTTGCGACTGGCTTCCCTTTGGTGTGGTGCTTTTGAATAAGTTAGTTACAAGTTTCTGCACATCGTTGTCATTCTGAAGATACACAAACGGATTGTAGCAGTGACTCTTTTCCATAGAGATAAGGTCGAGGACTCTGACCTCATATCCTTTTTTCTCAAGAAGTTTTCCCGTATCCCTCAAGATTTCGCCTTTGGGGTCAAGGATTACGAAAGAGGTATTACACTGCATAAGATTGGGCTTACAGTAAAATCTTGTTTTACCTGCACCGGAACCGCCGCATACCAATGTGTTCAGATTTCGTCTGTGCTTTTTCGCATTCAATCCGATACGGACATTCTGCGTCATCAGTTTGTTATCGGAATACGGAGACTGTCTGTATTTCTTATCCACGGCTCTTGCATTGCCCCATTTCGCAGAACCGTGTTCCTCCCGCCTGCGGTAGTTTCGCTGTGTGGAGAAATATATCCCGATACCCATTCCATAGCACAAAAGCAAAATGAGGACAGTTTTTACGCTGTCCTCACAAACTTCTATATGAAACGGATTGTTAAATACATTCATCAGGCTCGGCAATATCTCCGGCAATCCGCCTTTGACAGACGGAGCAATGAGAAGTGCCAGCCACACCACCGGAACAATACCGATAACAGAAAGAATAATCGCAGACTGTTTTTCGTTATCTCGCATCTCCGGAGCGTTCCTTTTCGATAACTTTAAATTTTTTCTTTGGGGCAGTCCCGACCTTGATAATCAGGTCGTCCACAGCGTCGGTTGATTTCCCCTCGTTCATTAAATCTGTTTTCTCGTCATTAAGAGAACGGATAACGATACCGTGTTCATAATCATCCAACGCAATATGGTAAAGTTCTTCTTTCGCCATATCAGTACCTCTTATCTTTCATAATCTTTTGAGCGTTCCTGCTTTTTCTTATACAGTTCGTCGGAAACACGGGAATGAATATCAGCCATCGCATTTCTCGTCTTAGATAGTTCAAAACGAATGTCCTTCGGCTCTTTGTTTGCGAGCTTATCCGGAATACGGTTAATGGCAAAATTCTGTGTATCAATACCGTATTTTTTGCAAAGCATATAACCGATACACACTGCCTGAAATCCCATATCAGAGCGACTGTAACTGTCGCTGTTGATGGAAAGCTGTGCGTGTCCCAGTTCCTGTGCTACGCATTGAGCAACCGCTACGCTGTCTCCCACATCACGCTTTACATACAAGGTCTGTTCCTCATTGTTATAAAACGCCGCCATATTCGGATAGGGGAGGTCGTTTGTCGCTTCCACATTCACAGGCGAGGAGTCAAGCATTGTGGTAATCAGTGCTTTCGGGTCACGATTAGCTGTCGGTGCAGGCGGTCGTTTCCCATTGGTCTGTGCCACATCAAACACTTTCTTCACATTGTAGGAAATGCCTGTTGTACCGTCACGCTTTGCATATTCCACCGGTTCAAGAATGGAAATGCTCTTAGCACCCTTTGTGATTTTAATGTTGTCTTTGCTCCAGTCATCAAAATCTTTAAGCTGTACCGCCTGCGGATACTGCTTGTAAATCAAAAGTGTGTTGACTGCCGAATATCTGTCAAGTCGGCTCTGCGTATCAAGGAACGCTTTGAATTTCTCCGGCGAAGATACAATCTCTTTCGCCGCTTCATCCGCAAGCTGATACACACCGTCTTTCTCGGCTCGTTTCTTTTCGGCATATTCCTCTTTGGAAAGTCGTTTGCTCTGCTGTCCTGCCTTAGCAGGGGTAAAATTATTTGTCATTGTGATTACCTCTCTTTCACATTTTTGCTTTTGGGTTTCGGCTGCTGGTGTACGGTCTGTGCCGGGGCGTTCTTTACCTCCGGCTTTGATACCTCCGGTTCTTTGCGTTCTGCTTCTTTCTGCTGCTTGGACTGTGCCTTGTATCGGTCAAGCTTTGCTTTCACCGACGGCTTTCTCTGTCTGTCGCTTACAGTACCCTTATCAGTTTGCATATCTTCCGGCTCTGAGTTTTGCCTTGACGGAGGGTTTTTGTCCGTTTTGGCGGTTGTGGGGTTTGACTGTACGTTTTCCTCTTTCTGAAGTGGTTTTCGTACAGCTTCCTCCGTGATGATTTCATTCTTGGATTTTGTCGGCTTATCTTTTTCCACGGCTTCTCGTTTTTCAACCGCTTTCTGCGATTCTGTTACGATTGCCGCCTTATCCACCTTACCGAGTTCAAATCTCTCAACGATTCTCTGAATTTTAGAAGCGTCCTCCGCACGTGCGATAATATCAATCGGAACATTATCTCCCCTTGTGTTCTTATCTCGGAGAACACAATAGAGAACACCGTAGCGTTTTGCCTGTTCGGTAAACTTCTTCAAATCCTTATTTGGAATGGAAAATACTTTCAATTCCTTGCCCGACTTAATCATATTGGTAAGACGGGCTTTGCCTCTTGTCTTATTCGCCTGCGTTGCTTCCTGCTTCAATATGGAAGCAAGAAGAATTGCTATATTCTTTGCGGCTGAACCGGTAAGTCTTGCAGCAACGTCAAAGCCTTCAAGGGATAACCTGACGACCTGTTCTGCTGCGTCACCTGAATTTGTCATTTCGCTTTTGCTCCTTTCGCTGTTGTTTTTCTTCTTCGGCTCTGATTGTTTCAAGGTTCTGCTCCATAACCTTTGACCTCTCGGCAATGTCGTCACAGAGTCGAACCTCTTTGTTCAGCTCCCGAATTTTATCGCTTACCGTCGAAATCTGTTCTTTGACCTTAGACAGCTCATCGTCACTCATCTTTGTTCTTGCTTTTTTTCGCAGGTGCGTTCTGTCGTCATTCAAAGTTTTAATTTGACCTTTCAGCGACTCTTTATATGAGAAAAGCTGCTCGTCCGTAGAAATATTTTCTCGTCCGAGCAGCCTTGTCTCTGCTGTGATTTTATCCAGCTTCAATAAATCCTCTTTCAAAAGATAGTGAAGCCTTGCTGTATTCTGTTTTTTGTATTTTGGCAGATAACCGAGCCTGTAACAGTAATGCAGATACAAGCCATACAGTCCGCCCACTTTTTTGATTTTGTTTTCTCTTGTAGGCAATCGGTACTGCCTGATAACCACCGTCTGCTTTGCAAACGGAACTATGCGTACTCTCTGATTTTCCATAAGCCTACGCCTGATTGCTTCCTCGGTATAATCTTCGCCGAGGTTTTTCAGTCGTATCGGTTTCGTGTACCCTTTCGGTACAATTGTCCAATACTTCCGGCTCTCGCTCAGGCAATGCTCATATCCCATCTGCGTAAGTGCATAGTCAAGACTTTTGATATTTGTGCTGTGGGCAATCGCTTCGTCTATGGCTTCACGCACCATAGAATATCTGGTCGGCATTCCGGCTTGCTCCTGCTTATAGTAGTAGGAAGATTGCTTACTGCGATTTGGATTCGGATTGTAATATAATCCATACTTCTCACAAATCCGGTCGGCTACTTTTCTGAACTTAAACCACGCTTTCTCATCTCCCCATAACCGCTTACCGTCTTTGAACGAAACAGAATTGATTACATAGTGGCAATGCAGGTGTTTGGTGTTCAGGTGCGTTGTCACAACGACTTGAAATCTGTCGCCCCACACTTCATTTGCAAATTCCATTCCGATTTTCTGTGCAAGCTGCGGAGAAATATTTTGTTCCTTAAAACTCAAATATCCGTGGTAGGCTTGAATGCCTTCCTCTTTACCATATGCCTGCTTGACTGATACAAACTGGTCACGGGCAGTGGTCGGATTGCAGTTAATACCCTCGACGAAATATTCCCGTTCAGTTTTTTCTTCATCCTTTGCATAGGAGAGAACATCAGCGAGTGCCTGATACTGTTCCTCGGTATAAATATCTGCCGCCGTCTTTTCAGGATTGGCGGCATAATCAATGACCTGACCGAGCCTTGAATTGACTGCCCACAACTTGCTTACTGCCATTTCATTTCACTCTTATCGGGTCTTAAATAAGTATGCTCAATATCTGCCTGAAACTTATGCCAACGCTCTGCTTCCTTTTTAAGTTGTGGAGCATCGACAAAACCAAGAGCGTTTGCTTTAACTGCAAGCTGATTGATGTTGTTGCCGATAGAGGAAAGTTCACGCATCACATCATAAAATCTTTCGTCCGGCTTTTCCCTCGGCTCGTAACCTCGAAGAAGCAAACGGATAAGTCCGGCTTCGCTAAGGCAAGCCTTTTTTGCTTTCTTCTGCAAGTCCTGTGCTTCATCTCGACTGAACCTAACAATCTTCTGAATATTTCTTTTCCTCATTTTCTGTGCCATCCTTTCTTGTGATGATATAGTGTCTGTCCTTGTTTATCTGGAACAGACACATAAAAGTAACTCCGAAAAAACCACCGACAATTACACCGACGGCGACCAATGCTATCTCTTTCAATGTTCATCTTCCTTTCTCTTGGGGTATTAGGGGCAACCCCTAACGAGTTCCTACCGTTTGGGAAACTGTGTTTATCCAAATGGTCTGCTCGCTAAGAATAAACATC
>ERZ827450.2865-NODE-2865-length-12943-cov-2.971524_pt1 | contig 12943 bp, 9 predicted proteins | sample MGYA00519773_ERZ827450 | MGnify/ENA primary metagenome ERZ827450 (study PRJEB31778, sample SAMEA3449306) | human gut metagenome | biome: human gut; feature: human-associated habitat; material: faeces | place: United Kingdom | collected 2010/2012 ...
GGGCACGGCAGGAGTAGGAGAACGGGAAATGCGGCCCTGCATACGGAATCAGGAAAAAGGAGGCAGGGGAGTGGAGCAGGCTGAACTGCTGTAATTCGCCGTAGGAAAACAGCAAAAATGCGTTAAGCGGTCACCGCGTTCCAATCCCCCGGCATTGTCTGGAGATTTTGACCGCCATTTGGGGGAGGGGCTTGGGGAAGGGAGAGGAAAACTTTCACCGGAAAGGTTCCCTCTCCCTTCTTCCCTTTCCTATGGAATCATCTGTCCCAACATCGCGCCGAACTGGGCGAGGAGGGTACTCTGGGCCTGTACCATCGAGGGGATGTCGGGGCCGGCGGGGGCGTGCTGCACAAAACGGCCCGAATTGAGTTCTTCGCCGTTCTCGTTCACGAGGCTCCAGCCCGCATCAAGGATGACGTTGCCGTTGTGGTCAAGCACCTCGGTATACGTTCTCGGCGTGGTGTAAACGCCGCCGCGGGCAAATGTTGCGTAGGCCGCGGCCATCTCGCGCGTCGTCACGCCCTTGGAAAGGCCGCCGAGCGCGAGCGCGCCCGCCGCGGTCATATCGTCGTTCGTCAGCGTCGTGAAGCTTAAGTTTTCGGTCATAAACGCATACGACGCGGGCAGCGTCAGCTTGATGGCCGTGCGCACCGCCGTGGGGTTGGACGAATTGCGGATGGCGTCCTGCAGCGTCATAATGCTGCGATAACCTGAATAGGCGTTCACCGGCCAAATACTGCCGCCGAGCATTTCAACGGGATAGTCGTCGATGACGCTCGCGGGCGTGATGACGCCGGCGTCCAGCGCGGGCGCATAAACGCTCAAGGGCTTGATGGCAGAACCGCACTGACGCACAACCGTCGAATAGTCGAGCAGGAACCGTCCCTCGCGCTCGCCCACGCGGCCCGCAACGGCGACGATGTCGCCCGTCGTGTTGTCGATGATCGTCGCGCCGGACTGGAGCAGCTGGCCCTTGGAGGACGTATAGTTCAGGTTATTGCGGTCGGCATAGACGCTTTCCACGATGGACTGCACTTTGGGATCGACCGTGCAGTAGATGGAGTAGCCGCCGGTGTAGAGCAGGTCCTTTGCGACCTTCTCATCATAGCCGAACTGTTCGTGCATATCGGCGACGATGTCGTTGAACATGCGCTCAACAAAGTAGGAGTCATACTCCGTGCTCGAGGCGGTATCCACCCTGCTTGCGACCCCCGCAGAAGGAACAAAGCCCGGGTCCCAGGAGAAGACGAGCGGCTCGACCTTTGCCTGCTCGTACTCTTCGTCGCTGATCTTACCCAGCTCGTGCATCTTATAAAGAACGGTGAGCTGACGTTCCTTGTTCTGCTCGCGGTACCAGTCGCCGCGCGACGGATCATATTTATAGGGGAACTGCGTGATGCCGACGATGGACGCCGCCTCCGCGATGCTCAGCTCACCAACGGTCTTGCCGAAGTAGCCCTCCGCCGCGGCCTCAATACCGCTGCAGCCGTTGCCGAAGTAGACGAGGTTCAGGTACGTCTCGAGAATTTCGTCTTTCGAGTAGTTCTTCTCGAGGCGCAGCGCACGGAAGATCTCTGTCACCTTGCGCTTGATAGTCACCTCGTTGTCGCCGGTCATGTTCTTCACGACCTGCTGGGTGATCGTCGAGCCGCCGCGCGTCGAGGTACCGGTGAGCTTGCCGAGAATGGCTTTCGCCGTGCTCTTCCAGTCCACGCCGTGGTGGCTTTCAAAGCGCTCGTCCTCAATGGAGATGAGCGCGTCCCGCACATGCTTGGGGATGTCGTCGATACTCACGAGCGTGCGGTTCTCTACGCCGTGGAGCTTCGTCAGCTCCACCCACTCCCCGCTCGCCTTGTCCTGATAGTAGACCGTTGAGCTCTGCTTGAGCGTGTAGGCCGAAATATCGACGTCCAGATCGAGCGACGTGTGCACGTAGACCATGAAGATGGCGAAAAACATCAGGCAGGTCGTGAGTCCGATGGCTAAGATGGTGCCGATGACCCGCTTGGCCGTGCCGGATTTTTTCTTTTTGTGCGCCTGATGCGTGGGGTGCTGGGTGTGCTGTCTTTGGGGCGTCTGGTTTTCTGCGCGGTTTTCTTCCATAAAGCGCCTCCTCCTTTGCGATAGAAATATGCGCAAGCGCGCATAGCCGATTTTCAATAGTGATACAGAATACAGTATAGCACGGCTGTCAAGTGGTACGTATCTTGTCTTGCATTTTGCCGCAAGGTGCGGTATAATGCGAGCACAAACTTTCAGGAGGTGTTCCCCCATGAACGATGAGTTCGGCCCCAATTTCGTCACGCTGACTGATGACGAGGGCAACGATATAGAGCTGGAATACGTCGACGCGCTCGAGCATAATGGCACGACGTATATGGCCTTCTTCCCCGTGGTCGAAGAGGACAGCGAGGACGAGGAAAACGAAGAGGAATACGGTCTCGTGATCCTCAAGAGCCAGATGGAAAACGGCGAGGAGTTCCTTGTCACCATTGACGACGAAGAGGAAATCGACAAGGTCTACGACCTCTTCATGGAGCAGATCCTTTCCGACGAAGAGTAAAACTTCGATTGCGACGGATTTTTTCCGAAAACTGAGATAAACTGAACATGCCCTGCGGGGTGCGTGATAAGTTCTTTTTAAACCCACATTTCGTCATAAGGGACGCCGGTACGCTCCGGTGGTTTGCAGGCCTCCCGGCTGCCTTTTGCGGCTGGACGTTGGAAGCAATAAAGCCGGACAGAGGCGACCCACCTGTCCAGAATGGTGCAGGTTTTGACGGGGCTTACACGGCCGCTGCGGGGCATCTTTTTATCTTTCCACGGATTGCACAAAATTACGTTTTTATTTTCTACGTCAGTTTAGACGAAAAAACGTGCATTTTGTTCGCGATTCCTGTAAAATATTTTTACAAACTAAATTACCGTTTGGTAGCTGCAACGTAGTGCTTCGCGCACGGGCTGTACGGTCTCCCCTTTCGTGGAGATGATAAGGTCTGTGTGAGGAGCGCTTTTTTCTTTCCCCTTGCGGTGCCGCTTTCGCGGCGGGGAAAAGGCAAAAGAAAAAGGAGGAGCAAACTTATGAAACTTGTCACCAACGGTCGTCTCATCACCCGCGACGCAGACGCGCAGGGCTATTACGAGCACGGTGCCGTCGCCTTCGAGGGCACGAAGATCGTCGAAGTCGGCGAGGAAGCAGCGCTTCGCGCCAAGTATCCCGACGCCGAGATCATCGACGCCAAAGGCGGTGTCATCATGCCCGCGTTCATCAACGCGCACACGCACATCTACTCCGCCCTCGCCCGCGGCCTTTCCATCGTCGGCAACAACCCGACGAACTTCTACGAAGTCCTTGACGGCACGTGGTGGGCCATCGACCGCCATCTGATGATGGACGGCACAAGGGCGTCCGCCACCGCGCTGTACATGGACTCCATCAAGCAGGGCGTGACGACGATCTTCGACCATCACGCCTCTTACGGTGAGATCCCCGGCACGCTCCACACGATTGCCGAGGAGAGCAAGCGCCTGGGCCTTCGCTCCTGCCTGTGCTATGAGGTCTCAGACCGCGACGGCGAGGAGAAGTGCTTACAGGCCATTCAGGAGAACGCCGATTTTATCACCGAATGCGAAAAGAATAAGGACCCGATGCTCGCGGCAATGTTCGGCGGCCACGCGCTGTTCACGATCTCCGATAAGACCTTCGATCGCATGGTCGCGGCCAACAACGGCCGCACGGGCTATCACATCCACGTGTCCGAGGGCATGAACGATGTGTACGACTCCCTCCAGAACTACGGCCGCCGCCCCGTCCAGCGCTTGCAGGATCACGGCATTCTCGGCCCCAAGACCATCCTCGGCCACTGCATCCACGTCAACACCGCCGAAATGGAGATCATCAAAGAGACCGGCACGATGGTCGTGAACAATCCGGAATCCAACATGGGCAACGCCATCGGCATCTGCCCCGTCCTCCAACTCCACAAGCGCGGCATTCTTCTCGGCATGGGCACAGACGCCTACACGAACGATATGCTTGAGTCCCTCAAGGTCGCCCTCTGCTCCCAGCGCAGCCAGAACTGCCTGCCGAACGTCGGCTGGTGCGAGGTCACGGATATGCTCTTCAAGAACAACGCAAAGATCGGTGAAAAATACTTCCCCGACACGCTCGGCGTGCTGAAGCCCGGTGCCGCGGCGGACATCATCGTCATGGACTATAAGCCGTTCACCCCGTTCTCCGACGAGAATATCGACGGCCACATGATCTTCGGCATGACGGGCCGCCAGTGCCAAACCACCATCGCCGCCGGCAAGACCCTCATGCTCGACCGCCCGCTCGTCGGCATCGACGAAGAAGCCGAAAATGCGCACATTCTTGAAGCCGCCAAGAAACTCTGGGGCGAGTTGAATCACAGAACCTATTAAGCAAGCGGGAGGAAAAAACAATGTCTGAAAAAATGTATCCCATTCCGTTCGACTCTCTGATGAACTGGGTGACGAGCGAATATGCGCAGTGCGGCGATGTGTTCGGCGTTCATAAGCACTATCACGCAAGCGGCAAAAGCCTGCCGATCTTCGGCGAGCGCATCGAAACACCGTTTGGCCCCGCCGCCGGCCCCAACAGCCAGCTTGCGCAGAATATCATCGCGGCCTATGCCGCCGGCGCGCGCTTTTTCGAGGTCAAGACCGTGCAGAAAATGGACGGCGCGGAGCTTGCCGCCTGCGTTCCCCGCCCCTGTATCCTCGCCGCTGACGAGGGCTACAACCAGGAGTGGTCGACCGAACTGACCGTGCAGCAGGCGCAGGACGAGTACATCAAGGCCTGGTGCGCGCTCAAGGTCATGAGCAAGGTCTACGGCTTCGGCGATCCCGACGGGTTCGTGTTCAATATGTCCGTCGGCTACGACCTGGACGGCATCAAGGGCCGCAAGGTCAACACCTATATCAACAACATGATGGACGCGGGCAAGACCGCGCAGTTCAAGGAATGTAAAAAAGTCCTGACCGAGCTCTTCCCCGAGGAAAAGGACTTCATCGCCTCGATCTCCCCCAATGTTTCCCGCTCCGTTACGCTCTCCACGCTCCACGGCTGCCCGCCGCAGGAGATCGAGCGCATCGCAAGCTATCTTCTCAAGGAAAAGCATCTGCACACCTTCGTCAAGTGCAACCCGACCATTCTCGGCTACAAGACCGCGCGCAGCATCCTCGATTCCATGGGCTATGACTACATCGTCTTCGATGAGCACCACTTCAACGAGGACCTCCAGTGGGAGGACGCCGTGCCGATGTTCGAGCGGCTGCAAAAGCTTGCGGACAAGCAGGACCTCGAATTCGGCCTCAAGCTCTCCAACACCTTCCCCGTCGACACGACGCGCGGCGAGCTTCCCAACGAGGAAATGTACATGTCCGGCCGCAGCCTCTTCCCACTGACGATTGAGATGTGCAATCGCATCTCCCGCCAGTTTGGCGGCAAGATGCGCATTTCGTTCGCAGGCGGCGCGGACTACTTCAACTGTGACAAGCTCTTTGCCGCCGGCATCTGGCCCATCACCGTCGCCACCACCATTTTGAAGTCCGGCGGCTACAACCGCCTGCACCAGATGGTCGAAAAGGTCGAGGATATGCCCTACCGCGCATTTTCCGGCAACGACCTTGCCGCGATCTCCGACCTTGCCGCCTCCGCGCTGCACGACTTCCACCACCTCAAGGCAATCAAGCCCCTGCCCTCCCGCAAGAGCAAAGAGCAGGTTCCTCTTCTCGACTGCTTTGAGGCACCCTGCAAGGGCGGCTGCCCCATCGAGCAGGACATTCCCGAATATCTTGAGCTCTGCCGCAAGGGGCTCTACGGCCCAGCACTGAAGCTCATCACCGAGAAGAACGCCCTGCCGTTCATCACCGGCACCATCTGCGCGCACCGCTGCCAGGGCAAGTGCTCGCGCAACTTCTATGAGGAATCCGTCCACATTCGCGAGACAAAGCTGCTCGCCGCGGAAAAGGGCTACAACACCTTGATGGCCTCCCTCCGTATGCCTGAGCCGGTCGAGGATAAAAAGGTTGCCATCGTCGGCGGCGGCCCGACCGGTATCGCCGCGGCGTACTTCCTCGGCCGCGAGGGTGTGCCCACCACGATCTTTGAGCGTGAGCGCAAGCTCGGCGGCGTGCCGCGCTATGTCATCCCCGCCTTCCGCATCAGCGACGAGGCCATCGACAAGGACATCGCGCTCATGGAGCGCTACGGCGTCGAGGTCAAGCTCGGCAAGCCTGCTCCGTCCGTCGAACAGCTCAAGAAGATGGGCTACACGCACATCCTGATGGCCACCGGCGCGTGGAAGCCCGGCAAGCTCGACATTGAAGGCAACGTGCAGGGCGTCATCGAGTGGATGAAGCGCATGAAAAAGCAGGTCAAGCCCTGCCTGAGCGGCAACATCGTCGTTGTCGGCGCGGGCAACACCGCCATGGACGCCGCGCGCGTTGCAAAGCGCATGGGTGCGCATGCGACAATCCTCTATCGCCGCACGAAGAAATTCATGCCCGCCGACGAGCATGAGCTCCAGCTCGCCATCGACGAGGGCGTCGAATTCGTCGAGCTGGCCGCGCCCGTCAAGCAGAGCCGCGGCAAGCTGCTGTGCGATAAGATGATCCTCGGCGAGCCGGATGAGAGCGGCCGCCGCAGCCCCGTCAAGTCCGGCGAGCAGTTCACCATCCCCTGCGACATGGTCATCTCCGCCGTCGGCGAGCAGGTCGACGCTGAGCTGATGGCCGCAAACGGCATTGAGATGGAGCGCAAGGGTCCCGCGTTCGAGACGAACGTCCCCGGCGTGTACTGCGCGGGCGACGCGCACCGCGGCCCCGCCACCGTGGTCGAGGGCATTGCCGACGCTGCGTGCTTTGCCGAGATCGTCATCGGCCACCCGCACATCTACGACATCCCTGCCGAGGCCGACGTGACCGAGTTCGACGCGCAGAGCAAGAAGGGCGTGCTCTCCATGGCGAGCAAATGCGTCTGCGACGGCGAGCGCTGCCTGCAATGCTCCACCGTGTGCGAAAACTGCGTCGATTCCTGCCCGAACCGCGCGAATGTCGTCATCAAGATGGCTGACGGCTCGCACGAGATCGTCCATGTCGACAAGATGTGCAACGAGTGCGGCAACTGCACGCAGTTCTGCCCCTACGCCAGCGAGCCCTGCCACGACAAATTCACCCTCTTCCAGACAAAGGAGGACATGGACGAAAGTGAGAACTACGGCGTGCTCTTCGAGGACGACGACATGGTCCGCCTGCGCTACGAGGACGGCGTGAAGAAATACGACCTTGCCTCCTGCGACAACGATCTTCCCGTCGAGCTTGAGGCTCTGATCCTCACCGTGCGCGACAAGTACAGCTACCTGTACGCATAACAAAATCGCAAAATAAAACGGGAGCCGGTGCATCGCATCGGCTCCTCTTCCCTGTTTTGGGGGCAAAAAGAGCCTCGCACAGAAATGTGCGAGGCTCTTTTATCGTTTTGTATTTTGCCTTACTTCTCGATCAGGTTCAGCTGATAGATGATCTTGGCGATCTGCGCGCGGGTCAGAGAGGCATCGGGCTCGAAGGTGGTAGCGGTCATACCGTCGATGACCTTCGCGTCGACGAGCGCCATCACGTAACCGTCGGCGCAGTCGGTGAACTTGCTCTCGGTCTTGGACTCGGCAAGCTTGTTGAGCTTGGCAGCGACCTGGCAGAACTCGAGACGGGAGATGGCCTTCGCACCGTCGAGATCGGCGGCAACGAGGCCCAGCTCAGCGGCCTTGGCGATGGCGTTCTTGCTCCAGTCGGCGCCGGTAGCGTCCGCAGCCTTGAGATCGCCGTGGCTGACAAGCAGGAGCTTGAGCGCGGCAGCCCAGGTCAGGGTATCGTTGGGCGCATAGGTGGTAGCGGAGGTGCCGTTGATGATGCCGTCATTGTAGAGGTCGATGACATACTGGCCGAACCAGGAGGAAACCTTGACATCCTTGAACGGGTTCATCAGAATGCGGCCCTGAGGCGCGGCATACTGCTCGCCGATGACGCCCTTGAGCTCCTTGGTGATGTAATCCATCACTGCAACGTCGAGCGTCATGCCGGTATCGAACTTGGAGGTCGCCGCAGCGAAAGCGTAATAGGTATCGCCGCCGTCGGCAACAAAGTTATTGGTGACGACCGCATAGGTGTCGTCCACCTTGAACTCCTTGCCGTTGATGCTGTTGATGCTCACGCGGTTGATGGTCTTTGGACCATAGTAGGTGGAGGAGGGGTAGGTCTCGGCGTTGGCATCATAGGCAACCGCCGTGGAAATGGTGTAGCTGATGCCGCAGACCTGCGGGAAGCCGCCGACGGGCAGGCTGTAGGTGGAGGCCTCGAGCGCTTCGAGAAGCTCTGCGCCGGTAACATAGATGACTGCGACCGTGTTGCCGAACGGAAGAACGGTTTTGATGTCTTTCTTGGTGACGTCGCCGACCTTGATATAGTCGCGGATACCGCCGCCGTTGGTGATGGCGACCACATGGTCGGCATCGACGGTCAGGCCTTCCTTGTTCTGCATGACCTTCCAGAGCATTGCATCGGTGATGAGATCGCCGTTGTTGGTCTCGCTGTCGCGGTTGCCGTTGGGGGCCTTCGCGCCATTGAGCTCCACTTTGCTCTTGGCGAAGACCGCGCCGTACTCCTTGTCGATGCGGTCGATGATCTTCTGCGCGGCAGCGGCAACGGCCGCGTCCTTGGCGGTGTCTTCCTTGATCTCGTAGAGGGAGTTGCTCTCGATCTTCTTGCTCGCATCGTCGATGACGATCACGCCGATATTGGCGAACTTCGTACCGGTGGACTGGATGGGCTCGCCGTTCTCGCCCTTCATCATCACGGTGTGGGAGTGCGCGTCGATGATGAAGTCGATACCCTTGACAGCGGCGTACAGATCGGTGGAGCGATAGGGCTTGGACTCGGCGTCCACGCCCAGATGGGAAACGCAGATGACGATGTCGTCGTCCTTGAGCGCCTTGACCTGGTCGGCGGCAGCCTTGGTGAAGGCGTCATCCGTTGCAAAGGTCAGGCCCTTGATGAGGGCAGGGTTCGCCTTGGTCTGGGTCTCGGGCGTCTCCATGCCGAAGAAGCCGATCTTCACGCCGGACTTAGTCGTGTAGGTGTAGTTGGCATCGAAAATCGGCGTGCCGTCAGCATTGAATACGTCGGCGCAGAGGACCTTGAACTTCGCCTTGCTCATATTGTCCTTGAGCTGGGCAAAGCCGTAGTCAAACTCGTGGTTGCCGAGGGAGACGACGTTGTAACCGGTGGCATTCATCATCTCAACGGCATCCAGACCCTTGGTGTCGCTGACATAGACTTCGCCCTGGCTGTAGTCGCCCGCATCGACGAGGATGACCTCGGCGCCCTTGGCCTCGTAGTCGGCCTTGAGCTGTGCGATGTAGGCATAGCCTGCGATCGCGCCGTGCACATCGTTTGTGTGCAGGATCACGGTCTTGCCCGCCATCTCGGCTTTCGCCTCGCTGTCGGTGTCTGCCGCAAAGCTGGTCACGCTCAGTGAGAGGACCATCGCCATTGCGAGCAGGACGGATAGGAACTTGCGCATAGTGTTTTCCTCCTCAATTTTTTCACTCCGCTTTTTCTCTGTCCGCTCTTCGTGACACACAGCTTCTTTTCACATCTCTCAGTTGGTCTGCGCGCCAAAAGTTCGCTTTTTGTACAAATAAAAGCGGAATGTGGTATGATTTTATTGTATCGTATGTCTGCTACTTTCTCAATACGGCATTGTTCCGAATTTGCGGCAAAAATCTTGGCGCTTCTCACATTTTTTCCAAACTCTATGGAAATTGGGCAAAAAGTATGCTATGCTTTTGTCAATTTGGTACGGAATTTTTTCTCTCAGATAAGGAGGCTTCTTCCATGAAAACACTGCTTCGAGGCGGCTATGTCGTCAGCGGCCGCGGCTGCCGCCGCGCCGACGTGCTCATCGACGGGGAAAAGGTCGAAATGCTTGGCCACATCCCGCCCGAGCTCGCCGCGCAGAGCGAGGTCGTCGACGTGACGGGCTGCATGCTCTTCCCCGGTTTTATCGACGCGCACACGCACTTCGATCTCGACGTGTGCAACACCACGACGGCCGACGACTTTGAAAGCGGCAGCAAAAGCGCCATCCGCGGCGGCACGACGACGGTCATCGACTTTGCCTGCCCCAATAAAGGGGAATCCCTTGCCTATGGGCTTGATCTCTGGCATAAAAAGGCCGACGGCAAGTGCTACTGCGACTACGGCTTCCATATGACCATCGACGACTGGAACGAGAGCATCGAGTCTGAGCTCGACGCGATGTTCGACGCCGGTATCACGTCTTTCAAGATGTACCTCACCTACCCCGCCATGATGATCGGCGACGGCGCGGTCTACCGCGCGCTGAAAGCGCTCAAGGTCCGCGGCGGCATCGCGGGCGTCCACTGCGAGAACGCGGGCGTCATCGACGCGCGCATCGCCGAACTCAAGGCGAGCGGCCTGGGCGCGGACGTCGTATCGCACCCGATCTCCCGCCCCGACTATTTAGAGGCCGAGGCTGTTTCGCGTCTGCTGCGCATCGCGCAGGCGGCCGACGCGCCCGTCATCATCGTCCACACGACGAACCGTGCTTCTCTTGACGAGATCGCCGCGGCGCGCCGCCGCGGACAGACCGTGTATGTCGAGACCTGCCCGCAGTATTTGGCGCTCGACGACGGCGTTTACTACGATCCCGACTTTTCCTCCGCCGCGCGCTACGTCTGCGCGCCGCCGATCCGCTCGCAGGAAGACAGTGAAGCGCTCTGGAAGGCGCTGCGCCGCGGCGAGGTGCAGACCGTCTCGACCGACCACTGCTCGTTCACGCTCGAGCAGAAGGACATGGGCCGCGACGACTTTACGAAGATCCCTGGCGGTCTTCCCGGCGTCGAAACGCGTGGCGAGGTCGTCTACACTGTGGCCATCAATGAAAACAAGCTCTCGCTCGGCGGCGTCTGCCGCGCGCTGAGCGAAAATCCCGCCAAGCTCTACGGTCTCTACCCCCGCAAGGGCGTCATCGCTGCGGGCAGCGACGCCGACATCGTCGTCTACGATCCCGGCGCGAGCCACGTGCTCCACGGCGCGGACATGCTCTCCAAGGCGGGCTACACGCCGTTCGAGGGCTTCCGCACGAATGGCGGCGTGTCGAAGGTCTACCTGCGCGGTCAGCTGCAGGTGGACGGCGGCAAGGTCGTCGGCGGCAAGATGGGCGAATACTTGAAGCGCGGCAAATGCGCACTGTGAGGTAACCAATGGATCTGAGGGAAATTTTATTTGCGCAGTTCCCTGCGTTTTTTCTGCTGAGTCTGCTGTTTTTGATCGCGCACCTGCGCGTGCGCAAGCACAGCGCCGTCAAGTCGGTGCTGTGGGTGCTGCTGTTCGGCGCGGCGCTGGCCGTGTCGATCCTGTTCTGCTTCCTCGGCATGCAGGCGAAGTACTGGACGGTCAAGACGCTCTTCGAGCTCAAGTTCTGGAGCTGGCTCGGCCTTGCGATCGTGGTGTTCGTGCTCGTGCTGCGGCTGGTGTTCAAGCTGCAAAATAAGCACGCTCAGCACATGGTCGAAAAGGAGCGCGCCAAGGCGGAAAAGACCCGCGAGGAGGCCGTAAAGCAGGCGCGCGAAGAAGGCCGCGCCGAGGCCATGGCCGCCCAGCAGGCGCAGGAGGCCGAAGCTGCCTCGGCAGAGCCCGCGGCGGAAGCGTCCGCACCCGATGCCGCGTCTGACGATGCGCAGAATGAGATGGTTGGTAACGCTGCGGAAAAGGAGAGCTAAGCATGCCAGCAGAGCATTCCACGCGCAGGCGCGTGATCTATTTCGACGTTCTGCGCATCGTTGCGATCTTTGTCGTTGTTGCCGTGCATCTTTCCGCAATGCATTGGGCGGATGTCGATGTCAATTCGCGCGCGTGGTTTGCCTTCAATCTCTACTGTACCACAGGAAAATGGTCTGTCCCCATCTTTGTGATGATCAGCGGCGCGCTGTTTCTCGGGCGCGATGTCAGCATTTCCTCCATTCTCAAAAAGAACGTCGCGCGTATCGCCACGGTCTTTCTCTTCTGGTCGGGCTGCTACGCGCTCATCGACCTTGTCTTTCGTCACGCGCCGCTTTCGGTCGTGCTTTCGCAGTTCATCACGGGGCATTATCATCTCTGGTTCCTCTACATGATCGTGGGGCTGTATCTGCTCATCCCGCTGCTGCGGCCCATCGTACAGAATGAAACGCTCATGCGCTACTTTCTGCTGCTTGCGTTTCTTTTCACCTTTCTTCTCCCCCAGCTTGCCCTGTTCACCTCCTTCGTTTCGCATGAGGCAAGCACCGTCATCCGCACGGTCATCATGTACTCCTATTGCTTTTTCCCTCTCGGCTTCACCATTTATTTTGTCGGCGGGTATTATCTCAGCCGGAGGAACTTCAGCCGCAGAGAAGAGATCGTTCTCTACTGCGTCGGCATAGCCGCCCTTCTTTTCTCCATCATCGCTCCCGCCGTTCTCTCCAGAGCGCAGGGCGCGCCAAATGCCACCTTTTATAACTACAACGACCTCAACGTTCTCTTCACGAGCGTGCCGATCTTTGTCTTTGCCAAGCAGCACCTGAATTTCCCGTGCATGGGCGAAAAGGCGTATGCCCTTCTCCGCAAGCTGTCGAAATACAGCTTCGGCGTGTATCTCGTTCATCCCATGGTCATCGAGCTATTGCAGCATTTCGGCATCGATACCTTCTCCTGCAACGCCTTTTTCTCCGTGCCGCTGCTCGCGGTCTTCGTGTTCGCGGTCTCCACGCTGATCTCGGCACTGCTCAATGTCATTCCCTTTATTAAAGATCATTTTGTATAATCAAAAGTGCCCCGCGAACCGGCTTGGTTCGTAGGGCGCTTCTTTTGTTCTTTTATG
>ERZ827450.2875-NODE-2875-length-12900-cov-2.468743_pt1 | contig 12900 bp, 16 predicted proteins | sample MGYA00519773_ERZ827450 | MGnify/ENA primary metagenome ERZ827450 (study PRJEB31778, sample SAMEA3449306) | human gut metagenome | biome: human gut; feature: human-associated habitat; material: faeces | place: United Kingdom | collected 2010/2012 ...
CGCGAACAGGGTTTCAAGCGAACAGGACTCTTCTCGGCCGAACAGACCATGCGCCAATTCGAAGCGTTGTTGTAACCCGCGCCGAACAGCACTCCTTAAATTAAAGCGACCGGAACCGCTCGACGCTCATCTGCGTGAAGTCGTCGATCACGAGCGTCGCGGCCGTCCGTTCCAACTCTTCGCGCGACAGGGTCGTGGCGAGAGCCACGACCTTCATGCCGGCACGATCGCCCGCCTCGATACCCGCACGGGCATCTTCGAATACGACGCACTCCTCGGGGCGGAGTCGCAACGCTTCGGCCGCTTTGAGGTAGATCTCCGGATCGGGTTTGCAGCGCGTCACCATGTCGCCGTTGATTTTGGCGTCGAAAAAGGATTCGATGTCGCACTTCTCAAGCACGAAATCGACATTGGCCCTGCACCCCGACGAACCTACGGCGCAGCGTATGCCCGCATCGCGGAGTTTGTCGAGAAGGGCGACCAGTCCCGGCATGGGTTCGATTTCGGGAGCGTAGATTTCGCGGTAGACGGCCTCCTTCTCGTCGCCAAGCGCCGCAGTTCCCTTCTCGCGGATCACCTCTTCGGGCATGATGAGCCGCATGATGTCGTCGTTGCCCCTGCCGAAAGCCCCTCCCAGTTTCTCCTTCCAGCCGCGCACGCCGTAGCGGTCGCAGAAGATTTCGAACGCCCGGATGTGGACCGGCTGACCGGATTCCTCGACGAGCTCGAGGATCGCCTGGACTACAAGCGCTGGTATTACGGACATTTTCACCGAGACGGCAATCCGGACGAACGGCACACGGTGCTGTATGACCGGATCGTGAGGCTCGGGGACAAACTCCTGCCGTGGGGTGCGTACTGATGGCTATCTATGTGACGGGCGACGTGCACGGCAGGGCCGAGCACGGGTCCAGCCGGTTTGCCTTCAAGAATTGGCCGTTGGGCCGGACTCTGACGCGCGATGACGTGGTGATTGTGGCCGGCGACTTCGGCTTTGTCTGGGACGGCTCGAATGCTGAGAGGTATTGGCTCGACTGGCTTGAGTCCAAACCGTGGACTACGTGTTTCGTCGATGGAAATCATGAGAACCACCACGCCCTGGCTGGACTGCCGGTGCGGGAGTGGAACGGCGGGCTCGTCCATGAGGCGCGACCGCACGTGCTGCACCTCATGCGCGGAGAGGTGTTCGACATCGCGGGAGCCACGGTTCTTACCATGGGCGGCGCCGCGAGCAACGACAGGCAGTATCGCAAGGAGGGGAGGAGCTGGTGGCCCGAGGAGATGCCGAGTGAGGAAGAGATGGAGCACTGCCGCGCCTCGCTCGACCGCGTGGGCTGGAAAGTTGACCACGTTGCGACTCACGAGGCACCGGCTGCCCTTGCTGAGGGGCTGTGTCGCGAGCTCGGGCGCGAGTATCGGGGCGACCGACTTCAGCGATTCCTTGCCGAGCTCGACGACCGGCTCGGCTACCGAGCCTGGTTCTTCGGCCACTACCACGGCGACAAATGGTGCGACGCCAGGCATCGCCTTATCTACCGAGACATCGTGCTGATCGAAGATGTTGCGCCCAGTTCTAGAAACCTTCTAGAAGCGCTCTAGAAGGTTTCTAGAAATCAGCCGCTATGCGGCCTACTCCAATTCAAAGGTCTGGTCGACGGAGTTCGATCCAGCCCCAACTCCGTCGATCTTCACTTCGATGGGGGACATGTCATTGAGTTCGAAAATCGACACACCGTCGCATTCGCCTCCCGGCGCAAGCCCTTGCGAAGAGAAGGAATCTTCTTGTAAATCGGCAGCAAAACCGCGAGGAAGCATCTGCTTATTCTGATAGGCCGTAATGTAGCTTCCAACGGCAAAGGAATCTGCGGTTCGATTGTTGATGGCACGCCATCGAACAACGGCGACCTTCCCGCCATCGCCAGTCGAGGAATCATGCACCTCGACGGCAGTGATCGAATACTCCATCTTGCCGTAAACTGAGCCGTCTTCCTGTGAGCTATCGGAATTGGAAACCTGGCCTTCTGACTGGTGATTATCTGTACGAATGCATCCAGAGGTCGCAACCAAGGCAACCGCCAAAAGACCGGCAACGCCGAGAGTTCGAGCCAGGCTGATAGTATTTTTGCTAACACGCTTTTTCATGATCTGCTCCAAACCGAATACTTGATTGAGCTATTGCTTTTGTTCGTTGATCACGTATGCCGTCAGCCAGCCAGTCCAAGCGCGGCGACAACAATAACGGCAACTGCGCCAACCGATACCCACACGGTATCCTGGTGCGCCAGAACGGCGCCGATGGTGGTCGAGTCGGCTCCAGCGCCGTCAATAACTGTCCAGACAATCGCTGCGGCAAGAAGGACGATTAACCCCACAGCAACGGCTGTACGATGCGACATCTTCGAGGTGAACATCCTACTCACCCTTCATCTGAGTCATGACCTCGATCTTGGCCTCGGCCACGGCCGCACGCTGCTCGGAGGCGACGAGGCGGTCCTTGAGATCGGAGAGCTCGACCATAAGATCTTGCTGGGCGAGGAGGGCGGCGTTGAGATCGGCTTGCGCCTTGGCCGCCGCCTCATGCGCGCCCTTCATGGCCTCAACTTCGTCGCGAAGGTGGCCGTTCTCGACGTCGAGTTTCTTGAGTTCTGCGATGTTGTCGGCGTTTGCCGCATGCAACTCGTCGGTTTCGATCTCCAAGCTCGCAGTTTCAAGCTTGAACTTTTCCTTGATGGCGGCGACCTGCTCGACGCAATTCGATTTGGCGCTCCTGATCTGCTCCATGGCGTTCTTCTTGGCCGCATCCGCCTCCTCACGGGCGGCACTAGACTCCATCGCGGCGGTCTCGGCAGCGCCAACGATAATACGCTTCACGCGCTCGACCGCCTCGTCGAGGACAGCAGAGGCGTCGAGGGCGGCCTTCACGCCGGGGGTCTCGTTGGGATGGTAGCCCTCGACCAGATGGGCGACAGTATCGGCCTGGGAGAGGCCGAGATTTTCGCTGATGCCCTTAACGGCGTCACGGGTCTCAGCCGAGACGTTGAGACTGGTCATTTTCTTCTCGGGCTGGGTCTGGTTGTCTGCCATGATGCGGCTCCAATCAACAAGCGGCATGGCTTGCCATGCCGAACGGCTGGGAAACTAATGCGGCCGCTTGTTGAGTTGTGCTTCATCCTGCGATCCGTAAGTTCTAAAGCGTCGTAAAAGGAAAGTCTTTTCGCAGGGTATTAGTTGGTTAATTCACCGCACTTTTATAGTGTACCACGCCCTACTATTAAAGACTATTAAAAGGTGACTATAACAATCTGTTATAAGTATCGGTAATAAATGCAATTACCAGCTGAAATCACGCTATTAAGGTTACAAGAGATACCGTAGTACAATGGTATTAAACAGGTTTTGAGACAGCGATTCACAGGGCTGCTTACCGTCTTTTAAGCTAAAATTGAAGTGCTGCAAAATTAAACGTTCCGGACGCGAGCGGGGAGAAAAACCGACGCGTTAGGAAAACCATGGCTGAAAACAAGGAAAAGCAGCAAACCACCACCAACCCGAATGGCGGTGGACCCGCCGAAACCGACGGCACCACCGACCGACCTGACGGCTACCCGGCGAACGGCTGTACGATGCGACATCTTCGAGGTGGACATCCTACTCACCCTTCATCTTGGTCATGACCTCGATCTTGGCCTCGGCCACGGCCGCACGCTGCTCGGAGGCGGCAAGGCGGTCCTTGAGGGCAGCGACCTCGGCCATCAGGTCGCGCTGGGCCAGGAGTGCGTCGTTCAACTCGGCTTGGGCTTTCAGCGCGGCATCACGCTCGCCGCGCAGTCGCTCGATCTCATCGACCATGGCAACGGCCTCGGCATGGAGTTGGACGACCTGCCTGTCGAGTTCCCGAGCATCGGCGAGATATCTGACGCTCGCGGCATGGAGCTCGTTGTTCTCGAGTTCGAGGCTCGCGGTATCGAGTTCGAACTTCTCCTCTATAAAGGCGATCCGCTCATTGCAGTCGGCCTCAATCTTTTCATTCCGATCCGTCGCCTCGGCGAGCTTGCGGCTGAATTCACCCACCTGGGCCATGAGCAGTGCGTTCTCGGTCCTGAGGTCGGCAGTCTCGCGCAGCAGCTTCTCCCGCCATGTCGCCTCGATCCGCTCGGCAGCCTCATCGAGGACGGCCTTCACGCCGGATGCCTCGCTGATTTTCTTTTCGCTCGGATTGTCTGCCATGGTGCGGCACTCCAATCAACAACGGCATGGCTCCGCCATGCCATATGGCTGGGAACAATGCACGGCCGCTGTTGATTTGTAGTCATCCTGCGATCGGTGAGTTCTAAAAGGCGCCTCAAGTCATACGTTATGCGTTCACGCAGGGGGTTTCAGTTGGAGAAATACCGCACTCTTATATAGTAGCGCACTCGGATTTATCTTCTGACGCCCACCAATCCGCGTTCACGGAGGATGCGGTACAAAGTCGATTTCGATATACCGGTGGCGGCGCAGATGTCGGGGATGGGCGTTTCCCGCGCAAGGTAGAGTTTCACGGCAGCATCGGCCTTGACGTCCGCGATGCGCGGGCGGCCCCCGACATTGCCACCATGGTTCCGTTTTACGGCGATGCCCTCGGCCTGGCGCTGCTTGATCAGGTCGCGCTCGAGCTCGGCGGTGCAGGCGTGAGTGCCGAGGACGAATCGACCGAAGGCGGTATCGAGGTCGACCGGCTGTTTCAAGGAAGTTAGCTTCACGCCGAGATTTCGGAACATAAGGTCGTAGTTCAGCAATTGCCTGGTCGATCTGGTTAGGCGCTCCCAGGACTCGACTACCACTTCATCGCCGGCCTTCATCTTCTTGAACAGACGCTTCTGCTGAGTTCGGTCGCCGTCCTTGGCACCTGTGACCTTGTCTTTGTAGATATGGCCATAGGGCACGCCGGCGTTGACCAACGCCTCGATTTGCCTATCTAGCTTCTGATCCTTCGTGCTCACGCGAGCGTATCCGTATCTGGTCATTTTCAGCCTCCTGCCTTGTCTTTTGATTTTCTCATGGGAATGCAAGCGGAGGTTTTGGCACTGGGTTTTGGCACTCGCTGTTCACGGCATCGAGGGTTCGGTTTTCGAGTGCCGCGCGGCATACGTTTTGGAACGAACGGCTAATGGAATATGTTGGGACGGATAATATTCTACTACCAAATAGTAGTAGAATATTATCGTAAAGATTGGAGGCTCATGGTCCGGATACACCAGAGAGTTCACGAGCGGCACCCCGAGCTAGATGACGGTGATGTCGAGGCGGCGTGGGAGAGCTACTGCTTCGCGGCCGTCCGCATACCCGGGGAGTGCGAGATGCGGACGGGCTACGACCCGCAAGGCCGGTACATCGAGATGGTCGGTGTCCTCCTGGCCGACGGCGCGTGGCTCGTCTACCACGCCATGACGCCGCCGAGCAAGAAGACGCTAAGGGAGATCGAGAACGCGAGAAGGAGAGGTTACTGATGGAATATAGGCTTGCAAACGGATCCGTTATCACGGATGAGGACATCGAGCGCGAGTGCGCGGAATACGAATCCGGCTCCTGGGAGGGGAGCCTGGTGAACCTCCGAGTCGGCCGCCCCAGGCTTTCCGAGGTGGAGGCCAACGCCAACCTGTCTTTCAAGTGCCCGAAGACGGGCGCCGACCTCATCGAACGGGCGGCCGCCGCGTGCGGGATGCGGAAGTCGGAGTTTCTGCGCTCGGCCGCGATCGAGAAGGCCGAGAGGATACTCAGGTCGGCATAGCCCCGGCGTGCCTTCCCGGAATCGGCGTTGCCGCAGGGAGTGAGCGCCCTGCGCCGCCGTTATGTTAGACATGTCGCTAACATAACGGCGGTTAAGTCGTGCCGCGGGTCGGGGCATCCGCACCACCACAGGTTCAATCGCCCCGTAAATCGAATCCTGTCAAGTCGTCTATCTGCGTGTTTATGAACACACCATTGCCATTCCTTAGGTGAGAATCGTGTCCGCACGGGGCGATATATTAGACAGAACACCCGAGGGAAAGGAATAGCATGAGCGATTTAATGGAAGTCGTACATCGGCTCGAGCGCGAGATGGCAGACCGAGCCTCCGCAGTTGAGAAGGAGGGGTTATGCCCAAAAAAGCGCCATGGATAACAAAGGATGTTCGCATAGTAGAAGCGATGGGGTGGCTAACCGGCGCTTGCAGCGTCGTGCTGACAGGTTTTGCTATCGCAGCAGTGCCCACCGGAGAGAAGGTCCCCGTCCACTACGGCGTTGACATGCAGCCGAACCGCTGGGGCTCTCCTGTCGAGCTGTTGCTCCTCCCTATTGTCATGCTGGCTTGCATCGCGCTTTTGGCCCTCGTTCTCCATCTGGTCAGTCCAGAGCATTGGAACCAGCCTGCCGGTCTCGAGAGCGACGAGAAGGATGCTTGGTATCTCGCAAGTGCTCGCTCGGTGGCCTGGTTTGAGCTCGAGTGCGGCGTTTTCTCGCTGCTTGCGGCCCTTAACCCGTTGTCCGACGACTGCAAGGCGATGATTGTCGGCGCTGTTGCATTCGCACTATTGCTTATTGCAACGCCCCTTATATTCATTGCAAGGTTTCGCAAGAGCAGAGGTAAGGGCAAGGCTCGGAAACTTTAGCGCCCCAGCGTGTTCCAATCGATAAAGAGCTCGCGACGAAGACTGCACTGCGCATCAAGCTGGCGCTCCGTCTTCTCGCGATACTCCAAGCCGATCTCCTCAAACAACATGCGCTTCACTATCTCGAAGTTCTTCTCATCGGCGATTTGCTGATACGTCAGCAACATGACGTTGAAACCCATTTGCTGCAATGCGGTGGCGCGATCGGAATCCGACATTGCGGCATCGGTCCCACTGTGCACAAGCCTGCCTTGGCACTCGACGACAAGCGGCTTCTTGTCACCCGTCTCCTCAAATAGGACGACCGCGGACCGCAAAGGCTGCGGGGACACGGACGAGGAATGGTCGAGGGCGTATCGGCGCAACGGAGCGGTGCGGCTCACCATCACCCTGCCCGACGGCGCGACCAAGGTCATGCATGCGCCCGACCCGACGCCTCGGGCGCGGTTCGACGACTTCCTGGCGACAATTTTGCCTGTCGAGCTGCTGCCGCAGGACTACATCAGGGATGTCGTTCTCGGGAGTGACCATATGGAGCCGCAGGAACTCAAGCTGTACGGCTAATTCGCCTCATAGAGACGGGCCGTCGCCCCAAAACCAAACAGAATCTCGAATAAGCATATGAATCGACCGCCCGGGATTACGTGCCCGGGCGGTCGATTCTATCGACCATGGGCGCGATTCCGTGAGGTCGTTTTTCTGGCACCCGCCGTTTACGCCGATTCCAAAGCGCCTATCGACCGCTCAACGAGCTTTGCGAGTGCGATCCCGTGCACATTGTCGGACATTTGAATTGTCCGACAATGTCTGACAGCACTGTCAGACATTCGCGCACGATCAAGCGAGCTTCGCGAGCGATTTCAGGCCGCATGCGGCCCCAGCTGCGGCTTTGCCGCAGGTTCAATGTCTGACATTCCCAATGTCTGACGTTGAACGAAGCTGGCGTGCAAACTGACTCTTAAGGGTCAGCTTGCACCATCCCAATGTCGCGATTTTGGATGGTGACGCCACGGCGGTCGCATCTTCGAGGGGAACACCCGGTGCTGGGTCGATAAATCCGCCATGTCCGTTATCGTAATAATCTCTCGCAGACACCATCGCACACGCCGCCGCACCCGTGTCTTTTATCGTAATAATTTGAAATTTGGCGCTATTTCGTTCCTGTCCGTTATTGTAATAATGAGGCGCGCGAGCGTCCTTCCCCGGTCCAAGGGCGGAGCCCTGGCAAGCGCCGAACCGCCCGGGTCGGCGGCATACTTGTACCCACATTTACGATGGGGGTACAAGTATGCGTCTCTTGCGGGATTTCTCGTTTATCGGCAGAAAATCGAGGTCAGAAGATGGATGAGTTCTTGAGCATTGAAGATCTGCGGTGGGAGTTCGGCGCGTCGCGAGCATGGACGTACAAGTATCTGGCACCGCATATCAAGTCAATTACCGTGAAATGCTCGACCGACGACGGCGAGCGTCTGTGCAAGCGTTATAGCCTCGATGATGCACGGCGCGTGGTCGCTGAAAAGGCTCGAGCCGAGGTCTATTCCGTGCCCGTTAAAGCGGACCCCGGAAAAAGCAGCTATGCTCCGTACCGCCGCCCGCGGCGCGTGCGAATCAAGACGAGCGCGTACATCGCCGAATATATTGTCGGCTTCGGCCATCTCTGGCAGATCGACGAGATTGCAGAGGAATACTGCGATAAGCGCTCAAGAGAGGCGGCATATCAATTCATCTACCGTAACGCCTGGATCGCAATCGTGTTCGGCAACAAAACTTTCTATATCCCGAGGCGCACTACACCGCAATTCGTGGCGGCAGCAGTCGAGGTGTTCGGAGACGCTGCCCACACCGTCGAATACGCACGCGGTGGACATAAAAGTGACGCCACGGAATAGCGGCACTATGTAACAAATGAATAAGTGAACGGCGTAAAAAGTGAAAAACCGAACTACGTAATATCGACAATGCGACATAACGCAATAACGACAAAGCGTAATAGCCGCACTATGTAACCACGTAATAACAGAACTATTGAACATCGGACTATTCGGTCCTGAAATCTGTTCGCAAGAGTCGTACGCTGCCGTACAAAATGCCCGACAGCGTACCGCCGCAAGCGGCGCACGCTAGGGCTCTGCCCTAGCACCCGGCACTCGCGGCGTTAGCTCATTGTTCTGCAATTCAACAATTACGTTTTTCAGTTTTGTCGTTATCACGTAGTTCGGTAATTACACAGTTACGTAGTGTCGTAATTGCTTTGTTCGGTTGTGTCGCAGTTCAGATATGAACAACCGCCGCAGGCGCCGGGTACTAGGGCAGAGCCTTGGCAGTACGCGGACGACCGAAACGCAGTTTTGTACGGCAGCGTACGACACTTGCGGGCGAGTTCCGGCTATGTCATTGCTGAATTACGACAAAACGCAACAACAGAGCTGTGTAACCGCGGCATAACTGATTTACAGACGACACGAAGAACGTAATGAATGAACTAGTGAACTACGACACAACCGAAAAAGCGAACAGTTATAAACCCAAAAAACGCATTGAAACAGGCGAGATGTTTTAAATCTCAGCCCACAAATCGAGAACAGTAGCGTCCCGACGAACCGTGGCAAAATAGTCGCAGTAGTCATAGGCATCATCGGGACTGCGCATCACGGCAACAAGATCTCCGTTGTGCGCATCAACAACTGCATGTCGAAATCCCATCGTCTGACGCATCATCCGGTTGCGCTGCCGCTCGATCTCGATCGCATCCAGCAGGAGGTGGCCATCTGTATGGCCATGAAGGGCGAGCTCCATATTCTTCGGGTGACAGTCGTTAATCGCGATATTGATCAGCTCGCGCAGATTGTTTTTGTAACTGTAAGAAGAAGAGCAAGAAGAAGCACTAGGGCCGAGCGCCACTGCGAAGGGAATCTCATCCCGCTTCAGCGTAGGATGAGGCTCCCCCAACAGGACCTTCGAGTTACTTCACTTCAAACCTTAAGAGCCTTCTCTCTGGCAGATCGGTCATCTTCATTGTATAAGTCCCAGGAAAAGCCTTCTCAAAACGGACGGTCTCGTAACCTTCGAAATAGTCGTTGGTGTTTTTCATCATGAATGGGACAAGCAACTCGTTCTCCGCCCCAACCTGTACAGCAAACGCAGCAGAACCGCCCAGAGCCGGCATTGCCTGCGTTATCAGAGGTAGCGCGCAGAGATGTGGTGTAAGAGGCGGGGCATGCCCCGCCTCTTCCCTTTCTTGAAAGGGAGGGGACACCGCCTAGAATTCGTCGTTGGAGTAATGAAGGTGACGAATGGAAGGAAAGGCGATGCCCCAAGAAGAGAGTGTACTGCGCCTCGGCCGCGACGAGGCCCTCGAGGCGGCGAGGCTCTGGCAGGAGTGCGGCGACGCGCGCGAGTTCGCGTGCAGGGTGCTGGGCGGCGTGATGAACGCGCTGATGGACTCCGAGGCCCAGCAGATGTGCGGCGCGAGCCGCAACGAGCGCAGCGACGGCAGGGGGAACAGCCGCAACGGCTACCGCCCCAGGTCGCTCAAGACCGCCGTGGGCGACGTGGAGCTCGAGATACCCAAGCTCAGGCACGGCACCTACTACCCCGAGGGCATGCTCGCGCGATGGTCGCGCGTCGACACCTCGGTGGCCGCCATCGTGCAGGAGATGTACGTGTGCGGCGTGTCCACCCGCAAGGTCGAGCGCGTGGCGTCGAAACTGGGCATATCCTCGCTGTCGAGCTCGGAGGTCTCGAGACTCTGCTCCGACCTCGACGCCGAGGTGGCGGAGTTCCGCCGCCGCGACCTGTCGGGCACGCCGTGCTGCTACCTGTGGCTCGACGCCACCTACATGAGCTGCAGGGTCGGCTCGTCGGTCGTCTCGCAGGGCGTCGTGACCGCGATCGGGCTGGGCGCCGACGGGCGCAAGCACTTCCTGGGCTGCGACGTGGTCGACACCGAGAGCGAGGACTCCTGGGCGGCATTCCTCGGCGGGCTGCGCGAGCGCGGGCTGTCCGGCGTGCGCCTCGTGGTCTCCGACAGCCACGCCGGGCTCGTGGCCGCCGTCTCGCGCCTGTTCCAGGGCTGCGCCTGGCAGCGCTGCGTGACGCACCTGCAGCGCAACCTCCAGAGCGCCTGCTCGGGCAGGCCCGAGGACTCCAAGGCGGCCGTCAGGGACCTCGTGCACGCCGCGGTCTACCAGGACGACCCCGACCTCGCGCGCTGCGTGTGGGCCGAGGCCGCGCCCTGGGTGGCGTCGGTGTCCGCCAGGGCCGGCGAGGTCTTCGAGCAGGCCGAGGACTCCGCGCTGGCGTTCACGGCCTTCCCCAGGGCGCACTGGGCCAAACTCCGCACCAACAACGTCCAGGAGCGCGCCAACCGCGAGATCAAGCGCCGCTACAGGGTCGTGCAGTCCTTCCCCTCGAGGGAGTCGATGCTGCGCCTGACGTGCGCGAGCCTCATGGAGACCGAGGGGCAGTGGTCCCAGCAGCGCGTGTTCTCCGAGGCCTCGGCCGCCGGGGGCTTCGCCGAGCCCGCGGACAGGCCGGCCCCGACGGAGGGGAGGCGCCGCGCGCTCGGGCGGCGCGCCAGGGAGATAGTGGACGAGATAGTCGAGAAGCACGGTCTCAAGAAGGAGTAACATCGGGATTTGCAGCGACGGACCTCAGGACGCTCTTACACCACGTCTGCGCGCGCGACCTTATCAGATCGGTATTGACCACAAAGTCATAGTTTGGCGCAGACTCCGGCACCAAATGCCAAACATACGTTTTGATTCCGCCTTCGACATTGTCCTTATTCCTGACACGCATCTTTACGGCGATAACACACGTGATGTCGGCGTCCTTCAATTTCGTTTTCGTATCCACGATGCCATATTTTGAATAATCATCATGCGCACGCTTGAGATACTCGCGCGGCGTGAGCAGCTCTGCCCCGTCTATGCAAAACGAATACCCGTCAGTCGCCACATCCTTCGACCCCAGAAACGCCCCATCCATCGAGAGCCATTCGCCCTCCGCATAATATTTCTCAGGAATGACCGTCCGGTTCCCGTTAACGACGCTCACCCTCATGCCCGCAAGGCCAGTAACAGCACAGCCGAAAAGCGCGAGCGCCGACCTTCTCGTCCACATGGCCTTCTTCATCGCGCTCACGACCTTTCCCGAACTTTCACAACGGCACCGTCGCGCATGCAGTAAACCCGATCGGCCAGCTCCTCGAGCACCTCTCCGTCATGGCTGGACAGAATAACCTCGCGACCCGTTGATGCCGCCATCGCCACAACGCGCTTGAGCATTTCCACGCCCGCTTCGTCGAGGGCATTTGTTGGCTCATCGAGAACAAGTAGCTTCGGCTTTTCCATAATTGCCGCAGCTATCCCCAGACGTTGCTTCATCCCAAGCGAATATGCTCGGAACTTCTTTTTTTTCGTCTGCATCGAGCCCCACGAGCCGCAGGGCAGAGCGAATGTCCTCGGGAGTGGCAACGCCCTTGATCTGAGCGATGAGCTCCAGATTGTCGTAGCCAGACAGATATCCCAAAAAGGAAGGCGCCTCGATCAACATCCCCAGACTCGGCGGGAACGAGATGTCCGCCCCAAGCCTTTGGCCATCGATAGAGATTTCGCCTTCGGTAGGCTTGATCAATCCGCAGACCGCTCGCATAAGCATGGTCTTGCCCGAACCGGGAGAGCCGATCATGAGTAAGCCGAGCTCCCCTGCCGCCGCAAGCGCCATACCGCGCTTGGCGACCTCTTGCCCCAGCACGTCGGCATAATCGAGCTCGGGTTCAAAAGTGGCCTCAACACCCTCGGAATCGAGATAATGCCGCGCGGCATCGCCCATACCATGGGCAAGCTGAGATAGGTGATCGATAAATCCGCAGTCCACGCCCGCAAGCGGCACATGCTGGTCGGACCTGCCGGCAATAAAGGAGAGCCCCATATCGCGTGCCAACAGCTGAAACGCCACCTCGCCCTTGACGGGCAGCACCGTACCGTCCAGGCCAAGCTCGCCGGCGATCAGGCAGCGATCGAGGTTGTCGCGGGGAATCTGCCCATCGGCAGCCAGCACGGCGATGGCTATCGGCAGGTCAAAACCACTGCCGGTTTTGCGAATATCACCGGGCGCCAGGTTAACGGTAATGCCCGAGCGCGGAATCTCAAAGCCCGCCGAGCGCATGGCGCACCGGATACGCCCGCGCGACTCCATCACCTCCATGCTGGGGATGCCGAGCATCTGGATACCCGGAACGCCACCGGCAAGCGAGACCTCAACG
>ERZ827450.2880-NODE-2880-length-12890-cov-3.142735_pt1 | contig 12890 bp, 9 predicted proteins | sample MGYA00519773_ERZ827450 | MGnify/ENA primary metagenome ERZ827450 (study PRJEB31778, sample SAMEA3449306) | human gut metagenome | biome: human gut; feature: human-associated habitat; material: faeces | place: United Kingdom | collected 2010/2012 ...
CGGACGTGGATTCTTGATCATGGAATCCAGCATCTGAGTTGCTGTGATGACCTGTTTGCCGGCACTGTATACCTTTGCAATGATATCCTTCTGGATAACCGGTACGTCTTCGAGTGGAATTTCAACACCCATATCACCACGGGCGATCATGATACCATCTGCAGCTTCAATGATGCTGTCGATGTTGTCAACACCCTGCTGGTTCTCGATCTTTGCGATGATCTTGATGTCATGTCCGCCGTTTTTCTCAAGGATATCACGGATTTCTTTGACATCGGCAGCAGTTCTGGTAAAGGAAGCTGCAATAAAATCATAGCCTTCTTTAATACCAAACAGGATATCATCGTGATCTTTTGGGCTGATAAACGGCATGTTTACTTCTACACCAGGGAGGTTGACGCCCTTCTTATTGCCGAGAACACCACCGTTTACGACTTTACAGATGATGTCCTGACCTTTGATCTTCTTGACTTCAAGTCCGATCAGACCATCATCGATCAGAATGCTGTTGCCTGGTTTGACATCTTTATATAAATCTTTATAGGTAACAGAAACGATTTTTTCGTTTCCTACGATTTCTTCTGTAGTTAAGGTAAATTCCTGACCTTCCTTCAGTGAAACCTTTTCATTTTCAAATTCGCGGATACGAATTTCAGGCCCTTTTGTATCGAGAAGCGCAGCTACCGGTTTATTGAGTCTTGTACGAATTTCTTTTAATTTATCAATACGACCTTTTTGTTCATCATGTAAACCATGAGAGAAGTTAAAACGTGCTACGTTCATTCCTTCTTTAACGAGTTCTTCCAGAACACCGTCCTTATCAGTAGACGGACCAAGGGTACAGATAATTTTTGTTTTGCGCATTCAAATTCCTCCTACTTTTCCTAAAAAATACACCTTTATTCTAACACATTATTTTCAATGCACAAGTAAAGTTTTTGATAAAATACACGTTAAATTTCTAACATTTTTTACATTATTGTGAGAAAAATATATGGGAATCGAAAGTAAAATAAAAGAAGAATAAAAGAAAAATTCCGATGCCTGAAACTATTTATGTTAAAGAGTAGCAGACATCGGAATATGTAAAATTAAATTTTATAAATTTAGAAACGAGTATGACGATTGATGTACTTAGCTTTATATTTGGAGTATACGATCGTCTGATCTTTGTACAGACCATAGTATCCAGATACGGCATAACTGATCGAAACGGCAATCAGATAATAGGATGCACCGCGGAAGCCAAACAGCTCAAATGCGATCAGGATGGAAGTGATCGGGCAGTTGGTAACGCCACAGAAAAGGGCTGCCATTCCGGCGGCTGCACAGATGGATGGGGAAAGACCGATCAGGTGTCCCATGATACATCCGAATGTTGCTCCGATGCAGAAGGAAGGAACAATCTCACCGCCACGGAAACCGGCGCGCATGGTCAGGGCAGTGAGTACGAGCTTCCAGAAAAAGTCCAGCGGGCGAGCCTGACCATTCTCGACAGCAAGCTCGATCAGGTTATTTCCGGCACCCATATAATCAGAGGTGCGCAAAAAGAGTGTGATCACAATAATGATGGCACTGGCTGCGACGATACGGATATATGGATTTTTTAAAAATTTCGCATAAAGTTTGCTGACACCCTGAAGTGCTATACAGAAAATAATACTGATGGCAGCACAGGCAACGGCAACAAGAACCATCTTGAGTCCTGTTTCGATGGTAAGTTCCGGGATATTGACTACATGAAAAGATTCCGGATTGATGCCAAAGCCCGCCGCAAACTTTGAGGCAATAATGGATGCAATCACACATGGAACCAGTGCGGCATAATACATAATGCCAACGCTCACGACCTCCATAGAAAAGACTGCCGCTGCCATCGGTGTTCCGAAAACTGCGGAGAAAGCAGCACTCATACCGCACATGACCATGACATGACGGTCTTCTTCATCGAGGTGAAACCAGCTTCCAAGCTGATTGCCGATGCTTCCGCCGAGCTGAATTGCAGCACCTTCACGACCGGCAGATCCACCGGCAAAGTGAGTCAGGATCGTAGAAACGAAAATCAGCGGAGCAGAACGAAAAGGCACATCATCCTGAGAACGGATCGTTGATAAAACCTGATTGGTTCCGCCATCTTCCTGACCGAATTTCTGATACAGAAAAACAATGATCAGACCGGAAACAGGAAGCAAGAAGAATATCCAGAAATGCTCTGTACGATAGTTGGTTACGAATTTCAGTACTCTGGCAAAAAGGCTGCTGATGAAGCCTACGCTCAGTCCGGTCAGTATTGCCAGAACCAGCCATTTAATAAGATTGTTTATATCATATCGAATGTGATCGATATAATAGTGCAGGTTATGGATTTCTTCTGGCTTTTTTTTATCCTGTGTGTTGTTCATAGCTTCCTTTTATTCCTGTGTAATTCCGGTTACTTCGTATCCGGCATCTTTGATCGTCTGACGGATCTTGTCCTCATCAACCTTTTCCGGTGCTGTGAAAACGGTTGTGTTATTTTCGTGAGAAGATACAACGTCTTCAACGCCGAATGCTTTCTTAATAGCTTCGTTTACATGTGCTTCGCAATGTCCGCACATCATTCCCTCAACATTAACTGTAACTTTTACCATAGTTTTTTGCTCCTTTTCTTTTTTATTATAATCATTTTTTACTTCAATGGAAGTAGCTTGTTTAATTTTTTTGTCCTTTTTTGTGTCGTGGATCTTAAACAGGTTCAGACGAAGGGCATTGGTGACAACGCAGAAGCTGGAAAGACTCATTGCGGCGGCACCGAACATCGGATTCAATGTCCATCCGAAAATCGGGATCCATACACCGGCGGCCAGTGGAATGCCGATCACATTGTAGAAAAATGCCCAGAAAAGATTTTCGTGGATATTTTTCAGGGTTGCACGGCTGAGACGTACTGCAGCAGGAACATCGCTTAAACGACTCTTCATCAGAACGACATCAGCGGCATCGATCGCGATATCAGTTCCGGCACCGATCGCGATTCCGATATCTGCGCGGGTAAGTGCAGGGGCATCGTTGATTCCGTCACCGACCATGGCTACTTTGCCCTGTTCCCTGAGTGAACGGATCACACTTTCTTTGCCATCCGGGAGAACACCTGCGATGACATCATCAACACCGGCCTGTGCACCGATCGCTCTTGCGGTGCGTTCATTATCACCGGTCAGCATGACAACACGGATTCCCATATTCTGGAGTTCTTTGACCGCCTGTGGGCTGTCTTCTTTGATAACATCGGCAACAGCGATAATGCCGACCAGTTTACCATTCCGGGCAAAAAGCAGGGGCGTTTTTCCTTTTTCTGCAAGTTTTTCTGCCTTCTGGGAAAGGGTGGCAGGAACGTTTACCTGGCTGCTGATGAATTTCATGCTTCCACCGATCAGAGTTTCCTGTTCGAGCACTGCAGAGAGTCCGTTTCCGGGAAGGGCATGGAAATCAGTAACCTTCGGCGCTGTAAGATGTTGTTCTTCAGCATGTTTGAGAATCGCTTTCGCGAGCGGATGTTCACTTTTTTTCTCCAGGGCAAATGCCATGGTGAGGAGTTCCTGTTCGGAGATTCCATCTGCAGGGAGCAGATCAGTAACTTCCGGCTGACCGCTGGTGATCGTACCGGTCTTGTCCAGGGCAACGATCTGAACCTTGCCGGCCTCTTCAAGAGAAACGGCAGTTTTGAACAGGATACCATTTCTGGCCCCCATTCCGTTGCCGACCATGATCGCTACCGGAGTGGCAAGTCCGAGAGCACATGGACAACTGATAACGAGAACGGAGATACCGCGGGCAAGAGCATAGCCAAATTCATGTCCGGTCAGAAGCCAGATGATCGTGGTAACGATTGCAATCGTAATAACTGCCGGAACGAAAATACCGGAAACACGGTCTGCGATCTTGGCGATCGGAGCTTTGGTAGCGGCAGCATCACTTACCATTTTGATGATCTGGGAGAGAGTGGTGTCTTCACCGACACGGGTTGCTTCGCATTTGATAAATCCGGACTGGTTGACGGTTGCGGCGGAAACAAGATCTCCGGCTGCTTTGTCAACAGGGATGCTTTCGCCGGTAAGGGCAGATTCATTGACGGCGCTGGTTCCTTCAACGATCACACCATCGACCGGGATATTTTCACCAGGACGTACGACAAAGATATCACCCTTGTGAACCTGTTCGATCGGAACGGTTACTTCCTGATCGCTTCTAAGAACAATGGCGGTTTTCGGGGCAAGTTTCATGAGGCTCTTAAGAGCATCGGTCGTTTTTCCCTTGGAACGTGCTTCGAGCATTTTTCCAACAGTGATCAGCGTCAGGATCATTGCGGCAGACTCGAAATAAAATTCCATCATGTAGTTCATAACGGCAGCGGAATCACCGTCTACCTGTGCTCTTGTCATGGCAAAAAGTGCGTAGACACTCCATATAAATGAGGCCATGGAGCCGAGTGCAACCAGTGTGTCCATATTAGGGGCACGGTGCCACAGACTCTTAAATCCGCTAATGAAGAATTTCTGGTTGATGACCATGACGATTCCGGCAAGCAGAAGCTGGACAAGTCCCATGGCAACGTGGTTATCGTTGAAAAATGCCGGGAGTGGCCAGCCCCACATCATGTGTCCCATGGAGAAGTACATCAGAACGAGTAAAAATCCGATGGAAGCGATCAGGCGGCGTTTGAGAACCGGTGTCTCGTGATCTTCCAGGGCTTCCTCGGCTTCAGACATGGAAACCTGTTTTTTATTTGCATCCTTGAGTGATGCGCCGTAACCTGCCTGCTCTACGGCAGTGATGATGTCATGAGAGGATGCGGTTCCTTCAACTCCCATAGAATTTGTCAGAAGGCTGACCGAGCAGGATGTAACTCCCGGCACTTTGGATACGGCCTTCTCCACACGGGAACTGCAGGCAGCGCAGCTCATCCCGGTGACGTTGTATTGTTCCATTGTATTACCTCCTATTTCATTAGCTTCTGCAGAGTTGCAACCAGCTCATCGATGGTTTCATCTTTACCTTCGCGGATATCACGAGCCACACAGGTACGGATATGATTCGCGAGAAGTTCTTTGTTAAAAGAATTGACGGCGGCATTAACGGCGGCTGACTGAATGAGGATATCGTTGCAGTAAGCATCGTTTTCCAACATTCCTATGATTCCCCGGATCTGCCCTTCGATACGTTTCAGACGGTTGATGAGTTTCTTGCGGTCAGCTTCTGAACGGTCGGTGTGCCTGGTACAGCAGCAGGCAGGAGCGGATGGGGTGGCATTATCATTGCTGCAACAAGATTTCTCCTGAGTAGCTGCTTGTTCCTTTATAATTTCTTCTGTCTTTGTAGAGGAACTGGCATTAAAGTTATTATGATCCATAAGCAAACTTCCTTTCGTTCGAGATTTATTATATCAGATGTGAGATGACTCCCACCTCGCAGCAAGAATGCCGATGGCATTCTTGAATCGCATACCCTACAGGGGTATATTCGCTATACTTGTAATATATACCCCATGAGGGTATGTGTCAAGGGAAAATAAAAAAAAGAGGGATATCAGGGAATTATACCCCGATAACCCTCTTGCTGATAAGCAAGGATACCCCGGCGGTCAGCGCTTCCGCAATCCAGAAAGCGTTCCATACACCAACGGCTCCGAAGAAATGACTCAGGATAAATGCTGCCGGAAGGATAATGACCAGGTACCTGCAGAGAGAGACGATCAATGAGGCAGTTCCTCTGCCAAGTCCCTCCAGTGCACCACATGCTGTGACGGATACAGAAGAGATCAGGAAACCTGCACAGATGATTCGGAGTGCTGTTTTGCCTGCGGCAATTGTCTGAGGATTTGTGGTAAACATGCCGATCAGCTGTCCCGGAATTGTCAGGCAGATGATTGTTCCGATCAACATGATCACACCACTCATGCCAAGTGTGACGAAGTAGATTTTTTTTACACGTTTATGTTCACCGGCACCATAGTTGTATCCGATGACCGGGCGCATGCCCTGTACAATCCCGCTTGCCGGAAGATACAGGAAAGTCTGCAGTTTGTAGTAGATTCCCAGAATCACCACATAACTCTGGGAATAGGCTGCCAGAAGTCCATTCAGTGCAGAAACCAGGACAGAAGGAAGTGCAAGATTCAGTGCTCCCGGGATACCGACAGAGTATAATCTTGCTGCCAGAGCCATGTCCGGATGGAGATGTCTGCGGCTGAGTTTTACCTGGATTGGCTGCATTTTGTAAATGATCAGATAGAAAACAAGATTGAATAACTGACCAAGTCCGGTTGCCAGTGCAGCGCCTTCAATACCCAGTGCCGGGAACGGACCAAGGCCAAAGATCAGCAGCGGATCAAGAATGATATTGGAAACACAGCCGACCAGAAGCCCGATCATCGTAATCTTCATTTTGCCAACGCCCTGGAAGATCTTTTCATAAGCAAGGTTAAGCGTATTTATCGTTGCAAACAGAAAAACAATTGTAGAATAACGGATTCCAAGGTCAATGACATCTGCATCACCAGTAAAAAGTGCCAGAAATCCAGGCATCACAAGGATACAACCGATTGTCAGAATTACACCATGCAGACCGGACAATGCAAGCCCGTGTGTGGCTGCTTTGCTGGCAGTCTCTCTGTTTCCGGCACCAAGACAGATGGCAATCTGTGAACTGATACCAATTCCAAAACCAATCGCAATCGCATTGGCGAAGTTTTGGACAGGAAAAACAAGCGACAGCGCGGTCATGGCATTTTCACTGATCTGTGCGACAAAGAAACTGTCCACGATATTGTACAGAGAATTTACGAGCATCGAAATGACCATTGGCATGGCCATGGACATGATCAGCGGAAAGACCGGCTTTTCTTTCATAAATGTGTCGTTCATAGAAACTCCTTTCAAATAAAAACATCTGCAAGTGCCGGTATTCTGAAAAATCTGTATCGGCGGAGCAGACATAAAAAAACGCCGCACAACTACCGCAATGGGTAATTGTGTGGCGAAAAATGGTCGGACCAGAAAAATCCACACTATGTTTTGGAAATTAAAATTGTTGTAAACATGAAAGAACAGAATCGTTGTTTACAGACACAAATTGTAGCATATAAATAAGAAGAACGTCAATAAGAAGATTGTACAAAAAGGAGATATCCGACCTCATTTGGATGGTCAGGTATCTCCTTCCGTCAAATCTCCAGATCACGCGCGGTTCCGAAACATCCGGGTACAATCATAGTTGGAGCCGATTTCTATGAGTTCAAAGAGTCGCTTGCGGCGCTTTTCCCATACAGAATTGTTCATGCATAAAGCCTCCAGGGTAAAATAAAAACTACTTTTATCTTACAGGAAATACGGAGAACCGTCAACGTATGGGTGGAGTAATGTATTAAATATAAACGGAATCATTCGTAGATTATTGTATACAACTCTGTACAACTGGCCTTCTTGCGGGGATTTCAACAATGTGCTACACTAAAGTATGATTTGAGATGATGAGGATGAAAATGAATTAAGAAGAAAGGAAGCAGGTGTTTCAAAGGAAGGAAACACGCGGAAAGTAGAATATTATGAAAACACTTCTTACATTACAGCTCACGATCTTTCTCCTTGTAGCTGTAGGATTTTTGATGAAAAAAATACATATCATCGGACCACAGGGGCAAAAAAACATCAATGACCTTGTTATTTATCTGATTCTGCCGTGCAACATTCTTCATGCGTTTACGCAGAGTGCAGCAGATGGAAATTTTATAAAATATCTGGAAATCCTTCTTATATCTATAGGCATCCAGGTATTCTGCGTGATTTATGGAAAAGTGATGTTCCGAAAAGAACCGGAAGGACGATATAAATGTCTGCAGTATGGAACCATCTGCTCGAATGCGGGATTTCTTGGAAATCCGATCGCAGAGGGAATTTATGGCGCAGAAGGTCTGGTGCTTGCCAGTGTTTATCTGATTCCACAGAGAATCATGATGTGGTCCTCCGGGTTGGCTGTTTTTTCCGGAAGCAGTGACAAAAAGAAAACTTTGAAAAAGGTTATGACACATCCGTGCATTCTGGCATGTGTTCTTGGAATTATTCTGATGGTTACGGGACTTCCACTGCCTCCTGGACTTGACGGCGCAGTAACGGCAGTTGGGAACTGCAACACCGCAATGTCTATGATGGTCATTGGTATGATCCTTGCTGACATTGATCTCAAAGATTTCTGGGACTGGACAGTTGTAAAATATACTGTACACAGACTGGTCGTTATTCCGGCGGTCGTTTATATTGTATGTAGTTTTCTGCCATTGAATAAAACAGTTCTTGGCCTTTGTGTGCTTCTGGCAGCGATGCCGGCGGGTGCGACAACCAGTATCCTCGCAGAGAAATATCAGGTCGATTCTCCGTTTGCAACGAAGATGGTTATCTTTTCCACGCTGCTGTCATTGCCAACGATCTGTCTGTGGAGTATCTTCCTGCAGTAGGAGAAGTAGAAGAGAATTTGTAATAATGCATAGAGTTCTATATATGGATATGCTAAAATAGAACAAAAGGGAGAGGCAGGTGGAAACCTTAAGCCTGAAAAATATGCTGGATGAAATATTTGCAGGGTTACTTTCATTTACAGAAGATGCCGGAGCTGATTGTGCCAGTGCTCAATGAGATATTTGGAACAAATTATCCACTTGATGTTCCGTTGGAACAGCTACGAAATGAACACCAGACGCTGAATGGTGAAAAAATTACTGATTCATACTTCAGAATTGGAAAAAAAGGTTATCATTTCGAATGCCAGAGTACAGGTGACTCGAAAATGGTGATCCGAATGGTGGAGTATGATTTTGCAATCAGCATTGAAAACGTGAAAAAAGAAAATTAATAAAAGTGAAACAGCGATACTCCCCCTGCATCAATTGTTCACCTATAAAGTGAATCTAATGTAAGCAGCAAAACATCTTCATCAGATAATGAGTCGAACCAATCTGTATATCCTGATAGAGAAAAGAAAATATATTTTGAAATTTTGTATTTATTGGATATAAGAGTTCCTCTTCTGACCAAGGTTTCATAAATACCCTTGTCAATTTTTTCGTTTTTGAACTTACATTCGCCAATAACTGCTTTTTTATCTATATCAGATAAGGCAACGATATCTATATCGGCAGATTGTGCTCGTATAGAACCGTTTTTATCTGTAATATTTTCTACACCCCACCAGGTTCCGACTGAAGTAACGAAACAACCATATGCACCGGTTATTCCCTGATTTAGAGTATAGTATCGGCACATTTCTTCAAATACAGAACCCATAAATGAATGTAAGAATGGTTTGACAGCTTTTTGATAATAAAGTGCACCCTGTCCCATTTCAATTACACTGGTTGCTTTTGGGATAAATTCGTACCAGAATTTGAACATATAATCTTTTAGAACATATTGTGTCTTCTTTTTGTTTTTTTCTTCTGTGATACATTTCTTTTTCTCAATTAACCCAATACTGATTAATTTTTCTAATGAGTATAAGACAGTTGGCTCTTTCTCGTTAATTTTTCCGGAAATGGTATTAAGTGTATTTACTCCGGAGGCAATCTGTTCCACAATATTATTTACGAGTGATATATCAGAAAATTCCTGTGTCAGTAAGTTTCTGGTTTCATCATATAAATAACCATCTGTCCTGAAAAATAATCTTATAATGTTCTCGTCAATGTTTTTTTTCGGATCGATCATGGAAAGATATTTTGCAACACCGCCAGTAATGCCATAGCAGATTGCTTTATCTTCGTTTGAATAGTCAGGAACAAATTTGGCTGAATCTAAATAATTAAATGATTCTAATTTTATCTGTGAATCACGTCTTCCAAATAAAGGACTTTTTTCACTGAGCACTTTATTTTCCATAAAGCTTAATGCTGAACCACATAAAATTATTTTCAGATTTTTGTCATTCCAAATCGTATCTATATATTTCTGCAGAATAGATAAAAGAGAGTCATCTTTTTCAGCCCAGTATGGCAATTCATCTATTACAAGTACTATCTTATCATTAGCTATATTTTTATCAATAAAATCAAAAACAGCTTCTATACTGTTAAAACTGATGTTTTCAATTCCGGGCATGAATAAATCTAACACTTGTTTGGAAAATAGCTCCAGATTTCTGGTTTTTCCGATTTTTGTTGCCGTATAAAATACAGTTTTTTTATCTTTGACGAATTCGGTAATAAGAGTAGACTTTCCAATACGTCTTCGCCCATAGATAACGGTCATGCCAATGCCGTCTTTGGCATAAAATTCTTCTAACGATGCCAGCTCTTGTTCTCTTCCTACAAACATATGAATAGCCCTCCTTTTATTTAAAATAGTTTTATTAAAATTTATTTTATTAAAATTGATTTGAATAAAAATAAGATAGCACATACTATTATATATTACAAGTAGTTTTTGCAGTTTTATTATTGAAAATCCATTTGGCGGAGGGAGAATGCAGGAGAACGTGAGACATTTACAAAAGATTTGACAGATAGTGTATAATAAGACCACTTGGAATGTTTTATGTGAAGGAGCAGTAGATGGACATCTATCAGATCTTGACAGAATATAATAATCCGTGGTCAAGCCGGGAAATCTTTTGCTTCTCGTGTGTTATGGTGATCGCGGTTATTCTTATGATTTATTTATTACGTAAGGAAAAAATGAATAAGCTCCAGGCGGCAGCGATTCTGGCAGAACTGGTCTTTCTTGGGATTGTGTTTGGCTCTACGGTATTTACAAGGACGGGTTCTGTCCGGCAGTATGAATTGATACCATTCTGGTCATGGAGTGCCATACTCAGGTACCATGATATGGAATTGCTGAAGGAGAATCTGCTGAATTGTATTTTGCTTTTACCGGCGGGAGCGTTGCTGCCGCTGATCATGAACCGTAAGGTGAAATGGCAGGAGGCGCTGGTATTTGGCGTGCTGATATCAGCCACAATAGAAACGAGCCAACTGATCACAATGCGTGGATTGTTCGAATGGGATGACATGATTCACAATGGATTGGGGTGCATGGTTGGTGCGGTTCTTGTGAATTGGATGATTGGATTTTTGGGAAAAAAGGACGAAAGATAAACTTTCCCCTATCCCCCCCACAGGCTTGTGGTGGGGGCTTTTTTTTTATATACTAAAAGAATACTATTTTAGGCGGAGAAAATAATTATGAGTGATCTGAAAAATGAAATTCATGACTACTGGACGAATCGTGCCAGGGGTTATTCGGAATATAATCAGCAGGAAATGGCAGATGCGAGACGGACGATGTGGCGAGACAAGCTTTTAAGCCTGCTGGGGGAGGCGTTCCCGGAACGTGAACCAGGGGAAATAAAAATCCTTGATGTAGGAACGGGCCCTGGATTTTTTGCGATCCTTCTTGCGGAGGCCGGCTATCAGGTGACGGCGGTCGACTATACGGAAGAGATGTTAAAGGAAGCGCAGAGCAATGCCGGTGGATTAGCGGAGTGTATAGTGTGGAAAACCGGCGATGCGCAGGCTCTTGATGTGGAGAACAACAGCTTTGATGTGGTTGTGACGAGGAATGTGACCTGGAATCTGCCGCGGCCGGATCTGGCATACAAGGAATGGCTGCGTGTGCTGAAGCCGGGCGGAAGGCTTTATAATTTTGATGCAGACTGGTATGGACATTTATATAATGAAGAGAAACGCAGCGGATACGAGAAGGATCGTCAGCAGACAGAAGCGCAGAATGTAGAAGACTACTACAGTGGTACGGACATTGAGAAGATGGAAGAGATTGCGCGTCAGGTTCCGCTGAGTCGTCTGGAACGTCCAAAATGGGATCAGGAAACGATGCGAAAGACAGGATTTCTGGATGTTTCCTGTGACGAAAATGTCTGGAAAGAGGTCTGGACGGAGGAAGAGATCATCAACAATAGTTCTTCTCCAATCTTCCTTTTAAGTGGACGCAAAAGAGAGGCTTTTCATCTGAAAAACATTACGGTTGAGCCTGGTGAAAAATGGAATGGCGAGCTGGAACTGGCGAATGGAGAACTGCGTTTTCCGGCAACGGTGCTTCATGGACATGGAACAGGTAAGACGATGCTGATCACTGCCGGTGTGCATGCCGGGGAGTATGTGGGAATCCAGGCGGCGATCGAGCTTTCACAAAAGCTTAAGATTGAGAAGGTCACTGGTACGATCATTATCGTGAAGGTGCTGAACCGTCCGGCTTTTGAGGCGCGTAATGGAAGTATGGGGCTGGCGGATGCAAAGAACCTGAACCGTGAATTCCCAGGAAATCCGGATGGTACGGAGATGGAGCGTCTGGCATGGGCGGTTTCGCAGGAGCTGCAGCCGGTGGCTGATCTTTATATTGATCTGCACAGTGGAGATGATTATGAGAAACTGACTCCATATGTGTATTATGCGGGAGCTGCGCCGGAGGAAGTGGTGAAGATTTCTCGTGAGATGGCGGAGCAGGTGGATGTGCCATATATGGTAAAGTCCAACGTGGCTTCGGGTGGTTCGTATAATTATGCGGCTTCGCAGGGAATCCCGAGTATCCTGATCGAGCGTGGCGGCATGGGCGACTGGAATTATGAGGAGGTTCGTTCAACTCGAAGAGACGTCCGGAATATTCTGTGTCACATGGGAATCTATCAGGGATTGAAGGATTTTCGTACGTATTATCCGCTCGAGGTGGCAGATGTGCGCTATCAGGATGCGGAAGAAAACGGGCTCTGGTATCCGTTTAAAAAGGTCGGTGACATGATCCAGGAGGGCGATATCCTGGGTGAAGTCCGTGACTATGAAGGCAAGGTTAAGGAAGTCAGTGAGATATGAAAAAACGAATCGTAAGTGTTATGCTTTGTGCAGCAATGGGAGT
>ERZ827450.2884-NODE-2884-length-12868-cov-2.479591_pt1 | contig 12868 bp, 9 predicted proteins | sample MGYA00519773_ERZ827450 | MGnify/ENA primary metagenome ERZ827450 (study PRJEB31778, sample SAMEA3449306) | human gut metagenome | biome: human gut; feature: human-associated habitat; material: faeces | place: United Kingdom | collected 2010/2012 ...
TACTGTCAAGCATAAATACGCTTTTTATCATTAATATTTTTAATAATATTTTTATCCCTTGATACCAACAAGTGCCAGATGCAACAAACTAGTTGCACCTGGCACTGATAATAAAGCTCTATAAACTCATAATTTGTAATAAAAGTATGATTATAATCACATTATTATATATAATAATGTGATTCATAGGATGATGCGCCCACTTTCTCTACCTTGCCGCCATAAATTCCTTTACCGCATTCAACCCGCACACATCTTCTATCGTTCCGTAACTTGCAGGGATATAGCTTATATTAATGTTACTTATCGACCCCTTTGTATTTCCAGAGTAGGCATCACTTGTCTCGCTTACATCCAACGCAACGGCATAGTCTGCGAACTGCCATCCAACACAATATTGATATGCTGTGACTTTGTCACTTCCGTAATTTTCCGGATGTCTCATCTCGTCTATGAACTCCTTTGCATCGTAACTGCCACCGTACATGGTTGAATTATCTTGGTCGCAGAACCAGCCAATATAATTTGGTGTTCCAAACTCCTCATACAGCTTGTCAAGGAGTAAATATTCACCATCCGTATCCGGGTTATCATTACATAAAGTGTTATACTCTTCTTCGGTGAGTCCGAGTGTGTCATAATATACTTTTGATGGTCCCATCATCCAGTTTCCGTCTGTCACTGCCTGCTTAATAGTCAACTCATTTTCGCTGTCTTCATCGCCCAATACCAGATCTGGAAGGTAGAGCATATTCTCACCGGTTTTATCATAGACGATAAAACTAAAATTGTTGCTGCTCTCCGTATATGTATCTATGAGTGATGATAAGGTATTTATGCCTTCTATGCCTACTCCATCCAGAGGATAATCCATAAGATCATCTATCTTTATCGGAAGCGTCAGCTTGTCCGCAAATAATGTTGCTCCGGTTGGGGCATCGAGAACATCCTTGTCTGTCATATCATACCTGAGCACCCCGGCTCCCATGCTGTCATCTGCAACACTGCCTGTGTCATTTGCATCCTTATCACTGTCGTCATTTACATCTGCAGCGTCCTGAGAATATCCAGTTTTTCCAGAATCCCCTGTATTTTTATCTGCATCGGAACCGCCTCCGCAGCCTGCAAGCATTGCCGCTATGGTGATTCCCATAGCTCCACATAAAAAGCCTTTCTTCATTTTTCCTCTCACATCATTTGTCATTATTTTTTTCATTTTCTTTAACTCCTTATTTTGAATATTATTTGAGCTTAACTATCATTATGTCTTTATATTTATTCTTTTATATCACTTGCTACAGGTCTTTTCCTTTACATTCTCCTGTGTGATCTTAACCATGTCGAACTGTCCACTATATATATTGGTATAGTCGTCTATAGATATGCTTCTGTATGCCGTTTCGCCGTGTTCCGCTACATATATATCATATGTGGTAACCCCTCCATAACTCTCAGTATAGTCGCACACATCTACGCTCACCGCAAATGGCTCTCCACCTTCGACTATCTCCTTATTCCCGACCGCATTGTCCTCCTTATCTAATCCCGCATCTATCATAGACGATGTTATATAGCCTGTTGTTCCCGCCATGAGACGCAGAGGAGTATCGTATGCTATGTTATCACCTTTGACCGACACACCCAGATCGTGATCCGTCTTATTTTCCACATAGAAATTCATCCATGCGCTATAATAATTTTTATCCGCTATCTCATCATACACATTTGTCCCTAGATATGTCACTTTAACCTGATCATTGTCAGTGACGACCTGTTCGCCATAAACATGAAAATTCCTCGTATAATTGACCGACTCTGTCTCGCCTTTTCCGCTCAGATCCACGTCAACCATGACACTGTCAACTGCCCTGAACGGTCCCGCATTTCCTGTTGTATCTTCCAGGGTGCAGAATAGTATCTTAGACGTGACCGTCGGCTTTCTTCCTAAGTCAAAAAATGTAACGCCGGCAGAATCCACGATATAAAACTTACTTGTAGAATTTGGCTGAACTCCCCAATTAGTTGGAAGTCCCCCCTCGTATGACTCATTATTCGAAGTCAGGAGCATGATATTATAATAAACCATGTAGTCTTTATGATTTACAACCGTATACTCAAGCGCACAATCATTTTCAGATATATCATATCCTTCTGCACTCGCTATGGTTTCATCCTCAGGACCGCAGCCAATATCGTATACCTTATCTATTGTAACCGTAAGATACTCGTTGTCGCACACAACATAATTGACTTCCCTGTAATTCTTTCCTCCACTTTCTGAATCTTTATCCCTGTTATGGATTATGATTCCTGCCGCGCCGCCGGCTACTACGGATGCCGCCACAACACTGGCGACTATCTTTGCCTTCAGCGTCTTAAATAAGCCCTTAAGTCCAAGCTTGCCCGCAGTTTTAACCCCTGCAGACGCCACACCTGTTGCGGCTCCTCCGGCTCCTCCGGCTGCAGCACCCCCAGTCAATGTTCCCACTGCAGCTCCTCCGGTTGCTGTTCCTAACACTGTTCCAGCTGCAGCTCCAAACACGGCAGAAAATACGCGATCACCAGTCCCTGTGTCTCCGCCAGAAACACCGCGGTGAGAAGTGCCGTTGTTCCAGATGAATACAGTTTTACGCCACTTGTATTCTCATACCTCTGCACACCCGCTTTTATCTTTCCTCTGGCAGCGGACAGTCTGTAGCTCACTGTACCTTCCGGACACTCCATGCATGCCGCGATCTCCGACGTGCTCATCCCGTCAAAGTAATACATTATTATCGTCTGGTACTGAACCGCCGACAGTTCCTCCTGCATGATATTCAGGATTATCTTACGCTTTTCCGCATTTAGCACGTAACTTTCCGGCAGAAAATTGTCATTTTCCTCCAAAAGATTAGTGGATGTGGCTTCATCCAGCTGCACAGGCATTTTCTTTCCAAGAAACTGTCTGCATTTGTTTACAGCGATGGTATTCAGCCATGCTGTTATCCTCTCAGGATTTTCGAGCTGTTGCAAATGCGTGAGTGCCGTTATGTAGGTATCTTGCATCACATCGTACACATTCTGCTCATTCTTCAAAAAGCTCATACAGGTGTAATAAACCTGCCGGTAAGTATTCTGATATATGACCTCAAATGCTTTCATATCTCCACTCACCACTCTGGCGACCAGCGCCCTTACGTCATACTTTCCGTATTCGTCTGTCATACCTTAGTTGTCCCTCCATTTTTATGATCTCCCTATATAGATTATCCCGAGACGATTTTCGTTGGATTTTTTGGAAATTTTTTGAAAATATTTTATCCGGGTTCCTAGAACAGTTTTACTTAGATTTTTATATCCCACAAATACAAGTGCAAAATATTCTTTTTAAAATCACACCGTAACGCTGCACGATCGCACATATGCTCCGAACGCCTTTATTTCTTTCATAAAAATTCACATCAATCTCGCATGATCTTCCCTCTGCAGCCAAAGGCATCTATTCCATCCGCAGCCATGATCTCGCTGACATCATGCGGGTGAACATTGTCTATGGTAAACGCGACTATTCCTGTGTGATTCTCCGGCTTGTCCGAACCGATCACATGCACATAAGGTATTTTTGCAAGTCCCTCCATGGCACGGGTGGTAAGCTCCAGCTCTCTCTTTTCTATATAGTCAAATCCAACCTCTTTGATGTAGCCTATCGCAGCCGCAAGTCCCGCAGCACCTGCCGCATTTACCGTACCGGCCTCGAACTTGTGAGGCAATTCCGCGTATACAGCGCCATCTCTTGAAACGGAATCTATCATCTCTCCGCCTGACATAAATGGAGGCATCGCATCAAGCAGCTCCTGTCTTCCATATAACACGCCTATTCCCATAGGACCCATCAGCTTATGACCTGAAAATGCGAAGAAATCTGCACCCAGCTCACGCACATCTATAGCCATATGTGGTGTGCTCTGCGCACCGTCGACAACGACAACCGCGCCAAAGCTGTGTGCTCTGTCAGCCATCTTTCTGACCGGATTCACGCACCCGAGAACATTGGACACATGTCCGACAGCAAGCAGCTTCGTGTGCTCATTGATGCCGGCATTGATGGTCTCGTCAGTCAGCGTTCCATCCTTCTCGCAGTCAAGATATCTGAGAGTTGCGCCTGTGACTCTGGCTGCCATCTGCCATGGAAGCATATTGCTGTGGTGCTCCATGATGGTGACCGCTATCTCGTCGCCGGCTTTCAGGTTGTTAAGTGCATAGCTGTATGCCACAAGATTAAGGCTCTCCGTAGTGTTCCTTGTGAAGATTATTTCCTTCTCGGAATCCGCATGAATGAAATCTCTCACAACCTTTCTGGCACTCTCATACTTCTCTGTAGCCTCAAGACTGAGTGGATAGAAGCCTCTGAGCGGATTCGCATTGCTCTTCTCGTAGAACTCTCTCTCAGCGTCTATGACCACCTGTGGCTTCTGTGCTGTAGCCGCATTGTCTATATATGCTGTATCGTTATTCCTCAATAGAGGAAAATCCTCTCTATAATTCCTGTCTGTCATATTCCATTACCTCCGCAAGCTGCTTCTCCACCAGCTTCTCTGTGTCCTCATCCTGGATCTTGCGGTAGAGGACCTCCATCTTGCCCTTGGTCATCATGTCCTCAGCTGTCTCCATATCGATTCCCCTTGATGCGAAATAGAATAAAGTATCCTCATCAAGCTCACCGATGGTCGCTCCATGTGAGCCCTCAACATTCTCCTCTGCACAGAGGATGAGTGGTATAGTTTTGTTCACCACATCATCACCGAGAAGCAGTACATTCTCTGTCTCAGCTCCCTTTGAATCCGATGAACCTGTCTTGAAATCTATCGAACCTCTGAATATCTTCTGAGCCGCATCCTTAAGTGTTCCATCCACCTGTATGCTGCAGTTGGTCTTCTTGCCTATATGGTTCACTACAAGATTTATATCTATAACCTGTTTTTTCTGTCCCAGATAACCTATATCCATGTTGGTTGATGCATGCTTGCCAATAAGTTCTGTTCTCACACCGTTGTACAGATTGCCCTTGCCGATAAATATCTGCAGCACGTCAAACTGTCCATTCTCCGCGCACTCACTTCCCACATCGTTGAGTATGGTCGTGTTCTCATCCTGCATAAATATCTGTACAAGACGTATGTGTGCGTCCTTCTCTATATTAAAGCGTGTACGAAATGCCAGGCTGCCGCCCTCCACATTTTCGCCAAATGTCTCTATGACCGTCATGTCCGAACCGGCATCCGCCTGGATATACACATAGCCGCTGCTGCCATTTGCCCCGGTTCCATTTATCAGCACGTGTACTGTCTGCCCTTTATTGGTCTCGTCCGCAACGAGTACACTTCCTGCTGCCTGCTGTGCAAAGAGCACGTCTGCATCTCTTCCCGCACCAGTCTCTATTCCATCGAAATAAGAAGCCTGCTTGTCAGTTTTCTTTCCGCCATCTATCTTCACACTGCATCCCGCCATGTCCGGATTCCAGTTAAGTGCTGTGTCGTTCATGCGAAGCCAGTACCATGTCTTTGCCGGGAGTCTGTTGATCTTCATCTCATTATTGTTCTCCATGTCACCGCACCTCCTTAACCTATGCTGCCCTTCATCTCAAGACGGATGAGGTTGTTCATCTCAAGAGCATACTCAAGCGGCAGCTCCTTCGATACGTTGTCTGCAAATCCACTTACTATACATGCTCTCGCGTCTTCTTCGCTCATTCCTCTGGACATCAGGTAGAACACAGCCTCGTCACTGATGCTTCCTATCTGTGCCTCATGTCCCACATTTACCTTCTTGGTTCTGATATCCATGGCCGGTATGGTGTCCGAACGTGATATCGAATCAAGCATAAGTGACTGACAGGAAACCGCTGCCTTGGAGTTCTCTGCCTCCTTAGTAACTACAACAGACGAACGGAATGTACTTATACCGCCATCCTTCGAGATAGACTTTGTGTTGATATATGAGCTTGTGTCAGGTGCCGCATGGACTACCTTCGCTCCTGTGTCAAGGTTCTGTCCCTTTCCGGCAAATGTAACTCCGGTGAACTCCATCCTGGCGCCCCTGCCCTTGAGCACGCTCATCGGATAAAGATATGACACATGTGAGCCAAATGAACCCGATACCCACTCGATGGTTCCGCCCTCTTCAACGCGGGCTCTCTTGGTGTTCAGGTTGTACATGTTCTTGGACCAGTTCTCTATGGTTGAATATCTGAGTTTTGCGTTTTTGCCGACAAACAACTCCACACAACCTGCGTGGAGGTTCGCCACATTATACTTTGGCGCTGAACAGCCCTCTATAAAGTGGAGGTCTGCCCCCTCATCGACGATGATGAGTGTGTGCTCGAACTGACCTGCGCCCGCTGCGTTAAGTCTGAAATACGACTGAAGCGGAATCTCGACCTTTACTCCAGGTGGCACATATACAAATGAACCGCCTGACCACACAGCTCCGTGAAGTGCTGCAAATTTGTGATCATGAGGTGTGACAAGTTTCATGAAATGCTTCTGCACCATATCCGCATACTCACCTGTGAGCGCACTTTCCATATCGGTGTACACAACTCCCATATCCGCAACCTCCTGACGGACATTGTGGTATACAAGTTCTGAATCGTACTGTGCGCCAACTCCCGCAAGGGATTTTCTCTCAGCCTGAGGGATTCCAAGTCTCTCAAATGTATCCTTGATATCCTCAGGAACCTCATCCCAGCTTCCCTTCATCTTGGTATTTGGTCTTACGTAAGTAACTATATTGTCAATATCCAGTCCCTCGATGGATGGGCCCCAGTCAGGCACCTGCATATTGTTGTATATCTGTAAAGACTCAAGTCTGAAATTCTGCATCCATGCCGGATCATGTTTCTCCTTTGAAAGCTGCTCAACTATCTCAGGTGTGAGACCAGCTTTAAGCTTATAGGCATCTTTGTCGTCATACTTGAAGTCATATATATTTCTGTCTATGTCCTCTACATATGTCTTTTCCTTCATCTTCTATATCCTTTCATACTCTGCAAATCCAGACTCGTTGATCTTGTCCACAAGTGATGCGTCACCCGTCTCTATGATCTTACCCTCAACCATGACATGTGTGTAGTCAACGGTAAGTGACTCAAGGATCTTGGTGCTGTGTGTGATGATAAGCAGGCTTCCCTTGCAGTTCTTCTGGTATTCCTCGATACCTGCTGATACTGTACGGACTGCATCAACGTCAAGTCCTGAATCTGTCTCGTCAAGGATTGCCAGTGATGGCTTGAGCATCAGAAGCTGAAGTATCTCAGCCTTCTTCTTCTCACCACCTGAAAATCCCACATTCAGGTCTCTATCTGCATATGATGGATCCATCTGAAGGATCTCCATGGTTCTCTCAAGCTCCTTCTTGAAATCCCAGAGACGGATTCTCTTGCCGGTCTTCTGCTCAAGGGCATTTCTTATAAATGAGCTGAGTGTCACACCAGGCACCTCAAGAGGATTCTGGAATGAGAGGAATATTCCTGCCTTTGCACGCTCATTGACAGCCTCATCTGTGATGTTCTTGCCATCAAACCATATCTCGCCTTCTCTGACCGTATATCTCGGATTACCCATAAGTGCATACCCAAGGGTTGACTTTCCGGTTCCGTTAGGTCCCATAAGTACATGTGTCTCACCCTTGCCAATCTCCAGGTTCACACCGTGAAGGATCTGTTTATCCTCAACATCAACATGTAAATTCTTAACTTCCAATAATTTTTTATCTGACATCAGTCTGCCTCCTTTTATACCAAGCCCGGCAATTGCTTTATCACTTCTATATCCGGCGATTCAATTGTCCCGCTTTAATTATCTTTTTGCCTGTATCAAATTACTCTGCTCATTCCACATTTCTGGCTATATCCGCCAGTGTCTTACCCTGGAAATATTCCTGTATCAGCTCAGCCAGGCCCTGCCATATCGGCAGAGTATAACACTGCTTGGATCTGTCACAGGTAATTGTGCTGTTCTTCATGCATGCCACCGGGGCAAGCCCGCCTTCCGTGAGTTCAAGTATCTCCCACAATGTATATTCCTCAGGAGCCTTTTTGAGTCTGTAGCCTCCTCCATGTCCGCTGGCTGCCTCTATCAGATTCGCCTTGGACAGCATGCGCATTATGCTCTCCAGATACTTCTGGGACAGTTCCTCTTTCTGAACTATTTCTTTTAACGGAATAAATCTGCCATCGTGGTTTATGGCAAGGTCTGCCATGACCCTCAGGGCATATTCTCCCTTTGAAGAAATCACCATATCTGTAAATCCTCCTTACATATGAGTGTGACCACATTCCTGCCACAAATACACGATCATTCCAGTCATCACCCTCATCCGCCATTTTTTGGCGTAATAAGTCAATATCTGACTCGCAAAAATAGGATATTCCCATTTACCTACTATGTCAATAGGTTAATACACAAAAAATAATAGAAGGTGCGGCAGCCTTCCATTATTTTTAATTATTTTTCTTTATTTTGTCTATTCCAAGTATTTTATATGATCTATCCACACATCAGTCTACTCACGATATGTTATTATCATCCCACCTTTTCCCATATAATAGCTGCACAGTCCGCTTGCAGGTACGATGCTCACATCCGCGTCAAGCCATTCTGCCTTGATAAGATGCCCCAGTTTCTCTGCTCCGTCCTCGTTCATACAGTGGCTTATGACCAGCTCTCCCCCTGCAAATCCCGTCTCCCGGAGAGTGTCTATCAGCTTACTATATGTCTTCTTCATACCTCTGAATTTATGTCTGAGTTCAATTCGTCCACCAGGTGATGCTACACCTATTGCAGATATATTGAATCTATGAGCCGCATACCCCACAAGCTTATTTAGTCTGCCCGCCTTTATCAGGTTGTCCAGACTCCCCAAGGCAAACATCACCTGTATCTCCCTCACTGCTTTGTCTGCAGCACTTACTATGGCGTCAAACGAATCCCCGTCCTCAATTCCTTCATATATGATGTTTACCAGCTGTTCAGGGAATACTCCGGCTCCGCATGTATTTATCACCGCAATATTCCTGCCGGGATTCTTCTCAAGCGCCATGTGTCTTGCAGCTATAGCACTGTTGTAACTTCCCGATAATGCAGCTGACAACGTAAATGCAATAACATTTTCCGCATCACCCCACGCCTCTAGCCACGCATGGGGTGATGGGCAGCTAGTTCTTCCGCCTGACCGGCAATTTGCAATATGCTCAAGCATCTTCTCTATATCTATACCCGGTTCGTCTATATAATCTGTGTTATCAACAGATATTGTAAACGGAACCTCAGCATAATCTATATCTATTCCAGCCAGTCCATCCGATTCATCCGGCACGAGCAGACTGCAGCCGGAATCTGAAACCAGCTTCCATCTATGATCATTTCTTTTCATCTCAATAACACCTCCATGCGCAATATGCATCACACAAGTATTATTAGATATTTTTTCTGTATTTATACATTTTAGACATTTTTCCTGGGAGCGTAAATTTTACAAAAAGTAAAATTCCCCCCATTTTTAGCCCATTTTTCCACTCTCAGCGTCACGAATTCGCTTTATAAGCGCATTTGCCCAAATCTATTGACATACCAATTTTAATCGCCTAAAGTATGCCTACCGGCCGAGAATTTTTCATAAGGAGGGACCCGCCTAAGCGGGAGGATTCCTTCAGAGGAAGCGCACTGATGTGCGCGTAGGTCATCAAGCTACGCTTGACGACATGTTATGAAGCACGCAGACGCCCGCGCAAGCGCTTTAATGCGTCTGCTCCAATTTTTCATAAGGAGGATTTTATTTGCCAGTTACACGAAATTTATTTGACAGCACTTTTAAAAAGATACTCACGCTGTCCTCAAAGGCTGTTGTAAATATGATCAACGGTCTGTTCGACATGTCGTATGATCCAGACACTGCAACAGTGTCGTATCACTGGACTGAGAGTGTCAAAGACGATGGTTCCATGAGTACAACTCTGGCCGACACCATACTGGTGATAAACGATTCTGATGCGTACCATATCGAGGCGCAGATGATAAAAGACGAAACTATCGTTTTCAGAGTATTTTCTTACGGAGCAAGTTATGCCGACAAAGCAAAAACAATAATGCATGATGAAGGTGGTCAATATCTATACAGGGTGCGATTCCCTGAGCCTTGCGTTATATACCTGAGCAACGTCTCCAGATCCGTTCCCGATACATATTCTCTGCTGATAGATTTCGGGCACAACAGGGAAACAAACTATGAGGTCCCGGTCGTAAAACTTGCCAACTGTTCTCCTGAAGACATTAATAATAGAAAAATGGTGATCCTCATCCCATTCTTTCTTTTAAAACTTCGAGAAATGCTCAAGAATCAAAAATCTCGCACTCCGGAGAACATCGAAATATTGAAAAGCCTTATCAAAACCGATATAATGGGAAATATAGATAAGAACGTTGAACTCGGGAATATAACACCTGAAGATGGAGCGCAATTATACAGACTCACCCAGGTATTATATACCAGACTGTATTCCGCGTACGAGGAAACGGAGGAGGTTACAGATATGGTAGAACAATCGATCATTACTTTTGTGGATGTTTTTCAGGAAGAAAAGGCCAAGATGGAAAAGCAGATGGCGGAAATGAATAAAAAGATTGCAGAGAAGGATTCAGAGATTGCTAAGTTAAAAGCCGAGCTTTCAGCTCTGAAATCAGGAGATAACTAATTATACTGTCTTTATTCAGAATAAAACAATGACAACGCGCAATCCTCAAATGTCAAAAGGTATGATCAAGCTGCACTCAACGCAACCTGATCATACCTTTTATTTATTATATAAATTATCAATTCTTAACCTTAACAACGTCCTTCTTTCTGTACTTCTTCACCTCATACAGCTTCTCATCTGCCATAGTCATGGCATTCTGAAGACCTTTCTTGTTATATTCTACGATCTGACAGTTTCCAAGCGATACACTAACTTTATAAGGCTTATCACAGTGCTCATTAAACTCCTCAAATGAACTGTATACTTCTTCAGCAAATGCATCTGCAGCGTCAGAGTCCTTAAGACCGAGTACAAGACAGCAATACTCGTCGCCGCCTATTCTGCCTACGATTCCATTATCGCCTACAGATTTGATCAGAATATCTCCTATGGTTTTAAGAGAGAAATCACCCTCATCATGTCCATATCTGTCATTGATGATCTTGAGACTGTTCATATCAGCGTAGAATACCGTAGCCGTCCTTTTCTGCTCCTCACATTCCTTGAACAGCTGTAATGATCTGTCAAAGAAACCTCGTCTGTTCATGATTCCTGTAAGGGGATCCTGTTTTGAAAGATTGTCAAGCATAATGTTGTTTTTCTGCAGGATCGCCATACTCTCCTCAAGGCGCTTCATGATCTCCTCGTTCGTCTTGAGCAGATTGATCATCTTGACAGCAGCTGAGACCTGGTTTCCAAGGAACTCCCCATTTACCAGAACTCCTTCCGTGAGATCACACAGAAGAACTCCATAGAGTATTTCATTGGAATACAGCGGCAAGAGTACATATATTCCAGCTCCTTCCACACCGAGGCTCTCAAAATCATAGAGATTTGATGATGACACCTTCTGGTTCACAGTGATCACACTGCTGACCTTCTCTTTAAGATCCTTAGTCTTGAGATATAACTGGTCAGGCAGTTCAAATGGCTCACCGATCAGATGTATTATTGGCTCTTTATATAAGAATATAAATGCATTCTCTATGTCCAGCCAGTCCATAGTGCCAAGAATCTCTCCATAACTTCTGTCGTTGCCTCTGTCAAAGCTCAAGACCTTCTGGATAAATGTCTTCATCTTGAACTGAGTCTTATTCCGCTCTTCCCACTGCTCTGAGAGCATATGGTTCATTGAGAGATATCCCTCAATGACATTCTTACTACGTTTTCTTGATCCGCCTTTTTTACAGAATGAATCTCTTCTGATAAACTCAGTAGGAAGTATCTTACTCTCAACCTGCTTGCCATCAATAAGCCTGACCATAAGATTTACAGCCTCTGAGCCAAGTTTTCCCGCGTCTGCACGCACAGTCGAAAGCGTCGGATATATCTGTGTAGCCCACTCAATATCATCGTAACCCATGACCGATATATCTCTCCCCGGCAGAATGCCCCTCGCCTTAAGTTCTTCATAAAAACCAGATGCACAGGAATCATTCACACAGAACACTCCCTGCATATCCGGATTTCTGTCCAGAATATCTCTGAAAACCTCTTTTGATTCCGATGTAAGATTGCCCTCCACATAAAGTCCCGGATCAAACTCTATTCCATGAGCCTCAAGCACATCAATGTAGGTTCTCCTTCTCTCCTTTGCATCATAATTGGAGTCCGGACCGCCTATCATGCCTATTCTTGTATAACCAAGTTCCTCGATCATGTAATTGAGTCCTTCTCTTATGCCTGCTCCATTGTCATATCTGACACAAATCTGATCCGGCTCATCTGCAGCCACTATCACGCACGGCATCTGCAGATATCTTTTCATAAATTCGCTGATACGCTCCTTGGTTGCAAAGCAGCCAATACAACTCGATGCAACAATAACGCCGTCCAGATTCTCCTTTGTAGCATAGGAAAACAGTGTCTGATACTGATATTCATAATATATATCTGACGTTTCTGGGTATTCCCGGTCAAGGAACTTACCCGGAATAACAACTATATTGACATCAAGTGTCTTTGCTCTCTCTATAACCCCATGACAGAGCAGCCTCGTAAAATCATCCGTGATTCCACCTACCAGAACACCTATCGTCTTTCTCTTCATTACTATCACCCTTGACATTCTCTTCCAAAGGCAGGATCTTACTTGCT
>ERZ827450.2918-NODE-2918-length-12731-cov-4.194699_pt1 | contig 12731 bp, 6 predicted proteins | sample MGYA00519773_ERZ827450 | MGnify/ENA primary metagenome ERZ827450 (study PRJEB31778, sample SAMEA3449306) | human gut metagenome | biome: human gut; feature: human-associated habitat; material: faeces | place: United Kingdom | collected 2010/2012 ...
GCTTTGCAGAACAGCGTTCCCGCCCGTCAGGCGGGAACCGATTCCTGCATCGTTTCCTTATATTTCCGGTCGACCTCGATCTCGAAATCGCTCAGCACGTTCATGTAATTGATGAACGCTTCGTAAGGCGACTCGTACGGGTTGAAATAGCTGTGAACGTCGCCGTCCGAGAACCATTTCGTCGCCATGTAATAAAAATGATCCGACACTTGCATGAAATTCCACGCATGGTAAAAATCGGGATGATTAATCGCCCGGATCTTATCTTTCAACGCATAAAGTTTTTTGAACGCTTCGTTCTGGAGTTCGTTGCCGAGCCAGGCCGTGATGTCCCGCTCCTCGTCGGCCCACGAAATTGGGTAGGGAGCGTGCAAGATAGCCACCGGCTGGAACTTTTTGGATACCTCGGTCGGCGTGGCGAACTTCAGCGACCCGGTCGCCAGCGCCGCATTCGGCAGGTGTTTCATGAATTCGAAGATCCCGCTGTCGGCCTTCTGATGCTCCCCGAACGTCTCGTAGTCCATGAAGAGGTTGATGACCTCGCCCGGCGTTTCGTCCGAAGAGAGCCATTTGACGTATTTGTCCGCCGTCAGCGGCCATTCGTCCCAGCTGCGGTTCGAGAAACGGAACGCAATGTCGTCCGAGAGCTTGTAGTTGCGCAACAGCAGGCGCAATTTCTGATTGATGGCGTTGGCATAGACGTAGTTAGGCGATTTCCAGCCCAGCACGTGCTTGGCGCCTTCGGCCAGCATCGTGCGGAAGCCCATGTCGGCGACCATGGCGCCGATCTCGTCGGAGTAGATCAGCTCGGTGTTGCGGAAGGCGGTGGGCTTCACGCCGAACTCCTTCTTGATCATGGCCGTATGGAGCTTCACCTGTTCGGTGAAATCCTCTTTCGACGCCAGCGACGCCAGCGAATGGGAGTAGGTTTCGGCCAGAAACTCGACGCATCCCGTGGCGGCCAGCTCCTTGAACGAGTCGAGCACTTCGGGGGCGAAGGCGCGGAACTGTTCGATGGCGATGCCCGTGATCGAGAACGAACAGCGGAACTTGCCCTTGTTCTCCCTGATGAGCTTGAGCAGCAGGGCGTTCATCGGCAGGTAGCACTGGCGGGCGACCTTCTGCATGATCGAACGGTTCATAAGGTCGTCCAGGTAGTTGTGGTCCTTGCCCATGTTGAAGAAGCGGTATTTCTTCAGACGCCAGGGCTGATGCACCTGAAAATAAAGACAGACGGTTTTCATGCGGGTTGCTATTTTAATTGTTTCTTATTCTCTTCGATCACGGCTTCGTACACCGATTTGATCTTCGCCGCGGCGTCGTTCCACTTGAGGTTGGTCACCTCTTCGAGACCCTTCGAGGCGAACATGCCCGACAGGGCGGGGTATTTGATCAGTCCGTAGATGGCGTCGGCCAGGGCGTCCACGTCCCAGTAGTCCACCTTCACGGCGTAGTCCAGCACTTCGGCCACGCCGCTCTGCTTGGAGATGATCACCGGGACGTTCGAGCGCATCGCCTCCAGCGGCGAGATGCCGAAAGGCTCCGAGACGGAGGGCATCACGTAGACGTCCGACAGCTGGAACATCTTGTGCACGTCTTCCCCGCGGAGGAACCCCGTGAAGTGGAAACGGTCGGCGATGCCGAGTCGCGCCACGCGGCGGATGACGTGGTTCATCATGTCGCCCGAGCCGGCCATCACGAACCGCACGTCGGGAACCCGCTTGAGGACCTTGGCGGCCGCCTCGACGAAGTAGTCGGGGCCTTTCTGGTAGGTGATGCGTCCCAGGAAGGTCACGACCTTGTCGGTGACGCCCCGCTCGGGAACCTTGCCGCTGTTCTGGGCGAAGCGCACGGCGTTGTGCACCGTGACGATCTTTTCGGCGGGAACGCCGTAGCGGTTGATGACGATGTTGCGCGTGAGGTTCGAAACGGCGATCACGCGGTCGGCGGCGTGCATGCCGGCCCGCTCGATGGCGTAGACCTGCGTGTTGACGTTCTCGCCCGAGCGGTCGTACTCCGTGGCGTGCATGTGCACCACCAGCGGCTTCCCGGAGACGCGTTTGGCGGCGATGCCCGCGTAGTAGGTAAGCCAGTCGTGGGCGTGGATCACGTCGAACTGTCCTTCGAGGTCCCTGGCCACCTGCGCGGCGACCACGGCGTAGCGCGCCACCTCCTCCATGAGGTTGGCGCCGTACTTGCCCGAGAAGGTGTAGCGCTGTTTCCAGGCATCGGTCGTCGACCAGGTCTTCCGCCCCGACTTGACGTACTGCTCGTGGTAGGACTCGTACTCCTCGGGGGAGATATAGGGGACCATGTTCGAGTCGATGTGGATGAACGACATCTTCTCCAGAATGTCGTCCGCGCCGCTGCCCGTCGAACCGTACAAGGCCTCCACGTCGCTGGCGTTCACGACGTGCGTGAAACGCTGGTCCTCGTCGCCGTAGGCGTGCGGGACGATGAAAGTGACGTCTACGCCGTTGCGCGCCAGTCCGCGGGTCATTCCGTAGCAGGCCGTTCCCAGCCCGCCTGCAATGTGGGGCGGAAACTCCCATCCGAACATTAAAACTCTCATACCTTATCTTTTTGTTGTTTCATTTTGCCGCCTGTGCGCTTCCTCTCCGCATCCCTTCACGGCGCCCGGCCGTGTCCGTAAGTCAGATTCCGCTTCGAACCCCTCCCCTCGGAAGGAGCCTCGCCATCCGGCACAACTCTCTTTCACATTGTGCGCCCGGGCCGTATTCGTTATTTCGTTTTTTCCGTCGTTTTCTTCTTCGTTGTCTTTTTGGCGGCCGTCCTCTTCGCGGCGGCCTTTGCCGCGGGTTTCACGGCCTTCGCGGCCTTCGCGGCAACCTTCTCCTTACCAACGTTTTTTGCGGCCTTCGCAGTCTTCGGATTCGCTTTTTTTGTGGGTTTTTCCGACTTTCCGGGCGTCTCTTTCGGTTTGCGTGCGAGGATCATGCCGTAGATGTCCAGCACGGCCGCGACGCTCCACGCCTGCGAAATGGCTCCGCGCGGCGCGAACGGAGGATCGGCGTCGAACAGTTCGCCGATCGAACCGATGCCGTAGGTCTGGATGTCCTCCTCGAATCCGGCGAGAATCTCCTCGGCCTGCGGCAGAAAGGCGTCGCCGTCGATGTCGAAGCAGGCGCTGACGTAGAACGACAGCAGCCACGGCCATACCGACCCGTTCTTGCCCGCGAAGTCGCGTTCGGCGGGCGTACCCTCCTGCGAACCCTTGTAAAGCGGGTTGCGGGGCGAGAGCGAGCGCAGGCCCTTCGGCGTGAGGAGGTGCTGCCGCACTGTGCGGATCACCTCCAGCTGGGTCTGCTCGTCGAGCATCTTGTAGGGCAGCCCGCAGGCGACGATCATGTTCGGGCGGATGTCCGTGTTGGCGCCGTCGCAGCCCACGCAGTCGGCTAGGTAGCCTTTGGGCAGGCGGAAGAGTTCGTTGAACGACGCCGCGGTGCGTTCGGGCAGTTTCTCCCACGCCTTCACGACCTTCGTGTCGCCCGCCTCGCCGGCCAGCCGGAGAGCGTAGCGGACGGCGTTGTACCACAAGGCGTTGACCTCCACCTGATAGCCGTTGCGCGGGGTGACGGAACGGCCGTCGATCACGGAGTTCATCCACGTGAGGGGAACCTCGTCGGACGAGGCCCACACCAGCCCGTTGTCGTTGAGCGCGACACGGCCCGCGACGCCCCGTTTGTACGACTCGAGCACCTGCTTCATGGCCTCGCCGTAGTGTTTCCAGATCTTTTTCGCGCCGATCTGCGCTTCGAGCCGCTGAAGGGTCCAGAAGAACCACAGCGGGGCGTCCGCGGCCGCTGCCGCCGAAGCGTTCCCGGCGAACATGCCGTCCTGCATGCCGCGCACCTGCGTGTCGAGGGCGTCGATGCAGTCCTCCTTGTGGTTCTGCCACAGGGTGATGCCCGGCAGCGAGACGAAGGTCTGGCGGCCCGAAACCCCGTGCCACGGATAGCCCGAGACCACCTCCGTCCGGTTGCCCGGGCGGCGGATCACGAACTGCCGCGCCGAGTGTTCGAGGCAGCTGATGAAGTCGATCTTGTGCGTGCGGCGCGCGATGGAGCCGCCGAAGACCTCCTCGATGGTTTTCGTCGAGCCCATTTCGTCGAGCGACGCCGAGAAGATGATGCTCTCGCCCTTCTTCAGCTCGGTTTCGAAATAGCCCGTGGTCATCAGGTCCTCGTAGCCGTCGTAGCCGCGGGCGATGTCCTGCCGGTATTCGAAATTGTAGTACCAGTCGGGCGCGGGCACGAACTCCGCGCCGGGTTTGCTGGTCTGGAGATACAGCCACGGAAACGAACCGTAGAGGCGGCATTTCACGCCGTTGACGGCCGGATAGGAGTGCCCGTCGGCCTCCATGTTGGCATGCGTCAGCGCATGCTTGTCGCGGAAGGCGAGGAACGGGCGCAGCCGGAGGCGCGTTTCCGAATGGGCGTCGACGAGCGTGTAGCGGATCATCAGTTGCGTGCGCTTGTGAATCCAGAGCATCTCCTTCTTGAGGATCACGCCGCCTACGCGATAGGTGATCGTTGGGGTCGGAGTGTACTCGAAATCGGTGATGTACTTGTGGCCGCGCGGCTCGTAGGTCCCCTGGAAACGGTGCAGCGCCAGGTTGAACGTCTGGTCGTGCTGGATGATCGTTTCGTCGAGCGCCGACAACAGGACGTAGGTCCGGTCGCTGTCGTCGATCGGGGCCACCATCAGGCCGTGGTAACGGCGGGTGTTGCAGCAGACGATGGTCGTGCTCATATAGCCGCCGATACGGTCCGTTGCGAGCATTTCGCGCTGGAGCGAGTACTCCAGATTGCCCAATTCGCTTTTGTCGAAAGTAAGTGCTGACATATCGCTAAAAAATACGGTTCGTCCTTTAAAGATATTGAAATTTTCGAACAGTTACAACTTGTTATTGTTAATTATTCAAATTTAATACCTTCTATTGGCATTAGGCCCACTTCACCAGCGCGAAGTCCATGCGGTGGGGCAGGAGCGGGTTCGAGGGGTAGATGCGCAGCGCCACGTCGAACGTGCCGGCTTCGTCGGGCGTGTAGTCGAGCGAGTAGGTGACCCGGCTTCCGTCGGCCTTCGTGCGTTCCAGCTGGATCGTGCGGGTGACGTTGACGGACTGTCCGCCGACGATCTGCCGCGCGACGACCATCTCCACGCCGATGTCCTCGGGCCGAAGGTTGGCGATGTCGAGCGTCACGGCGAACTGGTACTTCTCGCCGACGCAGACGGCTTCCTTGTCGATCTTCACGCGCTGCACGTCGACGATGCGCACCTGGTCCCATGCGGCGGAGACCTTGCGCTTCCAGGCCGCGATCTCGCGGGCCATGCGGTAGGCCTCGGCGCTCATCTCGCGTTTGCGCGCGGCGAGCTTGTCGTAGAACCGGTTCTCGTAGTCGGTCAGCATGCGGTTGGTCGTGAAGTTCGAGGCGATGTCCGCCACGCACCTCTTCACCGACGAAACCCACTCGTGCGGGATGCCGTCCGTGTCGCGGGCGTAGTATTTCGGGGCGATCTGCTCCTCGATGGTGTTGTAGATCATCTCGGCGTCGAGTTCGTCCTGGTAGTGCTGGTCGGCGAAGGTGCGCTCCATCGGAAGCATCCATCCGGCGCCCTCCTTGTAGCCCTCGACCCACCAGCCGTCGAGCACGGAGAATTGCAGCACGCCGTTCATCACGCACTTCTCGCCCGAGGTGCCCGAGGCTTCGAGCGGCCGCGTGGGCGTGTTCAGCCATACGTCGACACCCTGCACCATGCGGCGGGCGAGTTCCATGTCGTAGTTTTGCAGGAAGAGGATCTTGCCCACGAACTGCGGCATGGCGGCCACCTCGACGATGCGCCGGATCAGGTCCTGTCCCGGCTTGTCGTTGGGGTGCGCCTTGCCCGCGAAGATGAACTGCACGGGACGCTCCTTGTTGTTGACGATCGCCGCCAGACGGTCGAGGTTCGTGAACAGCAGGTAGGCGCGCTTGTAGGTGGCGAAGCGGCGTGCGAAACCGATGGTCAGCACGTCGGGCTTGAGCGACTCGTGGATGCGGATCAGTTGCACGGGGGAGTCGAAACGGAAATGGGCCGGGTCGCTCACGCGTTTCTTGACGTGTGCGATCAGCTTGTTTTTCAGTACGAGGCGTTCGGCCCACAGTTCGCTGTCCGGAATTTCATGCACCTTCTGCCAAGCCGGGATCGAGTAGTCCGGCAGGGAGAACCCTTCCGGGAAATATTTGGCGTAAAGCCGTTGCAGGTTGGCCGCGCACCAGGTGAAGAAGTGCACGCCGTTGGTCACGTAGCCGATGTGCAACTCGTCCTTGAAATATCCGGGCCACATGCCGCCGAGGATGTCCTTGCTCACTTCGCCGTGCAGCCAGCTCACGCCGTTGACCTCCTGCGAGAGGTTGCAGGCCAGGAAGCTCATCGAGAACTTTTCGTTCGGATCGTTCGGATTCGTCTTGCCCAGGTTGATGAACTGCTCCCAGGTGATGCCGAGCCGGTCGGGGTAGTGGCCCATGTACTGGCGGATCATCGATTCGGGGAATGCGTCGTGCCCCGCCGGGACGGGCGTGTGCGTCGTGAAGAGCGCCGAGGAGCGCACCACTTCGAGCGCTTCGCTGAACGAAAGCTTGCGTTTCTCGATCAGGTCGTGGATGCGTTCGATGCCGATAAAGGCTGCATGGCCCTCGTTGCAATGGTAGACGTTCTGGTGCGCGCCGATCGCGTGCATCAGCCGGATGCCGCCGATGCCGAGCAGCATCTCCTGTTTGAGGCGGTTTTCCCAGTCCCCTCCGTAGAGGTGGTAGGTGATCGAGCGGTCCTCTTCGCGGTTCAGGTCGTGGTCGGTGTCGAGCAGGTAGAGCTCGGTGCGTCCCACGTCGCAGCGCCAGATGCGCCCGGTGACGATACGGCCCGGCAGGCCGAGCTGGACCGAAAGCCAGTTGCCGTGCTGGTCGCGGACGGGCGAGATCGGCAGTTTCGCGAAGTTCTGCGGCTCATAGCCCGCCTCCTGGTCGCCTGCGGCCGAGAGGCGCTGCGTGAAGTAGCCGTACCGGTAAAGCAGCCCCACGGCGATCATCGGTACGTTTTTGTCGCTGGCCTCCTTGAGGTAGTCGCCCGCGAGGATGCCGAGGCCGCCGGAATAGATTTTCAGCGAGCTGTGGATGCCGTATTCCATGCTGAAATAGCCGATCTTCGGCCCTTTCGCATCTTTTTTCTGGGCCATGTAGGTTTTGAACTTCTCGTAGGTGGCGTCCATCTTCGAAAGGAAAACCTCGTCTTTCTCGAGCTCCAGCAGGCGCGAATAGTGCAACTTGTCGAGGAAGTCGATCGGGTTCTTTTCGCAGGCTACCCACAGGTCGTAATTGATGTACTCCCACACTTCGTAGGCCTCGGAGTTCCACGACCACCAAAGGTTTTTCGACAGCTCTTCGAGCGGGTGCAGCCGTTTGGGCAGCGTCCGTTCGACCATCAGCCGAGTCCAGGTCGGGCGGTTGCTGACGAGTTGCTGGCGGACGAAGTTGATCTGTTCGTTCTGGTCGCCTCCGCCCTCGTATTTGAATCCGGAACTACGCTCGGTCATCCTGGCGAGCGCGACGTCGTAGGCGTGCGCGTAATAGGCGTACAGGTTCTCCCAGAGCGCGATTTCGGAGGTTTTGAGCGCCGATTCCTGGTACGAGGCGTACTCTTTTGCGCTCATGTTGCAGAACTTCTCGATCGATGAGGCGATTTCGGTAACTACCTCCGAGTCGTTGGCGTCGTTGCGGTCTATCACCTCGACGCCTTTGTGTTCCTTGCAGTGCTCGGCCACCCAGAGGCCGAATCCCGCCAGCGAGGTGGTGATCGTCGGTACGCTGAACGCGACGCTTTCGAGGGGGGTGTAGCCCCACGGTTCGTAGTAGGAAGGGAATACGGTGACGTCCATGCCGCAGAGCAGTTCGTAGTAGTCCTTGTCGAAGATCCCGTCCACGCCGTTGAGGTACGAAGGGACGAACATCACCTGCACCGGGCTGGTGGGATCCATCAGCTTCGTGTTTTTGATCTTGCCGATGATGGGATCCCACTCGGGGGCCGACAGGTAGTGCGTGATGTTGCGTATCACCGACGGATCCATCTGCGCGTTCGGATCCTTGAGGCGTGCCTGGAGGTCCTTGCGCGGACCGACGTTGCCGGCCGGCACGGTGATGTAAGCCAGCACCGGGCGCTTGAGCGCCGCGGCGGGGCCGTCGGCCAGTTGGATCAGCGAATCGACGAAGACGTCGAGTCCCTTATTCTTGAATTCGTAGCGGCCGCTGGTGCCGACGATCAGCGGATCGGTGTCGTAGTGGATGCCGAGGCAGATTTCCGCCACGGCGATCATCTGCTCGCGGGCGGCCTTGCGTTTTTGTTTCAAAACGTCGTCGGCCCAGACGAAGTCGTCTTCGAAACCGTTGGGCGTGACCAGGTCTACGTCTTTGTGGAGCAGGTATTTGCATTCGCGCGCGGTCAGGTCGCTCACCGTCGTGAAGCAGTCGTACTGTTCCGCCGCGGTCTTTTCGAGCGAGTGTTTGGCCACGACGCCGAATTTGCGCGCCAACTCGTCGGCATTGAGTTTGGTCAGGTCGCCGTACAGCGGCATGCCGTTGCCGGCGATCGAGCGGCCCATCACCGTCGCGTGCGTCGTGAAGACGGTGGCGATGTTCGGGTCGTGCTTCATCAGGTAGAGGCCGCCGCTCGAGGTCATCCATTCGTGGAAGTGAGCTGCGATCTTGTCGGTTGGCGAGCAGAAGTTCTGCACGTAGCTTTCGATCACTTTCGCGGCCGCGAACCCGAACAGTACCGGCTCGATGTAATCCCACTGGCCGCTGAGCGAATCCACGCGGTAGCTTTCCCACAGCCGTTTGAGCACTTCGTCCTTGTGTGAGAAATATTCGGTGAAGTCCACCAGTACCGCTACCGGGCGCCCTTCGATTTTCCAGTGTCCGATACGGACGCGCACGCCGCTGCTGTACAGCGTTTCGCGCCAGTCGGCCAGCAGCGAGGGATCCTCCTCGAATTCGAGGTTGCCCTCCTCGCGGTGGATGTCGGGACCGATCAGGATATAGTGGTCGCCCAGTTTCTCTTCGACGGTCAGCGCCTTCGTGGCGATCACGGTGTGGATGCCTCCCACCTTGTTGCAGACCTCCCAGCTTACCTCGAACAGGTAGTCGGGAGCCAAATGGAATTCGTGCGTGTTTGACATATTTTTGATATCGCTTGTTGGTTTCGGTTGTTCATTGTTGGACGTGTTGCCGGTTACTCCGGGACTGGAAATCCTCCCGTTTTGGCTGCGAATACCCTTGTTTCGGGGTCGGAAATCCTCCCGTTCCGGTTGGCGGGGCTTGTCGCCGTCCCTTACAAATATACGTTTTTTGCGGTTTGGCGCACCCCTTAAGCGAGAAAAAGATCAGAAATGACGCTGTCCGAGATAAACCAATGTGTGGGAGGGATATAGTAGCGTCCGGATTCGACCTGCAGCGTTCCTGCGGCGGTGAATTTTTGCGCCTGCCGCAGGAAATACTGCAATTTGCGTGCCCCGAACCGGACGGCCAGGTCGCCGGTGCGCAGCCCGTCGGCCGTGCGCAGCCGGGTCATCACGTATTCGTTGTATTGCATGTCGGGCGTCAGTGCTTCGGTTTCGCACTGCGCGCCCTGCGGCAGAAGTTCGAGGTAGCGGCTCAGGTTGGCGACGTTCCATTGGCGGCGCTCCCCGTCGAAGGAGTGCGCCGACGGGCCGATGCCGAGGTACGGGGTGCCGTCCCAATAGTGGCTGTTGTGCCGGGCGCGGCGTTCCGGCAGCGCGAAGTTCGAAACTTCGTAATGTTCGTAACCCGCCCCGCAGAGCATCTCGCGCAGCAATGCGAACTGGGCGCGGCTCGTCTCCGGATCGGCTTCGCGGAGCGTGCCCCGGCGCGCCTGTCGTCCGAACGGGGTTTGCGGTTCGATGGTGAGGTGATAGGCCGAAATGTGTTCCGGCTGCAATTCGAGGGCCTGTTCGAGGTTGTAGCGCCACTCTTCGGGCGTCATTTGCGGCACTCCGTAAATCAGGTCGATGCTCAGGTTGCCGAACCCGGCCCGGTGTGCGGCCTTCACCGCTTCGACCGCCGTGCGGGCGTCGTGGCGGCGGTGCATCCACTGCAGGTCGCGGTCGAGGAACGACTGGATGCCTATGCTGAGGCGGTTGGCCCCTTCGCGGCGCAGGGCTGCGAGGTAGGAGAGGGAGAGGTCGTCGGGGTTCGCCTCGACGGTCACCTCTTCCAGCGGCGCATCGGGCCACTGTTCCCGCACCTGCCGGATAAAGTCCCCCAATTCATGCGGCGTGAGCAGGCTCGGCGTGCCGCCGCCGAAGTAGAGCGTCTCGATCCGGTTTGCGGCGGAGAGGGTTATGACGCCCGGACCTTTTGCCGGATTGGTTTGGGAAACCGGGGCCTGGTCCGTTCGGGAGGTCGTGGTCGGGGCTGTTCGGGAGGCTGCAGCCGGGTCTGCTTTTGAGGGGACTGCCGGGTTTGCCGGGAAGATTGCTGCCGGGTCTGTTCGGGGATTCGCCGGGCACAGGGGTTCTCCGGCCGGGAACGGCCCCGCTGCACCTGCCCTTAGTTCCAGTTCGGCGTGCAGCGCCGCGAGCAGTTCCCTGCGGCGCTCGAGCGATGTGCCGGAGAAAAAGTCGCAGTAATGGCAGCGACTTTTGCAAAAAGGGATATGGATGTAGATGCCTGCCATGTTTTTCGGAATGGATTTTCGGTGCCGGTCGCTGTCTTTATCGCAACTGCAACGGCCTTTTCGCCGTTGCCGGGCCAGGGTGCCGGGCCAGGTACCCGTTTGTTTTTCGCGGGCCTTTCCTGCGGTCGTCGCAATCCGGGGCATCGCTTTTGCAGGAAAAAACCTACTTTTGCGGGGCGGTATCCGTGCGCAGGATCCGGTTTCGCATGTGCGGGATGCGGTTACGGGTTGTCCGCCTGCCGGTCTCCGGTTGGGGCGGTTTCCCGCCGGCGGCAGGTTCGGCCTGGAGTCTGGCTCAAAGCCGCAGCCCGGAATGGCTCCTCTGCCGAGCTTCAAAGATAGTGAATTATGCACAAGCCACGCTATAAATTCGTCTTAACCCTGCTGCTGGTCCTCTGGACGGCGGGAGTGCTCTACGGTTCGCTCGCGCCGGGCGACGACCTGCCCCCGGCCGGGTGGCTGGCGATGATTCCCTATTTCGATAAAGTGGTGCATTTCGGCTTCTATTTCGGGGAAACGCTGCTCGTGCTGCTACTTTTCGAACCCCGCGGCTGGCGCCGCTGGACTGCGGTCGCGGCGGTGATCCTCTGTTCGGGTGCGGTCGAACTCGTGCAGGGTGCACTGGGCTACCGCTCCAAGGATTTCTGGGATTTCGTGGCCAACAGCTCCGGAGCGCTGGTCGCGGTGGCTGCAGCGCCGTTGCTGCAACGGTTCGTAAAACGGTCGCTACGCTGATTTTTATCACACGGGCAAGTATTCGTTTGTTTTATAACAATCTGATTGTTAGATCAAACTGCTGATTAGCTGTAATTTTAAGAAATTTTAATATTTTAACACTGTTATTTTTGTAACAATCTAAAAAGTTACTATCTTTGTCCCGGTTTCAAAGGCGTTTGCAGCCGCCCTGCGCGGCGGAAAACCGCCCGGCCGGTGCGGAGGAGTCTTCCCGGCGGGAAAAGCTCCCGGAGCGCGGGACCTCGGCGACGGAGCCGCTGTCCGGTACCGGAAGAGCCGCCTTCAGAAGGATGTATTAACTAAAAAATAAAAAACTATGGCAATTGATTTGAGCAAGTACGGCATCACGGGTGTGACCGAGATCGTACACAATCCCTCTTACGACGAGCTGTTCAAGGAAGAGACCAAACCGGGCCTGGAAGGTTTCGAGAAGGGCACCGTTACCGACATGGGCGCCGTGAACGTGATGACCGGCGTTTATACCGGCCGTTCGCCCAAGGACAAGTTCTTCGTAATGGACGAGACCACCAAGGATACGATCTGGTGGACTTCCGATGAATATAAGAACGACAACAAGCCTGTTACGAAGGCTGCCTGGAAGGAGCTGAAGAAACTCGCTACCCAGGAGTTGTCGGGCAAGAAACTCTATGTCGTGGACACTTTCTGCGGCGCCAACGAGAATTCGCGCCTCAAGATCCGTTTCATCATGGAGGTCGCATGGCAGGCCCATTTCGTAAAGAACATGTTCATCCGTCCGACCGACGCCGAACTGGAGAAATACGGCGAGCCCGATTTCGTGGTGCTCAACGCTTCGAAGGCCAAGGTCAAGAACTATAAGAAACTCGGCCTGAACTCCGAGACGGCCGTCGTTTTCAACCTCACCGAGAAAATGCAGGTTATCCTCAACACCTGGTACGGCGGCGAGATGAAGAAGGGTATGTTCTCCTACATGAACTACCTGCTTCCGCTCAAGGGCATGGCTTCGATGCACTGCTCGGCCAACACCAATGCCAAGGGCGAGACCGCTATCTTCTTCGGCCTGTCGGGCACCGGCAAGACCACGCTTTCGACCGACCCGAAGCGTCAGCTGATCGGCGACGACGAGCACGGCTGGGACGACGACGGCGTATTCAACTTCGAGGGTGGCTGCTACGCCAAGGTCATCAACCTCTCGCAGGAGAACGAGCCCGACATCTGGAACGCCATCCGCCGCAACGCGCTGCTGGAGAACGTGACGGTAGACA
>ERZ827450.2919-NODE-2919-length-12726-cov-4.098414_pt1 | contig 12726 bp, 8 predicted proteins | sample MGYA00519773_ERZ827450 | MGnify/ENA primary metagenome ERZ827450 (study PRJEB31778, sample SAMEA3449306) | human gut metagenome | biome: human gut; feature: human-associated habitat; material: faeces | place: United Kingdom | collected 2010/2012 ...
CACGGGACGATCGACGAGTCGTTCGCCCAGGAGCTGATCGACCAGTTCGTCATCAAGCTGCGCATGGTGCGCCACCTGCGCATGCAGTCCTACAACGACATCTTCGCCGGCGACCCGACGTGGGTGACCGAGGCCATCGGCGGACGCTTCAACGACGGTCGCACGAAGGTGACGAAGACCTCGTTCCGCTTCCTGCAAACGCTCTACAACCTCGGTCCTTCGCCCGAACCGAACCTCACGATTCTCTGGAGCCCCGAGCTGCCGCAGGGATTCAAGGATTTCTGCGCCAAGGTTTCGGCCGACACCAGCTCGATCCAGTACGAGAACGACGACCTGATGCGCGAAGTGCGCCACTCGGACGACTACGGCATCGCCTGCTGCGTCTCGTTCCAGGACATCGGCCGCCAGATCCAGTTCTTCGGCGCCCGCACCAACCTGGCCAAGGCCCTGCTGCTGGCCATTAACGAAGGTCGCTGCGAGAACACCGGCACGCTGATGGTCAAGGGCATTCCGGCCCTGTCGGAGGGTCCGCTGCGCTTCGAGGAGGTGATGCGCAACTACAAGATGGTGCTCAAGGAGATCGCCCGCGTCTACAACGAGGCCATGAACATCATCCACTACATGCACGACAAGTACTACTACGAGAAGGCCCAGATGGCATTCGTCGACACCGATCCCCGCATCAATCTCGCCTACGGCGTGGCCGGTCTCTCGATCGCCCTCGACTCGCTCTCGGCCATCAAATACGCCCGCGTGACGCCCCGCCGCAACGCCGAGGGTCTCACCGAAGCCTTCGACATCGAGGGTGAATTTCCCTGCTACGGCAACAACGACGACCGTGTCGACCACCTGGGCGTGGACCTCGTCTACTACTTCAGCGAGGAGCTGAAGAAGCTGCCCGTCTACAAGAACGCCCGACCGACGCTGTCGCTGCTGACGATCACCTCGAACGTGATGTACGGCAAGAAGACCGGCGCAACGCCCGACGGACGCCTCAAGGGCGTGGCCTTCGCTCCGGGAGCCAACCCGATGCACGGCCGCGACAAGAGCGGCGCCATCGCTTCGCTCGCCTCGGTGGCCAAGATGCGTTACCGCGACTCGCAGGACGGTATTTCGAACACCTTCTCGATCGTGCCCAAATCGCTCGGCCCGACGGCCGGAGAGCGTATCGAGAACCTCGTGACGATGCTCGACGGCTATTTCACCAAGGGTGCACACCACCTGAACGTCAACGTGCTGAACCGCGCGATGCTCGAAGACGCCATGGAGCACCCCGAGAAATATCCGCAGCTGACGATCCGCGTCTCGGGCTACGCCGTGAACTTCACCAAGTTGAGCCGCGAACACCAGCTCGAAGTCATCAGCCGCAGCTTCCACGAAAGGATGTAACGGCTTGAAAAGCCGCTTTTAGGGGCGGGCGCAGGATTTGCATACCGGAACCCGGTTTGCGCCCGACCCCCCTTATTCAAAAACAAGGAACAATCATGCTTCGTGTACATTCTTACGAATCCATGGGAACATTCGACGGGCCGGGACTCCGGCTCGTCGTTTTCCTCCAAGGCTGCAATTTCCGCTGTCTCTACTGCGCCAACCCCGACACGATCGAGGCCGGAGCGGGCACATTGACCGACCCTGCGGAGATCCTGCGCATGGCCGTCGACCAGAAGCCCTTCTTCGGGCGGCGCGGCGGCGTGACCTTCTCGGGCGGGGAACCCACCTTCCAGGCCGCGGAACTCGTTCCGCTCGTAAAGTCGTTGAAGGAGGCCGGCATCCACGTCTGCATCGACTCGAACGGCGGGGTGTGGAACCCGGCCGTCGAGGAGCTGCTGGGGCTGGTCGACCTGGTGCTGCTGGACGTGAAGCAGGCCGATTCCGAACGCCACCGCGCCCTCACCGGACGCGAAAACGCGCAGACGCTCCGCACGGCCGCCTGGCTCGAAGCCCACGGAAAACCCTTCTGGCTACGCTACGTGCTGGTTCCGGGCATCAGCGACGCCGAAGCCGACATCCGTGCGCTGGGCGAACGCCTCGGCGGCTACAAGTCGGTCGAGCGGGTCGAACTGCTCCCCTACCACACCCTCGGAGTGCATAAGTACGAGGCGATGGGGCTGGAGTACAAACTCCGCGACGTGCGGGAGAACACCCCCGAACAGCTCGACCGCGCCGCGGCCCTGCTGCGCGAATACTTCCCGACGGTGGTGGTCAACTGACCCGAAGGGGACGTCCGCCGGAGGGAGTGCGGACAACCAAAAATCCGGGACGCCGCGGCGAAAACGCACGGCGGTCCCGGATTTTTTTCGTACCTTCGCCGGAAATCCATTTCTGCGACAATGAAGAACCGACTTCCCGACCTGAACGTCCCGGCCCGCGAACGCATCGGCTGGGTGGACCTCCTGCGCGTGATCGCCTGCTTTCTGGTGGTCTTCTCCCACAGCTGCGACGCCTTCGTCGCCGTGTTCGACAGCGACCGCGCCACCTTCCTGCAAGGAGCGTTGGCAGGCAGTTTCGTCCGGGCCTGCGTGCCGCTGTTCGTGATGATGTCGGGCGTGCTGCTGCTGCCCGTGCGGACCGGAACGGGGGCTTTCTACCGCAAGCGGATCGGCCGCGTCCTCCTGGCGCTGGTCTTCTGGTCGCTGACGCTGCCCGTGCTCTACTACCTGTATATGCGCTACGTCGGGACCTCCAGCCCGTCGATCGACCCCGCGCTGTTCACCGGCGAAGCAACGCTGCACAAAATGTGGACCTTCGTCTTCAACTTCTGCTACGACACCACGCCGCTCTGGTATCTCTATATGCTGATAGGACTTTATCTGATCATGCCGCTGATCAGCCCGTGGCTCGAACGGGCCTCGCGGCGCGAGTTGCAGAGCGTCCTCGCGATCTGGGGCGTGACGCTGCTGCTGCCCTACGTGAAGATGCTGGCCCCGGCGCTCGGCTACACGGGCAATTACGGCAACACGGGGCTTTACGGCGTCTGCGACTGGAACGAGTTCGGCACGTTCCACTACGTCTCGGGCTTCGCCGGTTACCTCGTACTGGCCTTCTACCTCGTGAAATTCCCGCCCGCATGGAACTGGCGCAAGACATTGGGCATCTGCATCCCGACCTTCCTCGCCGGATACCTCGCCACGGGGCTGGGTTACGTGGTGATGCAGAAACATTTTCCGGGCAACTACGCCTACCTCGAAATCGTCTGGTATTTCGCCGGCATCAACGTCTTTATGATGACCGCCCCGGTCTTCATCCTCGTGCAGAAGGCCGCCGCACGGCCCCGCGCATGGCTCTCGCGGCTGGCGGGCGCGACGTTCGGCATCTACCTCTGCCACTTCATCTTCGTTCAGGCCGGCTACGACCTCGTGCAGCGGATTCCGGGACTTCCCGCGCTGGCGCGCATCGCGCTGATCGCCTGCGGGGCCTTCGCCGTGAGCTGGGCGGTGGTGCGGCTGATGCAGCGGTGGAGCGTGACGCGCCGGCTGGTGGAGTAATGCGCTACCAGCACTCGGCCTTGTCTTTCAATTCGGGAATCCGGTCTTTCGTGAAGACCGGATTTTTGATGCCCTGCCGCTTCTGGGCCGTGTAGTCGGCCAGCAGCAGGAAGGCCTGACGGCCCAGCAGCACGATCGCCGCCAGATTGCACAGCGTCATCAGCGCCATCGTCACATCGGCCAGGCTCCATGCCAGATCGAGCGTCGCCAAGGATCCGAAGAGCACCATCGCGCCGACCAGCATCCGGTAGAGCGTCAGCGCCCACGGCCGCGGAGTGATGAAGCGGATGTTGGCTTCGCCGTAGTAATAATTGCCGATAATCGACGAAAAGGCGAACAGGAAGATCGCCACGGCGACGAACACCCCGCCCGCGGGACCGATCTCGCTCTCCAGAGCCGCCTGCGTCAGCTGAATGCCGTTGAGCGAAGCGTCGGGAACGCCCCCGAACAGGATGATGAAGGCCGTGCAGGTGCAGATGACGAGCGTATCGGTGAAGACCCCGAGGGTCTGGATAAGTCCCTGCTTCACGGGGTGCGAAACGTGGGCCGTGGCGGCGACGTTCGGGGCCGAACCCATACCGGCCTCGTTGCTGAAAAGTCCCCGCTTGATGCCCTGCATCAACGCCGCGCCGACCGCGCCGCCCAGCGTCTGCTCCCAGCCGAAAGCGTCGGCGACGATCAGTTCCAGCACTTCGGGCAGCCGCCCGAGGTTGAACAGCACGACGCCCAGCGCCAGCACGATGTACCCCAGCGCCATAATCGGGACGATCACGCCGCTGACACGCGCAATGCGCCGTATGCCGCCGAAGATGATGAGCAGCGTCAGCGCCGTGAGCACGACGCCCACCCACACATGATCGGCGCCGAAAGCTCCCTCCCACGCGGCGCAGATCGTGTTGCTCTGCACCGAGTTGAAGGCGAATCCGAAGGTCACGGAGATCAGCACGGCGAACAGCACGCCCATCCACCTCCGCCCGAGGCCGCGTTCCATGTAGTAGGCCGGACCGCCGATGAAAGAGTCCCTGCCGCGGCGTTTGTAAAGCTGTGCGAGGGTCGACTCGACGAAAGCGCTCGCGGCGCCCACAAGGGCGATGACCCACATCCAGAAGACCGCGCCGGGTCCCCCGACGACGATGGCCGTGGCGACGCCCGCGAGATTCCCCGTGCCGACGCGGCTGGCCAGCGACACGGCGAAAGCCTGGAACGACGAGACGTGCCGCTCGCCCTTCGGGCCGCTTCCGGCCGACTCGCCCAGCACGCGCATCATCTCGCCCAGCAGGCGGAACTGCACGCCCCGCGTGCGCAGGGTGAACCACACGGCACACCCCAAGAGCGCCGCGACCAGCACATAGGTCCACAGCACGTCGTTCACGCCGCCGATCCAACGGGAAAGAGTCTCCATCAGCATACTTTACACGATCCGACAGCAAAGTTAATGCTAAAACGCATTTTCCGCCGGACATTCGCCGGAAAGATGCGGCGCGGCACGAAAAAAACGCCCCGCCTGCGCAGGGGCGTCCGCCGTCACCGCGCCCGCAGGGTATACTCCCCGGCCCGCTCCGTAACGGCCTTCTGCAACTCCCCGAGGCCGACTTCCGGCCCGGAGTACTCCACGGCGGCCACCGGAGGGTCCAGCGTCACGACCGCCTTCACGCCGTCGAGGGCGTTCAGCGCATGTTCCACATGCATCCGGCAATGATTGCACGTCATGCCGTCCACGATAAATTCCTTTTTCATCTTTTCTTCGGTTTCAACCGGTTCGTCATGTTCACACTCATCGCCGATCCGCCGGCGTTTCAGCCGCAAGCTGTTGGCCACGACGCTCACGCTGCTCAAGGCCATGGCCGCCCCGCCGATCATCGGGTCGAGCAGAAACCCCCAGAGGGGATAGAGCGCCCCGGCCGCTACGGGAATGGCGACGAGGTTGTAAATGAAGGCCCAGAAGAGGTTCTGGCGAATCGTCCGCACGGTGAGCTGCGACAGCCGGATCATCTCCGGGATTTTCCGGAGGTCCGACGAGAGGATCGTCACCATCGCGGTATCCATCGCAATGTCGCTCCCCCGCCCCATGGCGACGCTCAAATCGGCCTGCGCGAGAGCCGCGCTGTCGTTGATCCCGTCGCCGGCCATGGCCACCGTCCGGCCTTCGGACTGCAACTGCCGGACGAATCCGGCCTTTTCGTGCGGCAGGACGCCCGCCCGGAAACGGGTGATCCCGGCTTTCCGGGCCGTTTCGCGCGCCGAACCGGCGTTGTCGCCCGTCAGCATCCAGACCGTGATTCCCAGCGCGTGCAGCCGGGCGACGGCCCCGGCCGACGAGGGTTTCAGCGCATCGGCAAGGGCGAGCACGGCGCGCGTCCGCTCCTCGTCGGCGAACCAAACCACGGTCTTCGCCTCCTGCATCCACCCTTCGGCCAGCCGTTGCAGGCGGGCGTCGGGCACGATGCCGTGGCGGGACAGCAGCGCGTCGTTCCCGGCATACCAGGTCCGCCCCTCCGCGACGCCCCGGACACCCTGTCCGGGAATGCTTTCGAACCCGGTCACGGGAACGTCCCGCTCCCCGCCGAGCGATTCGACGACGGCCTGCGAAAGCGGATGCCCCGAGCGTTTTTCAAGGCTGAACAGAATCCGCCGCGCCGTCTCCGGCCCTTCGGCCCACGCAGCGTCCACGACCGACGGACGGCCTTCGGTGAGCGTTCCGGTCTTGTCCAGCACCACGGTGTCGACCTTCCGGGCCACCTCCAGGCTCGCAGCGTCCTTGACGAGGATGCCCTGTCCGGCGCCCTTGCCGATCCCGACCATGAGGGCCGTGGGCGTCGCCAGACCCAGCGCACAGGGGCACGCGATGATCAGCACGGTCACCAGCGCCAGCAGCCCGCGGGTGAAGCCCTCCTCCGGCGCGAAGAGCATCCACGCCGCGAAGGTCAGCACGGCGAGGACGATGATGGCGGGAACGAAAACGCCGGCGATCCGGTCGACGGTCCGCTGCACGGGGGCCTTGCTGCCCTGCGCATCCCGCACCATGCGGATGATCCGGGCCAGCACCGTGTCCTGCCCCACCCTGTCGGCCCGGAAACGGAACGCACCGTTGCCATTCATCGTTCCGGCGAACACCGCCGCACCCTCCTGTTTGCAGACGGGGAGCGGTTCCCCGCTGAGCATGCTCTCGTCGACATACGACGCGCCTTCGGCCACCGTGCCGTCCACGGCGATGCGTTCGCCGGGATGCACGGCGACCAGATCCCCGGCGCGAAGCTCCGCAACGGGCACGGAGCGTTCGCCCGAAGGGGTGATCACCGTGACGGTTTTCGGTTGCAGGCCCATCAGTTTCGCGATGGCCGTCGTCGTGCCGCGCTTCGCCCGCTCCTCAAGCAGCCGCCCCAGCAGGATGAAGGCGACGATGACGGCCGCCGACTCGAAATAGACGTGCGGCTCGATGCCCCTCGACAGCCAGAATTCCGGGAAAAACAGGTTGAAAAGGCTGAACAGATAGGCGATTCCGGTACTGACGGCAACCAGCGTATCCATGTTGGCCGCCCCGTGGCGGAGCTGTTTCCAGGCGTTGACGAAGAACTCCCGTCCCAGTCCGAAAACGACCGGGGTGGAGAGCGCCCACACGGCGTATTTCACGGCCGGAGCGTCCATGAACAGCATGCCTCCGGCCACAATCGGAAGACAAAGCCCCGCCGCCCAAAGAGTCCGCCGTTTGAGCGCCCGGTAATGCGCCGCACGAACGTGCGCCGCCTCGTCCTCCGCCGGGCCTTCCGCGTCGGTCAGCAGGTCGTAACCGGCCGCCTGCACGGCCCGCTTCAGCGTCCCGGGAGAGCACTCCCCCGAACGGTAGTCCACCCGCGCCGTAGCGGAAGCGTAGTTCACATGCGCAGACTCGACGCCCGGCAGGCCGTTGAGCGCCTTATCGACCCGGACTGCGCACGAAGCGCAGCTCATGCCTGCGACCGGGAACGTATTCGTGATGATCTTACTCTTTTCCATGGGAACAAAGGTAAGGTCCCGACACGCTCCGGGTGTTACAGAATTATGGATATGATTTATACCTACACTTCATCCAGCGGTTTCAGGCCGCGTCCTTTCAGCCGGCGGAATTCAGTGGGCGACATCCCGGTCTGGGCGCGGAACTGGGCGCTGAGGTGCGCCACGCTCGAATAACGGAGTTTGTCGGCGATCTCGCTGACGGTCAGGTCGCCGTAGGCCAGCAGTTCCTTGACCCGCTCGATCCGCTGGGCGAGGAAGTATTTCTCGATGCTGATGCCGTTGACCTCCGAAAAGAGCTTGCTCAACGCACTGTAATCACGGTGGCAGCGTTCGCGCAGGTAATCCGACAGGTTGACTTTCGAGGCATCTTCGCTGTAATGCACCAATTCGATCACGGCCGTCCGGATCTGCTCGATGAGGCGCATCCGGCTGTCGTCGATCAGTTCGAACCCGTAGGCTTCGAGCAGTTTGCGGAACGCCTCCCGCTGCTCCCGGCCGGGCTTCTCCTGCACGACGACCGTTCCCAGTCCGACATCGAGGGGCGTGAACCCCGCTTTTTCGAGCAGCCGGGTGACGACCAGAATGCAGCGGTTGCAAACCATGTTTTTGATATAAAAGACGTTCTCCCGTTCCATAACCGCATTCGTTTTATCCGTAAATATAACACAAAAACGATTCCGTCCCGCCGACCGTCTTCCAGCCTTTCAGGTTCCGGCCGTTGAAAAGCGTCGGCCACGGGACCTGCGCTCCGACGAAGGTGCAGGGTCCCCAACAGTGCAAGAGTCTCTTTTTCCTATCAGTCGGGCAGTTTTGATCGTACGAATATAGTCTATTTTTTTCGGGTCTTCAGCCTGTTCCCCTGCAAAATTAACCTCTGACCCGCTCCGTATTCCGAAAAAGTTTCGTAACTTCGGCACAGCAAACCCATAGACGAAGCCATGAAACATGCGCACATCCTGCTGCTGCTCCCTTGCGGCATGCTGCCGCCGCTCGCCGGGGCGCAGTGCACGGAGCCGCCCGGCCGGTTCGACATCGCACCGGAATAACCACCCCGAAAACAAGCAAACCAACCAAAAACAACCATGAAGAAAACCGCAATCACCCTCTTTTTCCTGCTTCAGGCCGCGTGTCTGTTTTCGCAGATCCCCCGCCCGGAATATCCCCGCCCGCAGTTCGAGCGGACGGACTGGATCAACCTGAACGGCGAATGGACCTACACGTTCGATTTCGGCGCAAGCGGCCTGGAACGCGGCTACGCCGGCTCGAAGGGATTCGACGGCAAAATCATCGTGCCGTTCGCCCCGGAGAGCAAGCTCTCAGGCGTCGGCCACACGGACTTCATAGGCCGCATCTGGTACCAGCGTACGATCGACATTCCGGCAGACTGGTCGGGACGCAACGTGATGCTCAACTTCGGAGCCGTGTACTACACCTCCGAGGTGTATGTCGACGGCCGCTTCGTCGGACGCCACTTCGGAGGCAGCACGTCGTTCTCCTACGACATCACCGCATTCGTGAAGCCGGGCGGCAGCCACAGTCTGGTCGTCTTCGCCACGAGCGACCTGCGCAGCGGCAAACAGACTGCCGGCAAACAGTCGCTGCAATACGCCTCGCACAGTTGCGACTACACCCGCACGACAGGCATCTGGCAGACGGTGTGGATGGAGGCCGTGGCTCCCGAGGCCCTCGCACGCGTCCAAATGACGACCGACATCGACCAGCAGCAGCTGATCGTCGCCCCGCAGTTCTTCCGGGAAAGCCCGAACACGCTCCGGGTGACCCTTCGGGACGGCGGCAAGGTCGTCGGCACGCGGCAGGTCCGGGCGTCGAACAGCAGCGTCGTCGTCATCCCGGTCAAAAAGGCCCGGCTCTGGAGTCCCGAAGACCCGTTCCTCTACGACCTGACCTACGAGGTGGTCGCCCCCGACGGCCAGGTGCTCGACGCCGTGAAATCCTATGTCGGGATGCGCAAGGTCCACATCGAAGGCAACAAAATCTACCTCAACAACGAACCCTATTACCAGCGGCTGGTGCTCGACCAGGGTTTCTACCCCGACGGTATCTGGACCGCCCCGTCGGACGACGCCCTGCGCCGCGACATCGAGCTGGGACTGGCCGCCGGGTTCAACGGCGCACGCCTGCATCAGAAGGTTTTCGAGGAACGCTACTATTACTGGGCCGACAGACTCGGCTACATCACCTGGGGCGAAAGCCCCAGCTGGGGAATGGATGCCAACGACGTGGAAACGGCCCGCAACTTCCTCTCCGAGTGGGCCGAATGCGTGGTCCGCGACCGGAACCACCCCTCGCTGCTGACGTGGACGCCGATGAACGAGGAGTGGTGGCCCGACAACACGCAGTTCCCGCGCTTCGCCTCCGACGTCTACGACCTGACGGGGCGCCTCGACCCGACGCGCCCCGTCAACACCGTCAGCGGCGGCGCCGTCGTCAGGACCGACATCTGGGCCGTCCACAATTACGAGCAGAACCCGGCCAAACTGAAAGAGAAAATCTTCAGCGACGGCACGTTCTTCCATCCCCGCCTGCGGACGACCCGCGACCAGACGCGCAACATCGGATTCAACGAGGTGAAGGCGACCGCAAACTACGCCTGGCCGCAGTACGATGGCTCGTGCCCCTACCTGGTCGATGAATTCGGCGGCATCAAATGGGTGAAGGACCAGGAGAAGCAGGCCACGGATTCCCAGACCGAATCGTGGGGTTACGGACAGGCGCCCCGTACGCTCGAAGAGTTCTACACGCGGCTCGAAGGCCAGGTAGACGCGCTGCTCTCGCTCTCCGGACAGGTGTGGGGCTATTGCTACACCCAGCTCACGGACGTGGAACAGGAACAGAACGGCATCTATTGCTACGACCGCTCGGCCAAGTTCGACATGGACCGGATCAAGGCCATTTTCAGCAAACGCCCGGAACATCCCGCCCGATAACGCGCCGGACAGCCGCCCGCCCGAATGAAGCGCACCCCGAAAATCCGGAAAAGGATTTCGGGGTGCGCTTTTTATCCGGTTCGTCATCGTCCGCCCGCGGCAGAGCCTCGTGCGCGAATGCGCCCGGGAACAGAAGGCGTCGCTGAATTTCCATTCGCGTGTTTTCCCGGTTTCAGAGTCTCGATATAAAGTATTCCTGCATATTCCAACGATATGCCCTTGATGAACGCTGCAATTGGGGATGCTTCATGTCGGTGCGTCGCACGGCGAGTGGCGGACGGTCCGACATGCGACCTTCTGTTTTCGGCACCATGAACTCCCGAAGGCAAAAAGCCACAGCGCCGGCACACTCCGCAATAGCAACCGACGGTTTTTAAATTATTCACGAAATATAAAAAAAGTCTCCACGGAGTACGCGGAGACAATAGGTTGAAAACCTTCGGCATATAGCCTTATTGTGATAAGATGTAGAATTCTTACACCACAAATATATAAAAAAAACTTTAGTTGTGGTTTGATGTAGAATTTCGATAAGATACAACTAATTGTCCGATGTTGTGGCTGCTTCGTTTGTTGTGGTTTGATGTAGAATTTCGATAAGATACAACCGGCCGTTCTTAACGGCAGCGCGATCTGTAGTTGTGGTTTGATGTAGAATTTCGATAAGATACAACAACGGCACAGCTTTTACGCGTGCGTCCGGCGTTGTGGTTTGATGTAGAATTTCGATAAGATACAACTACAACCTACAAACTAAACATTTCGTACAAGTTGTGGTTTGATGTAGAATTTCGATAAGATACAACCAAAACAGGGGAAACTGCGTTTACGAGAACGTTGTGGTTTGATGTAGAATTTCGATAAGATACAACCGCTCCGATCATGCCGAATAGGCCTCCAACGTTGTGGTTTGATGTAGAATTTCGATAAGATACAACGTATAGCAGAATAGGAAGCAATCCACGATAGTTGTGGTTTGATGTAGAATTTCGATAAGATACAACGGCTCCGTTGATGTTCTTCCCGGTCGTCCGGTTGTGGTTTGATGTAGAATTTCGATAAGATACAACCATTTTCGTTGTTAGGTCGATGTCGTAGGTGTTGTGGTTTGATGTAGAATTTCGATAAGATACAACCGGACCAGCGACCACCGTTCAGCGCGAGGTGTTGTGGTTTGATGTAGAATTTCGATAAGATACAACTAGTCCATTTTCGAAGCTGGTATGAACACGTTGTGGTTTGATGTAGAATTTCGATAAGATACAACGCATAGACCCTTCGCGCGTGGTCATCATCAGTTGTGGTTTGATGTAGAATTTCGATAAGATACAACAAGGCGGGAGCAAAAGCGCTTCGAGGACCAGTTGTGGTTTGATGTAGAATTTCGATAAGATACAACGGAATGTAAAGTAAATTGTATACATTTGCAGTTGTGGTTTGATGTAGAATTTCGATAAGATACAACATCTCTTGATCTGTCTTGTCAGTCCAGATGTTGTGGTTTGATGTAGAATTTCGATAAGATACAACTCTGATAGCGGGCAAAAACCTTCGAAGGGTGTTGTGGTTTGATGTAGAATTTCGATAAGATACAACATAAAGTAAATTGTATACATTTGCAGTGTGTTGTGGTTTGATGTAGAATTTCAATAAGATACAACCGGCAGTATTGGAATGCTGCATAATTGCAACTGTTGTTTACATTACCCTTTTGACTCAAGAAGATTTCAAACTCCCTTAAATACGTCAAATCCAATTCATCAAAACGCATATTGACCGAGCGGAATTGCGACACAAGGACCAACGTTACCTTATGTTTGCTGGCGGAACTGTACTTTTCGACTTTTTCCAAGCGTTCGATAATCTGTTTGAAGTACTCCCCGACCGTGCAGTTGATTCGTTTGCCGTTCTGTTCAAACAGCGTATCGAATGTAACGGGAATTTCCAGCACCTCCAACTTTTTGATTTTCCTCTCGTATTCACGTATCTTGGAGGTTATTTGAAACTGTATTTCTGCTCTATCGGGGCAGTCGGCGGTAGGTTGTTGCTTGTCGAAATCCCAATGCACCAAAGCTTCCGAAATGCCCAGACCGACGAACTTACGGCGGCGGTCATGGGTAAAGACAAGAGCAAGAGGGGCTAAACGGTTTCTGTTGATAGCGTCTCTGCGACATACGACGTTGATTGTCATAATCTTTACGGATTACGCAAGCAACAAAATGCGATTCGTGTGTTACACGATTTTCATTAGTGTCCCGTTAAAATTGGGACGAAGTTAATATTAATCAAATAGTCCCTCC